>JACCDR010216006.1_pt1 | contig 11396 bp, 18 predicted proteins | sample 7446431 | NCBI WGS metagenome assembly JACCDR01 (sample SAMN15323443, study PRJNA562643) | freshwater metagenome | isolation source: river surface water | place: USA:Blue River Watershed | collected 2017-08-17
AAACGGGCCTCTATCGGCTACAGACTCGAACAGAGCCCTCTCTGCCGGCAGTCTACTAGTAAACATGATTTTCACACCATGCAACTTATTGTCCATGGCATCAATCAGGTCACCAAACTTGTCTGGGTCTTCAATGGCAGCCATAAAGAACTCCCCCTCCCGGTCCATGCTCACAATAATCTTAGTGAGAATGGCTCCGTGTGAGGAATGAAAGGCTTTTACAGAGCCTGCCCACGATATCCAGTCCCTTGGTCCCCAGGCTGACATCAGGGCTCCTGTGCCAGTGGAGTCAGAGGGTCCTTTGTCACATCTCCAAAGGAGGCTGTTTTCTCATTAAATGCCACCCTCACCGTTCCGGTTGGTCCAGAACGTTGCTTTCGAATGAGCAGTTCTGCCTCAGAAGCGGGGACGTCTGCATTGTACTGATGCTCCCTGTAGACGAAGATAACAGCGTCGGCATCTTGTTCGATGCTTCCCGACTCCCTAAGGTCAGCAAGGAGCGGCCGTCTATCATCTCTACTTTCACAGGCCCTATTGAGTTGGGAAAGAGCCAGTACAGTGCATCCAAGTTCCTTAGCCATGAGCTTGCACCCTCTGCTAATTGCTGCCACGCTCTGCTCTCTTCCGTCTCCGTTCTCCCCAGCCAGTTGGATATAGTCAAGAATGACAACCCCAACCTTGACTCCCTCTCTAGCCATCCTCTGACTAACGATTCTAGCTCGTCTCCGAATACCGCTAATTGAGTAGGTACGGTCATCAATAAACCATCGGCTACGAAGGTCAGCGACTCTCCGTTCCACGTCATTGATTCTTCTGAGTTCTTCTTCACTTATATCCTTGGCTGCCAGAATCTTACGGAGGTTGACCTCTGCCTGGCTGGCTATCTCTCTATCAGCCAGCTCTTCAGCTTCCATTTCCAGGGAGAATTGGATGGCTCCTAGTAACTGCCCCTGTTGCTTGTCCGGGTCTAGTACATTACGTCTGATGGAGTCGGCCAGAGCTGTCTTGCCCATCCCTGGCCTTCCGGCAATGATGATATTCTTGCCACTACGGAGGCCTATAATGGCCTTGTCTAGGGCTTTTATGCCAGTGGATATCTCTGGGCCACCCCCTCCGGCCAAACGGGCTCTAAAGGCCTCCAGGGCTCCGTAAAGGGCATCTCCACCGTCCTTGGCCTCATTGGCCCCGGTACGGTCACCTTTGTACAGGCCATGCTCTAGATGCTCTAGAACCTCCTCTAGCTTGGTGTCCTTCCCGATAACATCCCTTGTTTGTCCACAGACGTCGTAAATGGCCCGTAAGGCAGAGGTTCGGCCTATTTCAGCTAGTAGAGTCTTTAGCTGTGCCGGAGTTATTCCTGCAGCCCTATCAGCATGTTCATCTACTTGAGCCAGTGAGATGCCGGACCTCTCCGATACTGAGACCCTGTTCACCTCCAGGCCATCATCAACAAGGGCCTTGATGGATGAGAATAGCTTACATGCCGTATCGTCGTAGAAGTCCTTGGCTTCCACCTCTGCCGTTACATATTCAGCCCCTTCTGGGTTTTTGATGCAGCAGCCTACAACTGCCCGTTCCGACTCAAGAACTACCGGTGGCCTTTTTGCCAAGCTTCCTGTTCTTCCGATACTCCCGTTGGTAAGCTCTTAGCTTCTCACGGTATTCAGGGTCCTGCACTCTTCGTGCATAGGCTGCCCTGTTTTCTGCACACCTTTTATTACGGTACGATTCGTCTTCCCTGTATTTCTTAGCCTTCCACTTTCTCATGTAGGCCAGCTTCTTCAAGTTGGCCGGGGTACCTTTAGTGGTAGCAATTTTGTTCCTCTTCAGCCACTGTACCCTACGTTGCTCCCAAGCCTTGTTTTGCATTAGCTTGTTGTAGAAGTAACGTTGATGATGCTCCAACAGGATACGTTCCCTATGTTTAGGGTAGAAGACCTGTTTCTTGTACCAACGACAGTAGTTCCTAGCTACTGCACGGTCACTCTCAAAATTGTGGATAGAGAAGCCAAGGTCATGGTCACCTCTACGGGTCTCCAGGTTCGAAGTCGATGAGAACTCCTCCGCTATCTCCTCCTCCAGGTTCTGCCAAGGCATCTAGACCCCCAGTCGAGTAGTGGTCTCCCTTAAGGCCCTGGAAGTACCGACGCTTAGATTCTTCGGTGAATGCGACCATAGCCCCAGCCAAATACACACACTGGTCCATAGCTTCTTCAGCCGTCTCCCAGGTCCAGACCTTCTTTCGTTCGTCCAACAGGCCATGTTCCCTCTGTCCGGCCAACAGCCGGTATGCAATGGTGTTGAGAACGGACCTCTCCATAGGGCCCAGCTTCTCCCACACACCTAGAATGTGCTCAATACTAGTAGGTGTCATCTGCAACTGTGGCACCATAGACACGTTACAGTGCCATTGCAACCCCATTGTGTCCCATTGACAACCGTTCGGATGGGACATACGGTCGTTTTCAGACTGGATGACAGAAAAGAAGAAGAAGCCCGGCAAGATGCCGGCAACCAAGCGTAAGGAACCGGGGGCCCCTGAGCCTGTGCCAATGGACAGGGAGAAGCGAAAAACTTGGAACGATATCCAAAGAGAGCATGAGGAGAAGATAAAGGAGTTGCTCTATGAGGACCGAAACGGTTTCAAGCCACCACGTCCGTGGTACGAAGATTAGATGTAGCAGTGGAAAGATTTGTTATAGGAGTCTAGAAGATGCCGAGACTGACGCACGACGCTTGGTATGTACCGTACCAGCCTTTAGAGGAGTTCGTGCAAGAGCCTACCCCTGCCCAATATGCAGGCAGTACCACATCTCAACCAAGCCCCGTAGTGGCCGTACCCGCTGGATTACAGGAGATGAATGTACGGTGGAGCGGAGTGGATGGGTACGTAATAGAGTACGACGGCCCAACACAACCGACCCTCATCCCACCACCCTTGTTTGTAAGGACGGACCTAATGGCAGCCAATGAAGAAAAGATGAAGAATATCATCAAGGACTGGAATCATCCCCGCAAGTCAGGACGACTTGCCGTACCGGTAGACCCTGCCTTTGTAGACGACCTGCCTGTGGTGGATAGTGACAAATACTGGGCTCAGATTCCGTATGGGACCAGGTCCATGACCATGAACTATTTCGATTATGCCACTCCACTGACAATCATGATGAACACTGAATCCACAGTGTTCTTTGAAAGTGCACTTGGTCTGTCTGGGTACATCTGCTCCTGTGAGCAGTGCAAGGCTATGGTCATCACTGATGATATGGCCATCAATGGTAGGGCCCGTTCTTCACAGGCACGTGAGATACAAAGTATCCTACAGCAAGACCCAAACTACATCAGAAACTCACTGATGAGTATGAAGGTGGATAAGTCCAGGTTCTATCCAAGGTTTGAAAAGAGGTACATCGGTCACCTTGGAAGACTTGTTGCTTTAGAGGACGAAGTTCGTATCAGTGACATCAGTAATTATCTGAACCGTAATGCATCGGCAGAAGTTATTGACTACAGGGATGCTGTAGACAGTATGGTCAATGCCCGTAAGCGAAGGCCAACTCCAGATGACGGCCCGTCGGCCCCGCAAGACTACTACTACAACTCACTTCTTCGCTTCAGGGAAGACCGGAGTCGGCCATTTTGAAAGTAGTACACTACCCTAAAGGTATCTCTCCATCCTTCCGGAAGAGAGCAGGATATGCTCCCTTCTGGGAGGCCTGGGTAGGGTCAGTCCTTGCCAGAGCTAATTTTTACACCATTCATCACCCGTTCCCTGCCGACGGTGGAGACCAGCACGGCCTGTCATGGGACCTGGATGTGGCAGTAGACGACGATGGTCCTTGGACCAAGGTAGAGGTCAAGGCTCTCAATATCGAATTCAACAGCCCATCAGACTACCCATTCAAGACTGCTCTGATATGCTCACGTAACAGCTGGGAAAGGAAGTGGGGAAATGTTACTAACCTGCCTAGAGACTTTCTGCTTGTTAGTCAGTCAACTGGTAGCATTATCTGGGTTCCTATTGGTGTGCCTGCTAGTCCTGTCTCTGGCACTGACCGTGAGCGAAATGAACCTTTCGTCTCCATGTCAACGGAAACCAAAAACCTCAAACAAGTCTGGGACTTCATAGAACATGTCAAAGCCCAAAGCAAGCGATAGGACTGTCGACCTGTTCTCTGGAAAGACCAAGGAAGAGGAAAATAATGAAGCTGAGCGTATCAAGCAGGGACTGGACAATGTGGAACAGTCCAAGGCAGGCCCCGTCACTATCGAGTCAAATGCTGACCGATACAGAGCAAGTGCTTTCTCTGGACAAGAATGGACTTCCCTGCTGTTTGGACACCCTAAAGCCCAAGAGCACGAATACCGGGTCTCAGTAAAGGATGGATATGCCTACCTGGAAAAGACTGCTGCCACTCCTGCTACTAACGGGGCATACCATTATGCTGGAGTTATGGTCCCAGAGGGAGACCTACCAAGACTTGCAACGGTCATTGTGGCTGCTGCAAGAGCCTACATAGCGAAGAAGAAGAATGGCTAAATTGTGTGGTGGCTGTCCTGTTTGTGACAGCTTGCAAAGCCTGGCAGCTTGGCTGCCTGAGTGGTTCGATTGTGGTGCCAAGATTGGCACAGGCCCATGGCCCGACGACGAAGATACCGGAGACCCCCCTAGTACCAAACCTATGGGGTGGACACCAGATGCTACGAATGAAAAGAAGGATAAAGAGAAACCCAATGCCGTCCTCACCTGCAAATCCTGTGGTACAACCAATGACTATGCCGAACCAAATTGCTCCGACGGCACCTACAAATGCTATTCCTGCCGCTCCTAGTGTCCCAGGGTTGCATCCAGCACGTCAAAGTGCCCTATCCATGGCTACAATTGGTAGGAAAAACATCTGGTTTGGCCCGACCGGACCGGTACATGTTTGGGAGGACCTGGGCTGCAGAGACCTGTCAAACTGGCCAGTAGCTGTTCGTCTCAAGTCAGCACCTGGTGGTACACTCTACGTCAACAACATTGACCAGTATATGGATGCTCATGCCAGAAAGAGGTTCGTTGAAGGTCGTCCCTATGACCCGGTGTACGTCTCTACCAATGAGTACAACATTCTGTACGGCCCGGCAATTACTGCTCCTACAGTAGCTCCTGTCCCAGTCATGAAGGCCTTCGGTTGTAACTGTAAGAAGTGCAACATGAAGAACGAATTTGCTGAACCAAACCAAAAAGACGGTACCTATGTCTGCTACATGTGCCGCTAACCGTAAGTACGGTCCAAGGGTGCACCACATCAATCACTGCTGCAGGATGTCAGATAGGGACATATGGCCAGGTGACTTTGTTGTAATGCTAGTAGGCAGCACTAGTGTGACGTACCGTGTCAATGGCCTAGGAGAGCTTTATGTATACTGTTAGGTATAGGACTCATGGCCCATGGCAATCTGAGGTCGTAGAGACTTGGGAAGAGGCTGACCATCTATCCTCCAAACTATCCAGGACATACCTGGAGGTGGTGGTGGACCTTCACATTGAAACCTGCCGTTACAAGAACGGTCTCCTACAGCACGTAGAACTTCGTGGCACCAAAATCTGACGGGAAGTACCCGGACAGACTTGGGAAGTCAGAATTTATCGATGTCATCGACCTAACCCCTTCCATCCAAAAGGTGGTAGATTGGGACAAGGTTGCAGCCAGTGGAGTCAAAGGTGTCATCATCCAGAGCAGTAGGTACTCCTCTACTCCTGAGCTTGCCTATGACAAGTATGCCGAAGATGCCTCAAAGGCCGGATTGGCCGTGGGTGCTTACCATTTCTGTGCTTGTGATTCTGACCCTGTGGAGCAGGCTAAGTTCTTTGTTCGGAGGATGAAAGTCTACGGGCTCCGGCCTGGGGACATCCCACCGATGATGGACCTGGAATTTGCCAAGGAAACTCTTGGTAAGAAAGGTCCTGATTACGTAGTGAACTGGGGGGTCAGGTTCATTCTGACCTTACAGGCAGAGATGAAGAAGCTACACCTGGAGAAGGAGCCTATGTGGTACTCCTTCCCAAACTTCATGGCCTCTCTGGAGCCGTACCTCTCCAAGAGCATGCTAGCCCAGTGCCAGTTCAGTCTTGCCCGTTACCGGGCCAATTCTGCCCCTAGAGCGGCTTGGTACCCACCGGACGGGTGGAGACCTGACCTACTACCAAAAGCCTTCACAAGGCTGGTTATGTGCCAGTACAGTGGCAAGGCAGGATACTGGGTCCCAGGGATTGACCAGGACTGTGACCGGAACGTCTTTTTCGGGTCTCAGGGTGACTGGGCAGAGTTCAGAGGCCTTGACCGACCAGTACATCAGACTGAATATCCACTCCATGAGCCGTAAACATCTGGAGGAAGCCCATGGATACCTAGAAAAGGCTGTAGAGGCCTTACAGGCCGCTCGGCCAGCCTATCCTAGGCTGATAGCCGACATCCTAATGCAACTAGAGCAGAGGGCACGATTGGATATGGCCCACCTGGGGGTACTGATTGGCCTGAAGTCTAGACCAACAGTAAGGTCAAAACGACGGGCAAGTGGACCGTCTAAAAGAGGCCACGTTCGTGTAAAATCTTCAAAGCAGCAACGTCACTAGCAGCTTTCGAAGAGTCTGCTCGGGCACGAGCCGCTTGGACTGTCTCCCAGTCTAGAGCGGCTTTTGCTTTATCTGGGCCCACCAAGGCCAGAACCAGCTGAAGTAGCATAGAGACCATGTTGACTGCCGAAGCTGGGTCAACGATGTAGTCTCCTAAACCGTCATCTACTGGGTGGGTAGAACTGTCCTGGATAGCTGCCATTGCTGTTATATCCTAAGTACTTACGGTCTGCATTCCCACGGCAGATACGGTACTCTTCCTCTGCTTTGTCTTTACAGACCCCAAAGTCGTCCATGGAGCCTGCCTCATTAGCACACTTCTTGATGTCCATATCATAGCTGTTTGCACAGCCAGAAATTTCCATGGCATAGGCATCAGCAGGACTTAGCTGAGTCCAGCCTGGTACACAGCCCTCATTACAGTTTGCTATGGTGGCAGCTAGAACGGCCACGGCTAGTGGCCGGATTACAGAATCAATCAAGCTCACTTGAGTCCTCCTTCGTCGGCCTTTCCGAACGTTTACCAAGCATGGCAAAGAGCATGTACTCAATAGTCTCTGGCTTCAGCTTGCCCATGTAGACCATGATGCACACCCCCAAGAAGGCTACTGCCCATAGGCCGTCCCTACGAACCCCTTCAGAGAGAAGGGCCTTTAGCTTCGATGTGGTCATTCACAAGGCCTCATCTTGTGACCAGAACAGTCATTGGCAGCACAGAAGGCTGTTATGTCTGGCTGCTTCAGACAGGTCTTGGCAGGGTCATTGCTAGGCCACATAACTGCCTGATGGAAGTTGCTGTGTGGGAGGCCAAAGATATGGCCCATCTCATGGATGGCTACACTAACCCAACGTTCCTTGGACTCATAACGGTCAGGAATGAAGTTTAGTGTAACACGGTCCCCACTATGTATACCACCGCTAGGAGATACCCAAGCCAGAAGCATAGGTAGACAAAGTCCTCTTGGGAGACCAGCATTTTCACTAATCTCACAGTCCTCTGCAACAATGTCCTCTTCTGTGGAGTAGTGCTTGACAACGACATTCTCATCACCATGCTTCATTGGGTCGTAATCCCAGACGAAGCTAATACTAGCTAGACCATCCGTCTGTCTGTACCAAACCATAGCTGACTCCTCAATCAGCTTCTTCTCCTGGTTGGTAAAAGACGGGTCACCGTGCATGACAATCTTGGGCTTGACTGGCTCAGGGAAGTCGACATCAGTGGTGTGTACACAACCTGGAGCCACTGTGGCCAAAGCAACTAAAGCAATAGAAATAAGAGTCTTGAACCACATAAGCAAACTTCCAATCAAGGTGCGATAGTCACACCATACAAACCACCAAGAGCCTGCAAAACTGTGCTCCTAGTAGGAGCACTATGAGCACCGGTATAAGCAATCAGCTCTGCAACCTTGCCGTCCAAGAAGGAACCAGCATCCAGCTGGTACCTTGCTCCTATGGTCACTCCAGTAAACGGGTCAGACCCGGCATCCCCAGTCCCTAGTGGGGTGGTGCTACTTACGTATATCTGGGAAGAGACACCATCAAAAATGACACAAAGAACGATGGTCGTTGCAGTTGCAGGAGATGGCCCTGGCTGGAATTCGGTGCCTGCATAGGCAGCCCAGCCTGGGTTGAAGAACATGACCTGCCTCTCACCTACGTTTGAAGATGTAGAGGCATCCCAAAGGAAGTCACTGGCCGCAACCGAATTGAACCTACAGACACAGTACCATGTGGTTGGTTGTGCCTGAGAGGCAAAGGTGCTGGTGGTCATATAGTCATCAGGTGTGAAGCTGATGCTATTCCTATCATTGAATTGGGGGTCGGCTGCTACTAGGCTAGGGTTGGCACCTAAGCCAGGGGCTGTAAGGTCAAAGCCATTCCCTGACTGGTCAGCCCAAGTTGTGACGTTGGTGGTTCCTGTGACACCCAAGCCTGCACGGACCCAGAAGATACAACCTGCCACATCGGTGGCCTCCCAATCCGGGACACCAGCATCAGCCACAACACTAAGCACCCGGATGGACCTACCACCAGGGTTGGATAGGACCCTACGTGCCATGCTCCCGGTATACCTGCTCTACCCAGTCTTCCGTCCTCATTTCCCCAGCCGGAACGGTCATAGCCAGATAGAACTTCCACATACCTGCCACATCGATATCCGATGGGGTGGCAGCTAGGTCATATGTGACGGTAAGGGTAGTGGCTGTTTGGTTGGATAGGGTACCAGCCCATGTATCAGTAGAGCCGTCTGGCTTACGGATACGGAACTCAGCGTCTGAAACGACGGACAGGTCAAGCCCTGACGACCCAGGAACAAAGTTCTGGGAGTAGGTATAAGGCTCGACCATACCAACGTACAGCTTCATCAGACAATCCGACGCTCACCGATAGGGCTACAGACCTGAACCTTCAGGACACCGGCTCCACCTGGAGCAATGTGGTCGATGTAGGCATGGTCAATCGGATTTACGTAAAATTTCGTTCCGGGAGAGCCTGCTACTACCAGAATACCGTTGGTAGCGTCTGTGCCGGTTGTGGCAGAGTCACCGAACCGAAGATACACATCCTCCGTAACGGCTTCTACCAGAAGGAAACACTTCCCCTTTGGGGCAACTTCTGCCGTTACAAGCTGGTCATACCAGTCAAAACTGACAGCCGCTGCACCGGTGGTATCCGACAGCACTTGCTGTGGACCATCCACCGTTGGTGGCATGTTGATATACCAAAGTTTCTCTGCAAGACCCATAAGTTACTCCGTGCTTACGACCTAAGCTAGCGCTTCAACGGGAGTCTGTAGACTCTGAATTGGGAAAGCCTGTTCGACTGGTTGTGATGGTTGAGGTTGTGGTTCAGGTGGTACGAAACTTGCCTGGATAGGTCTAATTCTAGACCCATCTAGCATTGAGTCAATCGGAGCATCAAGCATTACACCTAGATAGGCAATCTTGTCCATAGGGAGGGCCTCTCCAGCAGCCTTCATCTCGGCTACCTGAGTGGCCGTTTCCTGGACAATCTGACGGTGTAGCTCCGGATAGACGTATTTCATGGCCCGGACCTCATCCCGGCTCATAGTGCCCTCGTCTAGCTTATCAATGACAGCAAATGGGCTTGTAGCCCCAGTCATCGACCGAAGGAACTTGAACTCCTTCATGTCCAGGCCGTGAATTTGAGGGGTTGCACGGAGGTTCCCGAGAGCAGAGGCTGCCCTCCGGGGAGGCATGTTGAACTGCATGTACTGTACGGCCCTCTGGTTGGCATCATAGAGAGCCTTGGCAAACTGCCCGTAACCCTGCTGATTCAGCCCATTTACTAGCTCAGCAACCCTCTGCTGGTGGTTACTGGAAACTAGCTGTTCCGCACGAGATACAGCCTCCTCGAAGGCCTTCCGGTCGTACTGCCCCTTCGGCTTGTTCTTTTCATAGGCCCGGTTAGAGGAGTACCCCCTAGTACCAGCCTTAGAACTGCTCCGGAAGAAGTTACGGACGGTGTCCCGGATGTGGAGGGTGGCTTTTTGCTCTGCCTGTGCTGCACGAGCACCGATAGACCGTTGATAAGCAGCCTCAGCCATAGCGGGCTCAGCCCAAGAATTAATACGACGACCAATACCCTTAGCGGCAGCCCACCCTGCAGCCAGAGCTGGATTGCCAACAAGAGCCATACCACCAAGGACAGATACGTCCCTAGGTGTAAAGGTAGTTTCGTGGGCCAAGAGTTCCTTGGCAGCCTTTTTACCGATGGTTTCATGAAGCTCCTGGGCAAACTTCATGTCAAGCTGTGCAGCTTGGAACTTCTGTGCAAGGCCCTTCTCACCGATAGATTCGGCAGCAGCCTCCATGGCCGTATTGATTTCACGGTCAATGACCCGGAGAGCCTCCTTGGCCATGACCTCCTCAGAGCCCCGGAAGTACTTCCCTTCCTTGATTCGTTGGGCTAGGGCATCCCTAGAATCTACCCAGTTCTTCCAAGTGGCCGGACTACGAGCCTTACCTAGGCCGGTCTCATCAATCCTCTCTAGGACATCCAGCTCACTGTTTAGCCGTCGAAGGAAACGAGAAGCCTCCTTTTCGGCCAGTGTGCCAGCCCTAGGGACCAGAATCTCCTTCGTCATGGCTCCGAACATCCCCTCACCCGGCCGGTCAACCACCCGTTCCAACCGGGGGACACCCAGGGGGACCCGCTCATCCAGGGTATCTACAACTCCTTCCCGGATTGCCTGGTTTATTTTCAGGCCTCTACCGGAAGATTCCTTGATTGCAGCGGACTTAGAACCATAAGTAACTCCCTGATTATCAATGTCAAGGGCCTTACGGTAATTTTGTAGAGTCTCTTTGAGAGTGCCATTGGCCTGGGCTTCAATGACCTGCTCTTCGGTCATTCCTAGCCTTCGGGCAGTGGCTCCCAGGTACTTCTCAGAAGTGGCCTTTCCTGCCCCAGAAACGGCCCCAGGGAGCTTTTCAGTAAGGGTCCTACCCAAACCCCCTACCAGACCCAAAGAGCCTCCTAGGAGGCCTCCAGCTAGGGCACCGTCAGCCCCGGAAGCCCATAGGGCCTCAGCCGACAGTGGCTTGTTCTGAATGAGGGAGTCACCAATGGTATGCCCTACGTTGATGAGGGCACCCTCAGTAGCCCCCCTGGCTGCCATTCCTACGGCAGCTCTGGCTAGGGTGCCACTCCCGGGTAGGAGCCGTAGTGCAAGACGTTCTGAGGCCGAACCAAGGCCCCCCATAAGGCCTGCCGGAGCAGCCCTCATGGCCGTACCTAGCAGACCCCT
>JACCDR011127759.1_pt1 | contig 11396 bp, 11 predicted proteins | sample 7446431 | NCBI WGS metagenome assembly JACCDR01 (sample SAMN15323443, study PRJNA562643) | freshwater metagenome | isolation source: river surface water | place: USA:Blue River Watershed | collected 2017-08-17
ATGCTGGCCGCACCGCGTGGCTTGGCAGGTGTGCTCCGGAGGACCCAAACGCGTCTAGTGTCACACTGCCGCGCTGCTCGGCGTCTGCGTGGTCTGGGATCGCTCGAGAGCGATGTCTAGCAAGCTCGGCGCAGGATCGAGCCAGTTGAGCCGGAACGCGATTCCAGTCGAGACTGCTAAGGCCTTGGCCCGTTGTGTTTCCCACCATCTTGCGGCCTTGGCCTGATCGCGTAGGCGTTTGAGGATGACCTCGCGATTCTCTGGAAGTCTGCAACCTTCGACTCCCCATTCGTCCATCTTCGCGGCCAATTCTTTGCAGAGTTGGCACGGAGGGAATCCGAGCGACTTCAGGATGTCGGCCAGATGGCCACCTGGCCCGAGTTTTTTCGTCGTTCCTGCCCTGACTCCCTGGCGTTGGATCTCTTTCGCCAGTTCGTTTTCAATCAACTTGCTCGCCGTGTCGATGAAGTCAACGGGGAATCCTGTCTGGTGGAAGTCACAGTAGATTTGGCCACCATCGGCCCGACAGGCGACAATGAGATAAGAGTCAGTGTTGACCGCAGTGCGAACCACCTTGACTACTTCCGGCGGGACGGGTTTGGGTACTGGTTTCGGCTCAACGGGCACATCGGCTCCCATCCCCATGGCGTCCTTCGACCGCATGGCGTGAATGATCGCGGGTTGAACGAGGCGACTCTCTCCCGTCAGCCAGTCGACCGATTCCCATGTTTCCGTTGTCGGTAGCTTGTGTGCGAACCGGCCCATCCAGTCACATGACCACAAATTGCAGGTCATCGCGCTCGTGTTGTTCTCCGGATCTTCGACGAACGGCTTGACCTGCCCCAACCATGCGAGAACAAACTCGTCGTGAACCTTCTTGTGGCCACTGTCGAGGCATAGCCGGTGGAACTGCTCCAACTCATTGACAACCTGTTTCACCGCATCTTGGCGAACGATGAACATTCCGCCATTACTGCTCCACACCGTTTCTCCTGCCCCGTGATCGCGGAACAGTTCGATGATCTGTGCTGGCTTGACGCCCCACCAATCGGGTTTGGAGTTCTTTGGGCTAGTCAGTTCTGATTCGAGCTGACACCACATCATGTTCTTGCGGAGTAGCTGCGCCTTCAGGTCGCCAGGATGCCGAGTAAACCACGTGTCGGAATCGAGCCAGACGAAATACTCATAGTTCAGATCGGCCATGTAATCACGGAGAAGTCGCCACTTGAACGTATGGTATGTGATGTCGAGTGGTCCAGCCGTGTAGTTGATGACTCCGGGAATGTCGACCGGCTTGTTACAGAACACGTGAAAGTCTTCCGTCACTCCGACCGCTCGCGCCTGCTTAACCATCGTCGTGATGATGTCATGGCCGCGTGGTGTGGTGTCACAGGTGTAGTATGCGAAGTTTCCCATTTGTGGCTTCCGTCATGGTGAACTGCTCGATGAGCTTGAACTGGATGAACTGGACGGGTTGCATGGATCACCTGTGCAGTTGCCGCCCTCCGTCCACGTTCCAAACAATGCGTCACATTCCGCCTCAGTGTTGATCGTGCAATCAAATGGAGCTTCGATACCGTAGCAACAACGTCCGGTTGGAGCTGGGGAACTACTGGACGAACTGGAGGAACTTGAAGAGCTTGAGGAGCTGGATGAGGAACTTGACCCGCAATCGTTCGTCGGTTCGACCGTGATCGACTCGGGGAAGTATTGGTCGTTACTCCCCAACACACCCTCGCCGACTGTTTGCGGAGACAAATCTTCGCAATCGAATGATGACGAAGTGAACTGAATCACATGCGTTATTGTTCCGACGATGATGTAATAATTCACATAGATCGTTGTTGACGGCGTTCCGTCTGTACAACCGACGGTCGCTGTAACCCAGACCCCCGAGGCTAATTGCGTCCCGGAAAGATAAGTTCCGTTCATTGCGGACAAATCACCGGCTCCCAGAGCAGCCGCTAAGCCGCTCGTGTCAATGCCGCTTGCTGTGATTAAATAACAATCGGCACAGGGACACGGTGGAGGTAATTCCGTGCAATCACTGAAGGTCAGGTATGAAGTCGCGGGAAACGTCGCTGTTCCCGTGTTGCTGACTTTACCCATCAAAAGCGAGGTCGCACACGATTTATCGGGCATTGTCACCTGATAGGTTGCCGTCCCGAGCGAAGCCCCAGAAACGCACACGACTGACGAAACGCTCAGCGTCCAAACCTCATCGGCCTTCGTCAGACCAACCGCAACCGTCAGATCACCGACCGTCGCGGTGTCGGACCACGAACAGCCCGAATAATCGCCGCCAGTGAACGTGAGCCGGAACGTGATCGTTTCCGTGCAGCTTCCCGCCGTGATCGTCATTGTCAGGTCGTAGCAGTCCGCACAGGCACAGCAGGCAAAGTCGCTCATGTCGATCGTGCGAACGACTTCCCACCGCTTGGACTGCTTGTTGAACTGGCACAACAACCGATCTCTGATCGCGGGCGTTCTCTGCGTCGTGAGTGACAAGTCTGGTGGCACCAGGTCAAACACTCGGATCGGATCGAGCGTTGTGTCAGGCACGTAGCATTTGCACAGAACTGGCTCCGTTACTTTTCGCAACGGCCTGCAAAGCCCAGTCGTATAGTCACCGCAATAAGCATCCCCGCAATTGTCACTCGGCGAACAGGCATCTGGCGGCTGAAAATCCTCCGTTGCCTCGAACCATTTTAGCAAAGTCATCGGCGCTGGCTCATCTTGACGCACAGGGAGACGAGCCAAGCCGCGTTGCAGCTCGCTCAGATTCTGTTGCGTCTCCGTCTGTTGTCGCCTCAGTGTGCTCATGGTCAATCCGTAAAATCGAGCGTTGCGTAGCTGGTTTCGAGCGTTGTTGTCCCGATCTGGTTGCCGCGTGGCATCGTGTATGTGATGGCCGTGATTGGCGTGTAAATGTCCGTTCGGTTGTAACGCCCGCCGATGTCAGTGATCAGCCAACCAATGCTGAACATCGCTCTGACCTGCTTGTATCGCAGCAACAGCGTTTGCCGGTCTTTTCCGTACCATTCCGCCGCCGAGCGTGCGACGCGTTCCAACCACTCTCGATCGTCTCTCGCGAATCCGCCGCTTGTGGTCTGAACTGGCAACCCGTCTTTGATCTCGACAGTGGTGTAGGGAATGACGTAGTCGCAGCGTGCTTTCGGAACGTTCAACACCAGTTCGGTCGATGGAGCATTCTCGGCCGGTGTGGTCAGCTCCTCACTCGCCTTGATGCACTCGTTCAGCTCAACGCACAGCGTGACCCAAATATCACCGTAGTCGATTGAACCACCATGAAACGCGGGATTTTGATCGTCTCCCGTTACGGCCCAATCCGTCATGTCATCGTCAACGCCCGACAGGAAATGCGGCACAGGTGCAACCAGTTCAATCGCTGGTTCGGTGTCCGAGACGACCACCCGCACGTTCCAATCACGTGCCGAAACTTCTTGGCCTCGGGATAATCGATCGAGCATTTCATACCGATGCGGAGTCTGACCCACAGAAATATCGTCCGGCTCTGCGTCGCCTGTTGTCGTTCTTGCGTAGGCGAACACGGGCACGAATGAAGGATGAGAACCGTTGTCAAACTCTGCAGCGTAGTCGAACGTTTCGAGATTCGTGCCGCTGTAGTCGGCTCGTTCGTACAGTGGCAACTGTCGCATGATGCGAAGCGTGGGGACATGGTCCCGCCCGTCGTATGTCGATTCGGTGTCAACGTCTGGTGAGAATGGATCCGTCGACAAATCTGGGACCAACCACTTTTCGAACCCTGTTGCATACGCCGCCTGATGCGTGACAGGAATCTTGCCGTTCCATCGCGTCGCACTTGCCTTTGTCGGATTCAGCGTGAACCGTGTAAAGACTTCCTGCAGACGTGCCGACGTTCGGTAAATCGCGTTCCGTTGCTGCTGCTCCTGCGTTGTCAGTCCTGAGTAATCTGTTGCCGCTGATGCTGCCGTCTTGTAGTCGCCTTCATCAGATTCCGTCCACGCGGGAACGATGATGTCAGTAGGCTCCCACGTGAAGCCTGTTGAGATGCGAGCGGTAAACGTTGTCGTGCGACGCGCCCCGCGTGCCGTGATCTTATGGAAACGAGTCATCGCCATGTTGGCAACGGTCGCTTCCTCGATATCCAGTGCGTGCTCAAAGTCGAGAGAATACTGATCTGGATTGGCTGGCATCGTGCCCGTGTCGGGAAATGTGACCGCACTTTCAGCGAAGGTGAACAACTTCAGCTTGATTCGATTCTCGGCGGTTTCCACGTCCTCTGGATCGGTCAAACTCGGATCGAAGTAGCACCAGTACCCAACGCCACGCGTCCTGTTGATCAGGCCATCAATCAACGCCTTGACCTGCCATTCGTCGCAGTCCATCGCGATGTCATACCAATCGAGAATCGTGGAATCGCCCTCGATCTCCCAGCGATTGATTAACGCCCCGTCGGAACGTCTCGGCGAATGATGCGTCAACAGGTATTCGACCGCGTCATAAGCGGACCACTCTTCAAACTGACGAGGCTCCCAACTGAACACGTAGGCGGATTGAGTGATCGCGGGAATGGCCAAGACTGGCGGATCGGCTTCCGGATCTGCTGCCACCGCATCCTGAGCAATATCGACCTTCGCAATCGATCGATTGCCACGCGAATTGAACGCCCCCCCAGGATCGACATTGAACGGCAGGCCACGCTCAACCGTAAACAGATTGTCTTCTGTGCCGTCGACATCAACTTTCGACGTCCTGACGTAACATTTTTCGAGCAACCGCATCAGACCGAACGCAACGATTTTCTGACTGCCTGAAGCGTGGTTTTCTGGATCTGGCGTTGATCCGTCCGACTGCCGCTCTTCCGGCTCGATGAGTCCATACCAGGTGATCGAGTTTGCTGGTTCGTCTGATTCGTCGAGCACGGTGTCGACAATCTCCACCTTGACGAACTTTCCGACCAGATCGAGCGGCGGATAGTAGGCGGCTGCGGTTTCGCCCTCACGCAATACGGTTCCGTAGTCGTAGACCAACACCGCTTGATCGATGGACGGTCCCGCTGTCGTTCGCAGCAATTCGCAATAGAGAAATGGCTCTTCAACAAAGTCTTGCTCGCGCAACGCGTCCGCCACATACACCGTCGATTTCGGGTGCGTGTAAACGATTCGTTGGCCTGTGGAAATCGCTGGCATGATTACTCCGGAGGTGCCTCATAGACAGGAACCAGCGTCCAAACCGCACTAACAATCGCACCGGCTCCAGTGCCGAGCAATCCGCCCGTCGCGGAGCTTGTCTTACGACATTTCACCTGATCGACTGCCGCAACGAAGTATTTGGTCGAATGCGTTTCGAACATCGTCACGTCACACCAGACAAGCTCTTGAGCCTCATCGCGTGAGATTTCCTGATACGACACGCCCAGAGCGACGCCATCCGATACCGTCGCGACGTCCGCAGTCGTGACCAGTTGAAACGGTTGCCCCTTGACTCCGAGTTGCACAAAGCCCGATCCAGCCACGCCAGCTCGCTGGACAAGGCCGATTTGCTGCTGCACGATGGGAGGCATTCCGCCACGCTCGCCGTTGACGTTGGCCGTGATGAAATCGAATGACCCGAGGGAATTTGACATGGTTGCCCAAATCGTTCTGTTCGTTGTTGGTTGCGGCTTTCTGCTGACGTCGCTCGATTACAACTCGCAAAGCGTCATTCAGTCCGTTCATGCGTCTGCCAGAATGCTGGCTGGTTGGTTATGTCTTTCCTCGTCGCTCCTCATCCACGCTCTCTACGAAACACGCAAAGAGAAGTGATCATTCGACCTGGCCGTTACGGTTCAGCCCGCGTTCCTTCTGAGCGTTCATCGCTCGTGTGTTTTCGTTCAGTGCTGCCGTGTTCTGCTCGATCACACGCGGATCTGCGGAAATCATGTTTTGCTTCACTTGCTGCTGAATGTCCGAAACAGAACCGAGTGATTCGACCGGAGTCATTCCGAGCATTTGATACGGAAGATCCGTCATTCCTTCGACGAATCTGCCAAACGATCCAACAGAACGCATGAACGGCGAGTCACCCACAGATTGTTGCATTTGCAGGGCACGTCGCGTTCTTTGATATTCAGACCAAGACACCCCACCTGTGCCCTCATCCATTTTCATCGCTGCAAAGTCTTGAGCAATCTGAGCCCGTGCGTCAGACGCGTAGCGTGATTCCTGAAACGTCGTCACATTTCTTTCGAACGCGTCACGAGTGTTCGCTCTGTCGATGTAGTCCTTGACCTTTGCAGAACCGGAATCGGACAGCAGGTACGACGCAGCAGGCCCGGCCTCTTCGCCATACAGCTTGGCGATGATTCCGTTGCGTGATTCGGCATCGAGCGTTTTCAACTTGCCGCGCAGCAAATCAATCGTGTCGACAATACCTCTTCCGCCCGGTGCCATCGCGACATCGCTTGGATTGATGCCGAGCTTTTGCAGTTCTGCCGCCCGTTCCTTAAACGCTCCTGCCGTAGCCGTGCGACTGACGAACTGTGACAGGCCCGTATCCGCCTTGTTTCCGCCCATGATGTCAGTAAGTGCCGAGAAGACTCCGACCGATTCTTCCATCGACAGACCGAAGTTTTTCAAGCCCGCAATTTTTGGGGCGAGTTGCTGGAAGTCCGGGAACTGCACGTCGGATGACTCGAACAGGGACACGATCGAGCCGCCCAGGTTCCTCATTTCTTTTGCGGTCGGTGATTCACTTCCACCCGCCTTGAGCAACATGCTGAGTGACTTCGCTGCTTCCGCTTCATTCCCGATCGATTCGCCGAATTGGTTCGTTGCGGCCTTGATGTCGAGCATCGCCTTCAACGCTTCGCCGCTCTTGACGTCAGCCTGTGCGAATCCCGATGACGCCAGTTGCGTTTGAATCTTCAACGCGTCGTTCATGCCTGCCGAGGGAGTCACACCCAACGCAGATTCGACGACTGGCATCAACGCCTTCACTTCCGGAGATGTCAACGCCCCCTGAATCTGCAGCTTTAGCGACGTTTCGGCATTCTTGCGACCGATTTCGTCCATCTGTTCCAACAGCTTCTGATTCTCAGCAACAGTCCCTTTGACCGCCACACCAACCGCCGCAATCACGGACGCAACGCCGACATACTTTTCGGCCACGCTGCCAATTGAACCCGCCCAGCCATCCGTTGCGGTCTTGCTCGATGTGTTGCCGCGCTTGATCTTGTTTTCAAGATCGTCGTATTTCTTCTCCAGACGTGCGATAGCCGCCTGTGCGTCCTCGCTGTCTCCGGTGAACGTATATTTAATTTTTGGATCGGCCATGTTCAGCCCTTGCTTCGAGTTGGAACGCCGATCACTGCGAGCGGTTCCCGTTGTCCGTAACCATTTGCCGCCAGATACATCTCACCAAGACTAGGCTGATATTGCGGAAGCAGTCCCGCCGCCCAGGTCAGGAAGCGAGCTGTTGCGACGGTTGTTCCTCTTTTTTTTTGCGAGTCTCCTCGATCATGTCTTCCACGGTGAACCAGTCGACAACGCCCTTCAAAACGCTCAAATGATTCTCATCCGTCAACAACTGCAACGCGTCGATCTCGTGAGGCCCGATGCGGTAATTGATGGACAGCGAATCAACACACCACTTCCACGCCTCGCCGTAGGTCGTTTCTTTGCCATTCGTGAACACCTGCCACATTTCGCAGGCCATGTCCCAGATCGATCGATACTGCGTCAACAGCCTCCGCGTCATTGCCCCTGTTGCATCACAGCCCCACGCATGCGGAAGCCTGTTCAATCCGTCCGCTCGTCTGATTGTCGGAATCGTCCATGACCTGCCGTCTCCGAGTTCCACCGCAGCCCCTTCGAGAAACAGCCGTCGCTGCATGTTTTCCGCCATCGGCCTCATGTCGCGAAACCAGCCGAGCCACACGCCGTTGATGTTCCGCCACTCCTGCCGTTCCTTGTCGTAACACGGCACAAAGCCCGGCAGTTCGGCCCCGTTTGGATGGCACGTGAGAAGCGTTCCTGTTTGACCCTCCGGCCCGGTGTGAATCAGGTGATTTTGAACGCAGTCATGTTGGAAACGTCGTTCGCTTTCGAGCACATCACGCAACGCAGTGACAGCAAACGACGCCTTGACGTCATTTACTGTCACATGAGTTTTACCGGGAAAGAAATACAGAAAGATCATCCGTGTTCAGCCTCAGAATGCGATTGCGGAAGATGTTGTGAATTCAATCGGCGGTGACGAATCGTCTTCGGACAGGCATTGAATCGCCAAAGTGTCGGACCAGATGCCCTTTTCGTCGGACTGCGAATTGACCGGATAAACAGTTCCCTGTGTCGCCTGGAACTTGATGTGTTCTGCCGTACCATCTGCCACGAAGGTTGTTTCGTTGGCACGCTTGCGAGCGAATCCAACCAGACCGGCACTGCTCAACGCTGTTCCGGTGATGCCATACGTTGAGAAGTTCGTCAGCTCTTTCATCTTAATCGTGACGATGCACGGCCCGTTGGTGATCTCGCCGTACACGTCGAACACGCTGGCCGCATCCCCTTCGCCCATGAACGAGGCCCCGCTTTGAATTGTGACCTCTTCAATGCCGTTCAAATCCGTGCCGTTGATCTGAATTGGACCAGCAGAGAAATAGCTGACCGCTGACAAATTGCCTGACAACGCCTGCGATCCGGTGTGGACAATGGGATTCACCGACCCGTTGTAGATCGCACACATGGTCACATCGGCAGTCCCCTGACCGAACGCCGGGAGCGTCACACTGCCCCAATACGTCGTTGATTTCGCAACCGTGATCTTGTCGTGCACCGTATCCGAGCGCGTCAGCGGTGCCGTCGTTCCTGCCTTTTTTCGATAGAGCGTTGCGGATGGATTCGCACCCCAGACAGGAAAGGCTCCAAGCAGTGTTTCGAGCTGTGGAGTCGTAAACCGAATCATCGGTCTGACACGGAGAATCCCGCCAGCCAATGCCGTGGGATGGCCTGCCGGATGTTCCGACCATGTTTCGATCTGTGGAGACACTTCCGCATTCCGCAACGCAATGAAGGCGGCTGTCGGGGTGGCACATACGATTTTATCGAGCTTGAAAGCGGTGAAGCTCATGTCATTGTCTCCAGGCTGTGTGAGCCAGTTGCATGCTCACGGCGACTTGTTCGCGAAACGTATTCAACAACATCGAACGATCTTCCTCGTTCGTTTCTGTCACTTCCCGAGGCTTATCCGGCTGACGTGTCACAACCTTTAAGCGGCCTCGTTCGTCAATGCGTGTTCCAATGAATGGCTGCGTGAAATAGGTTGGCCCCTGCAGATACAAAACAGCCTGCTTGCTGGTTGCCGTAATGTGGTTGAACGTTCTCAACCAGCGTTGCGACTTTCCTTTCAGCAGCAGCTTCACAAAACGGCCTTGCCCGACGCCCTCTTCGCGTTTGATTTCGTTCATGTAGACGCGGTTTCGTGGATCGAAGCGGTAACGAGCATCGTTTCCCGGTGTGAAGTGCCGTGGCAACACCTTATCCCGCCACGCACCGGCACAGGCTCGCAACGCCTGACGCGTAATCGCAGCCACCTTGCCGCGCAGGTCACGAGGCACCGACGTTCTGACAATCTTTGCTCCGACGATGATCATTGCCATGTCAATCGTCTCCAAAGCTGATCATCACGGACCGCCAGTAATAGTTTCCGCCTGATTGACGCATTTTCAGCGGAACATGTTCGGTGATCTGTGCGTCGATCATCGTCATGCACAAATGGCCCTCACCATCGACAACGGGAGTTCCAAGAACCTCGTCATCATCCTTCGCAGACAAAGCCGCAATCTCATCACACCAACCGTCGAGAAAGTCACACGCCGCAAGTCGACGATCATTCCACGTTGTTTGTTCTTCGTCCGGCTCGCAGTACAAAACCAGCAGCAACTGCCCGCGTGGCCTGACGTGATTTTGTGAGCCACCACACACCGCCTGACTCTGCACCGCAACCGGCCAGATCGCGGCAAACGGCATCCCGGCAACAGATGTCTCACCCCCATTCTCTGCGCTGATCTCGTCAGCCGTTGGAGCGTATTCGTAGTAAATCGAATCGAACGCGTCCTGATACTTATCGGCGTCCGTCACGCCTGCTTTCTTGCTGCGAAACGTCGACGACAGAGCCACCATGCGGCGCAACTTCGCCATCGCACGAGCTCCAGAATTCAACGGTTCGTAACTGTCAGCCACAACGTTTCTCCCTGTCTCACAATGGCGGGAGGCGGAATTGAACCGCCCTTTTCAGGATTATGAGCCCTGACCGTTCCCTTGACCCCCGCGTCACATCTGACCGCGTACACTCCCACGGCCAGTGATTTTCGTTTTGCTGAACTGCAACACGTACACGCCACCCAGTTCGTTGCGTGTCATGCTGTAGTCCCATTCTGCTCCACCCCAAGTGATGTAATCCCCTTCGGATGGATCGTTGATTCCTGTCGTGTCATCTTTGAAACACGTCACCTCGCAACCCGCTGCTTCCATCTTGTGCCCCGTTTCGGAGCGCAGAACGGAAGGCTTTTCAATGATGATTGCCGTGATGGTCCTCGCCTCGCCGTTTAATGGCGTGAAGGTAATCTCCTCGCCTAGCTCAAAGAGCATATCTGCGAAGCTGGTCGAGAAATCCGCACGGAACCGACTCATCGAAAAGCCTTCTCTGTTCTAGATGGCCATCAGACCAGCGGAGTTGCGAGGATGTACACCTTCTGTTTTCCGGCAGCGCCAGAACCAGAACAGGCTTGAGTGACGATCCCCTTGACGCCCTTACCAGCAGCCACCGACTTGACAGCATCGCCAGTTGTTCCGCCGAGAACCTTGTTGGTCCCGACGATCACATCACCAACGGCATCGGCTCCGGAATCGCTCGGAGTCAGCGTGCAGATGCTGTTGTCGTCGGTGTCGCGAATGGTGACGATGCCTTGGTCCTGGCTGGCCCCGCCGAATTGTTCTGTCACAACCGAGTACACACCGAGGATCAGCAGACCGTTCGGATTCTGGCAGGCTGGAATCAGGATGTGAGCACTCGAATCGACTCCGGTTTCGCAGTCGAATTCGTACACGGCTGGACGATAGGCGACCTTTTTGTTGAGGTCGATTCTGACGAACAGGTCGCCACTGACCTTCGCCGCGCGAGCTGTCCCGAGATAGAAATCAGCATCCGCAACTGCCAGCGACGGCGCGACTGCCAGTGATGCGGAATCATCCCACCACACTTCGTCACCCTCACTAAAGGTTGTTCCCGATGCGGACAGAACGTCAAACACCCCGCACACATCAACGGCGATGATGTCACCGCTTGCGGCTGTCTCCAGTCCCGCTTTGACTGCGGCCCGCCCGTCTTCAAGTTGCAGGATCTGACCTGCGTAG
>JACCDR011467134.1_pt1 | contig 11394 bp, 12 predicted proteins | sample 7446431 | NCBI WGS metagenome assembly JACCDR01 (sample SAMN15323443, study PRJNA562643) | freshwater metagenome | isolation source: river surface water | place: USA:Blue River Watershed | collected 2017-08-17
CTCCACTTTCACTTCATCCACAACGGCCCTGCGGAGATCTGTTCGCTTTACCTTCACCCGGAATACCGAAACTCTCAAAACGGTCGCTTCCTCTCACTCTCCCGTTTCCTCTTCATCGCTGAGAATCGCCGCTACTTCGAGGACCAGGTGGTTGCGGAGCTGCGTGGAATGGTGAATGACTCGGGTCACTCCCCATTCTGGGATGCCGTAGGAAAGAATTTTTTTAAAATCGATTTTCCAACCGCAGACTACCTTTACGTTAAGAATAAGCGCTTCATCGAAGAGCTCCTTCCGAAATACCCGATCGTTACCAATCTTCTCCCAGAGGATGCCCAATTTGTCGTTGGGAAGGTCCACCAGAATACTGAACCGGCGAAACGGATTCTCGAGCAAGAGGGTTTCCGCTTCTCGGGCCTGGTGGGAATCTTCGAACCAGGGCCAGTCCTCATAGCCGATGTTGACAACATTCGTGCCATCCGTGAAAGCGTTATCGGAGAGATCAGAGAGATCGCGGACAAAGGTATGAAGTCCGAGGTCTTTATCATCTCGCGCACCAACGATAATTTCCGTGCTGCTCTCGGCGGCGTCGTCAAACTCAAGGCCGGGGGGTACAGGATTTCCGGAGTCACGGCGGCAGCGCTTAAACTGCGGGTCGGCGACAACATCCGATTCGTTTCCTTCCGTCCTAAGGTTCCTGCGCGCAGGGCCGCCAAGAAGAAATAGGCCCCAAGCGTAATTAAGCCTTGATAAATTCCCCCGATCCTTGGTCAAATAGAGTTACCCAAACCAAACATGACGTTTTAACAAAGGTTGAACTATGAAGGCACTTCTGGCGCTGGCACTCATTTTAGGATCTCTATCGGTCCTGGCCGAGAGCAAGATCACTCTCTCCATCAGCTTGAGACCCGCAGGATCCTTTCAGGCCGTTAGCCAGAAACTTAAGGGAAACGTTATTAAGACCGGCGAAAGTGTCAGCGCTGATAAACTCACTGTCAGCATTGAATCTCTCAAAACTGGTATCGACCTACGAGACGAGCACACCTGGAAGCATATGAATTCGGCAAAGCATCCGAAGGCGACTCTCTCCGAGGTTAAAGGCTCGAACGGGAAGGCCACCGGAACGCTCGAGGTCAACGGAGTCAAGAAGCCCGTCGGCATCGCTTACAAGATCGCCGGGTCTAACGTCCTGGCCAAGTTCACAGTAAAAGCTTCCGAGTTCGGTCTTAAGAAGGTTGAGTACCTCGGGGTAGGCGTCAATGATTTGATCACCGTGGAAGCAATTCTTCCTTACGTCGCAAGATAACTTTCGATGCGCCGACCTGCCCTCTCCCTCTTGATTCTGTTACTCTTCGCCGGTTGCCAGGACTACAATACTAATTCCTTTGACCGCGAGAAGTTCGGAGGACTCGAGCTTACCGGAGGCGCTAACTTTCGCGCCTCATACGAGATCCTCCAGAATCGCTGTATGAACTGCCACCGGCACGCACAGTGGTCTGCCTATACAGACAAGACCGATTGGGTGACGAACGAGAATCTCGTCATTTCGGGCGATCCTGACGGCTCCCAATTGATTTTCCGGATCATCAACCACGGCAGTGCCAGCTCCAATATGCCCCAGGGAGGAAGCGCCCTCCCTTCCGCCGAGTACGATAAGCTCGTCGATTGGGTAAGCGACATAGACTCATGAACCGATTCATCCTGATCTTCGCCCTTTTGCTGAGCAACGCCGCATGGAGCTATACCCAGTTCATCGGGCATGGCTATACCTCGTGCCTGAACTGCCACTACAACCCTTCCGGTGGCGGCCCCCTGAACGACTACGGTCGAGTGGTCTCAGCAACTCTCATCTCCTCAGGGGCACTCTATCCCAAGGTCTGGAACGAAGAGAAAGTCGCGGGCTCCTCTGGCTTTCTCTTCCGGAAACCTACCCAGAACTGGTTTCGAACGCAGGTCAATTACCGCGGCTTTCAGTTAGTACAAAATCCAGGATCCACCCGCAGTGAGCAGAAACGCTGGATCAACATGCAGGCCGACGCACGAGCGATCGTTAAGTTCGGTGAAAATGACCGTTTTGTCGGTGTCGCCAATTACGGTTATTCCCCTGTGCCAGAGAACTTAAAAGGCGAAGAACCAGAGTGGCGCAGCCGGGAGCACTACCTTGGCTTTCGGGTTACACCCAAAGTCGGCGTCTACGCAGGTCTCATGGACAAGGTTTTTGGGGTCAAGGTTATCGAACACATCGCCTTCTCCCGCCAGGCGCCAGAGGTCATGCAGAATGACCAAACCCACGGCGTTCTCCTCCACTACCTCGGGGAGAGCTGGGAAGCTTTCGGCCACGGCTTCGCCGGAAACCTCACCCAGGACGAAGACCTGAGGATGAAGGGCGGGAGTGTGTCTGTCGAACGCACGTCCTTCGACGTCCATCGCCTTGGCGCATCGGTGATGTCGAGCCGCAACCAGTACCAGGAACTCTTCTCTTACTCCACCCACGCACGATTAAACCTGAAAGAAGGTTCCGCCGTCCTGGCCGAGTTAGGCCAGGTCCAGAGAAAAACGGAGAACGGCTCTGACGATCGCACCATGCGCTACGGTCTTCTCCAGACCTACCTTCGTCCCACCAGGGGCCTCTACTTTCTCTCAAACATTGAATACTTTAAACGCAACATCACTGAGTCCGATTACACGGTCCGCTGGGGCCCGGGGGTTCAGTACTTTCCTGCCCAACGACTAGAGCTGCGCTTCGACGCCTATAATACAAGGAGCTTCTCTCCAGATACATCGAGTAAGGACTCGTGGATGTACCTGGTTCAGACGCACATATGGCTATGAAGCTCATCCTCCTCTTTACACTTATCCTCTGTGCCGGTGCTCGCGCGAGCGAAGTGACTCAAGCGTTTAAGGCGCGTGACTTTCACCAAGTTGAGGAGCTTTACAAACGTAACCCCGATCAGCGCTATACTCCAGCGGAGCTAGTCTACATCTCGTATTCCCTCAGGAAACTCGGCTTCTACCGCCAGGACATCAAGCTCAACATCCGACTCATTAATGAGAAGTACAAGAAGCTCCATACCAAACTTGTCCGTGATGTTTCGCGCGGAGAGACGATTGACGGAGAAGCGTATCCAGAGGCGCTCAAGGTTCTCTATTGGAACCTGATGAACGACTACGGTCGAATCCTCCGAAGCTACGAGAACCAGTCCAAGCTCATCGATAAAGACCATAAGCACTACCTCATGTTCAGTAAGTTCTTAAGCGAGCTGGAATTTCGGGAAGGAAAAGTTGATCGATTCAACGACCGAATCCTGGCCCACTTGAAGCACCTTGAAGACAAGGTCTATCGGTTCCGCCGTGCTCTCTCTTTTCAGTACGTGAGCTGGCAGACCGAAGCGACGTTGGCGGGCCCTACTAAAGACACGGGCCTGGTCATCACCAACAGCGGCGTCTGTGCCGGCGGGGAAGCCGGATGGGAAAACGCATTCTACCACTTCTACGTCGACGGCTGCGTCATCGCAGGCTCAGGTGGTGTCTCCGCCGACGCCAGCTCGCCGGTGACTTACCAGCAAAGTAGTGTGCCGGCCTATGGAGCGAAACTTAGCCCAGGCGCCTCGATGATTGTTTCCTCCTCTGGCTCCCGCATTGGTGTGCGCCTGCCGATCATTTACACCCACCAGACACTCCAGGATCCAAAGTCTGATAACTACAACATCGAGCAAAACGAACCCCTTGCCTACGTTGCCTCACTGTATTCACGGTGGCAGTTTAAGACCTGGTACTTCCAGACAGAATTTGGAAAATACATTCAGGCCGAGCAGACGTACTGGGGCCTCGGGCTCGGAAAGAATTTTTAAATGACAACCAAAGAACGCTCGCTCAAGGGCCTCCTCATTAATCCCCCCTTCCAGTTGAAGCTCATGAGCTACTTCGCTGGACTCTTTGTCCTGACGACAGCGTCGCTCTACTCCACCACTTTCCTGTTTTTCTGGAATCTAAAGCAAAAGGGCATAGCGGTGGGAATCCCTGAGGGCCACGTCTATTACCAGTTCCTTCAGAACCAGAAGCATGACCTGGATCTCCTCTTTGTAGGACTTGCAGTGGTTAATCTGATACTCCTTCTCGCTGCTGGACTCCTCCTCTCCCACCGGATCGCAGGGCCCATCCACCGGTTGAAGCTCTACCTCAAAGATCCCGACCCGGCGGAACCTATGAAACTGCGCGAGGACGATTTCTTTAAAGAGCTGGCACCTCTGGCAGACGAGGTTAAGCGCAAGGACAGGTCTTGAGAGCGACGGCGCTGATCCTGATGCTGATCCTCACAGGTTGCCAGAAGCGGACACCCTCAGATGAGTACGTCCTCATCGAATTCGCCGCTCGCCTCGAAGAGGACTACCAGAGACTTTCTCCGGAATCCGGCAAGGATGACAAAACCAGAGAAAAGCAGAGACTTCCAGAGAAATAGTTCCGGTCTATTGACCCCGGCTCGTGCTTTCGAAGATCTTGTCCGCAGAAGCGGCCACGAAGCCATGATAGAGTTCGCCTGAGGGAAGTGAGTAGCGCTTAGCGAACTCATAATAACAGGCAGGGATCGTGAGACGTCCATCTGTGAAGCTAACCTCAATGTTATTTGCCAGAGTTGACGACTGCTCGAGGAACACGTCCTTAGAGCCCTTGACCTCGCCGCCACTGGAGTTGAGCTTAAACCCCTGGGCCTTCAGGTAATCATTTAGAACGTGGATATCTGAGAATTTCTTGAGCCTATTGATGAAGACCGTGAAGTGATTCGGTTGGTAGCCGAAGGCGGCAACCCAGGCAGCGTAGTCACTCTCTTTCAAAAGTTCCTGGTAGGTCGAAGTCGTCAGACTCCAGGGTCTCCCGATGGAGGAGAAGTCAAAGCGGTGCTCAAGGTTAGAGGGCATCTGATCAATCAAACTCGAGACCGTTGCCCTTAGCGTTGAAGAGAATTCTTCGAGCTTTAGCTCGGAGATGAAAATCTTCGGCATAGTCGGGTCGCTGTGCTGATAGTGCTTGGCATAGAGCTTCTTCTCCGGAAATTGGTAATCCGACTTATAAACGTATCCCGCCTCCAGGAAAGGCTTGGCCACAACGTCAACGCTGACACGGGGATGACGGAAAGTACGGAGAGCGATGTGATCGTTCAGAATCGTCTCCCCTTCCGATACGAGGAGGTCATGGATTTTCTTCGCGAGAGGATTAATATCGATGTAGTCCGCCCACATTTTATCGAGGAGGGCCGGTAGCTTATTTATGGTCATAAGTATCTCCTGAAAATATAGGATTATTCTAACAGAGATAAGCGCAGGATGAAATGATTCAAGTCATTAACTCTCCGTATTATAGTGTGATAATCACCAGAAGCGGGTTAGGATAGGTCAAGTTTAAGAGAAGGAATTCCCCATGCAAATGCAGCTCAAAGGCGACTATTTTAACGGAAGCTTTCACCTCCCTAACCTCGGCGGGGCGCAGGAAAAAATATTAAAACGCTGTCCCGCGGATCTTTCACAGGTCCTATGGGAGGCCGGCGTGTTCTACGACCACATTGACCGCGTCGTCGAATCGGCCCAGAAGGGGTACGAGGTCTGGCGCAAGCTCTCCTTCGCTGAGCGCATCGGCTACCTTAAAAAGTACCAAGAGGTGGTCCGGGCACGAAAGGACGACATTGCCCTCGCCCTCGCTCTTGAAGTTGGAAAGCCCCTTTGGGAAGCGAAGACTGAAGCCGCGGCCCTGGACTCGAAAGTTTCCGTGACGATAACCGATTCCTACGAGCGTATCAAACAGGAGACGATCAAAGAAGTGATGCCGAAGATTGATGGCCACGTCGTCTATCGTCCACTGGGCCCTGCCTTCGTGATCGGGCCTTTTAACTTCCCATGCCATCTCGCCAACGGTCAGATCCTCGCCGCTCTTCTGGCGGGTAACTCGATTATCTTTAAGCCCTCGGAAAAGACCATCTACTCGGCACAACTGATGGTGGAGTGCCTCCACGAGGCAGGCTTCCCTGAGGGAGTGATTAACTTCATTAATGGAACTGGCCACACCGCCTCAAAACTCACCGCGGATAAACGCATCAAGGGTGTTTTCTTTACCGGCTCACGTGGCGTAGGCCTGCGCATTCTCGAGAATACTTACCGGGACCTCGACAAGCTCGTAGCACTTGAGCTCGGCGGAAAAAATTCAACCATCATCCACCACGATACGAACATGGCGCACGCGCTTCCAGAGCTCCTTCGGTCATGCTTTCTCACCACTGGCCAGCGCTGTACTTCCACATCCATGATCCTGATCCACCGTAAAATCGAACAGGAATTTATCGCTCAATTCAAGGCCATTACGGAGCGGATCCGTGTCGGACACCCGACGTCAAGGCCAGATCCGTTTATGGGACCGCTCATCGATGCGCAAGCGGAAAAGCTTTACTTCGACTTCTGCAGCGCCGGCAAGCAAGAGGGCGCTGAGGAAATCGTGCCGCCGAGGAAACTGGACATCGGCGTTGAAGGGTACTATGTCTCTCCCTCGATCCACTACGCCAAGAAGCCAAACCTCTCAGGTAAATTTATCCAAGAGGAGATCTTCGGACCGAACTGCTTCTTCGTTCCCTATGACGACATCGAAGAGGCCATTGCTGTCACCAATTGTACTCCCTATGGCCTGGCAGCGTCAGTCTTTACCCGCAGCCCAGACGTCTATCAGCTTTGTCTCCGGGACATTGAAGCAGGCCTGGTAAATCTCAACCGATCCACCGTTGGTGCCACGGCCCGACTTCCGTTTGGGGGTCTCAAGAACTCAGGCAACCATCGGCCGGCAGCAGTTTCGATGATCGACCACTGCGTAGGGATCGTCGCGTCGCTTGAGACTCTCGATGACACGAGCTCGAAGCTCGAAGACGTCGTGGGGTTGAAAGAATAAGGCAATGACGAACACAGAAGAGCATCTGGCGACACTCCGACGCGAGCGCTGGTGGGTTGTTATCCTGGCGGCGATTCAAGTCGCTCACATCCTCGACTTCGTGATCATGATGCCGCTGGGGCCCACGTTCATGCGAGTTTTCAAGATCAGCCCGGTAGAGTTCTCGACCCTCGTCTCGGCTTATACTTTCAGTGCCGGGATCGTAGGCTTCTTCGGAGCACTCTATGCGGATCACTTTGACCGAAAAAAATTCCTCCTTTTTAACTTCACCGGCTTTATCATCGGCACCCTGCTGTGCGCGGTCGCACCTGGCTTCGGTGCTCTACTTGTTGCACGAATCATCGCCGGTGCCTTTGGAGGGGTCCTGAATGCTACTGTCCTCTCGCTGGTTTCAGACCTAATTCCTTTCGAGCGCCGCGGGAACGCCATGGGGGCCGTCATGTCGGCCTTCTCGATCTCAAGCATTCTCGGCATTCCGACGGGCCTTTGGATCGCCAATGTCTTCGACTGGCACGCGGCCTTTTATTTCATCTGCCTCGTAAGCGCCGTCTTCTGGGTGCTATCGATGATCATGCTTCCTTCGGTGCGTGTCCGCTCTGAGCCCAAGAGTTTCAGCGAAAATCTCAAAAATTTCCGGGGCATCGTTTTTCAGCGGGACTACCTTTTAAGCTTTACCCTCACGAGTGTTCTGGGCTTCGGAATCTTCGGGGTTATCCCCTTCATCTCGCCTTATATGGTTCGAAACGTAGGGCTCAGGGAAGATCAACTCCCACTCATTTACCTCTTCGGCGGGCTCTGCACGATCGTCTCAGCGCGAGTGATTGGGAAGCTCTGCGACCGCGTCGGTAGCTTCCGCGTTTTCCGGATCGTCGCAGTGATCTCCGTATTCCCGATCTATGCCCTCACTAATCTTCCGGCCGGTCTTCCGGTCTGGATGGCGCTGGCAGTGACGACCGTATTTACCATGACCGGCTCGGGCCGCTTCATCCCTGCGATGACGATTGTCTCGGCGGTGGTAAAGCCTCAAGAGCGTGGCACGTTCATGAGTCTTGAGAACGCCGCGCGACAGCTCTCTTCCGGGGTTTCGTCCCAGATCGCCGGATTCATCATCGGCTCCACTGCCGCCGGTGCTCTTACCAATTATAATATTGTCGGGATCATCGCGATCTCGACGTCTCTGGTCGCCATCGCCATCGCGTACCGGATTAAGACGAAGTTTAACCTGAGATAGTATGAACATCACCTCCGCCCATCTCGCGGCCATTACGGCCTTCTCCCTTTGGGGAATCTTTCCCCTCTACTGGAAGCTCTTTGCTGAAGCAGGGGCCTGGGATCTTTTCGGCCACCGACTCATCTGGTCCTTTCTGAGCCTCATCCTGATCCTTCTTTACCAGCAAAAGCTAGCTGCTTTCAAAGAGATCTGGACCCAAAAGAGAATCCGCTACCTTCTCATGCTTTCAGCAGTTCTCATCTCTACTAACTGGCTTCTTTATATCTACGCCATCAATACCGGTAAGGTGCTCGAGGCGAGCATGGGGTACTTCTTGAACCCCCTGATCAACGTCTTTATCGGTTGGCTGGTGCTGAAAGAGAAGCTCAGACCCACACAGTGGCCGGCCATCGCGCTAGCGATCATAGCAATTGTTATCATGGGCCTTCAGACAGACCTGACGCATTTTCCATGGATCGCCATCGCTCTGTCGTTAACATTTGCCTTCTATGGCATCATCCGGAAAGTGGCCCACGTTGGCGCGATCGAGGGCCTCGCCTTTGAGACCTCCTTCATCATCGGCCCGGTTCTCCTCTACTGGATGTTCTACCCGACCACCCCGCTTACGGTCTTCGGCGAACTCCCGAGCTGGAAGCTCCTCTTGCTTTCTCTCTCCGGACTCATCACCTCGGTTCCGCTGATTCTCTTTGCTTACGGTGCCCGCCGACTCAAGCTTCAGACCTTAGGTTTTATCCAATACCTTTCGCCAAGCCTTAAGTTCTTGTGTGGTCTTTTAGTGCTGCATGAACCCCTCTCCCCGGAGAAACTCCAGACCTTTTTCCTGATCTGGATCGCACTGGCCTGGTACACGCTGGAATCGGTGGTGTTTCTTCGGAAGAAGCCGAGACTGGTCTAAGTAATCGCGATGACTTCGGCTTTTTTTGACGGCCTTTCGAGATGCTTAGGAATATTCTTCACAATAGTTTTCACCAGAGCGGCTTCGATGGATTTTTTCATCGAGTGCGGACCTGTAACGAAGGCCACATCTCGGACGGGCACGTGGTTTTTAAAATCCCGCAGAAGCTTCTGATCAACGGCGCTCAGATTCTCACCCGCCAGATACGGGAGCACGGTAAATCCTTGTCCCGCCTTCACGAAGTTGACCAGCGTCTCAAGGCTTCCTGCCTCAAAGTACAGGTGCCGGGCATCGGTGGTGACCTTGCTGACCTGACAGAGGTTTAACGCCTGGGCGCGCAGGCAGTGGCCTTCTTTAAGAAGCCACGCCTCGCGCAGATCGAGATCTTTCTCGTCGATGTTTTTTTTCTTCAGGAGTTCATGGCCCGGCGATAAAAAGACGCGGAAAGGCTCAAAGAAGAGATGCTCTTCTTTAATGTCCTTGACCTCGAGGGGAGCCGCCAAAAGACCTCCGTCGATTTTCCCTTCCTTTAAAAGCTTCACGATCTCATCAGTCTGGTGCTCGTAGATTTTGAGCTCGACCTCAGGATTCTCGGCGACGAATTTCTGAACAAAGAGCGGAAGGATATAGGGCGCAAGTGTGGGGATCACGCCCAACATGAACTCGCCGGCGATCTCACCTCGAAGTGACTTCGACAGCTCCTCGAGTTCCTGGGCCCCTCGCATAACTTTCCTGGCGTAATCGAGGACTTTTTTTCCCATGGGCGTCGGTTCTACCGGCGTCTTGCTCCGATCGAAAACGATGATCTGGAGGTAATCCTCGAGCTTCTGGATCTGCATTGAAAGCGTGGGTTGAGTCACGAAGCATTCGCGTGCCGCCTGGGCGAAGTTCCGGCAACGGTCAACAGCGATGATGTAGTTAAGTTGCGTCAGCGTCATGGATACCTTTTCGGAAATCTTCAGAGTATACTTTGATTCAATCATAACTTCACGCCGAGGTCGATATGTTGTTTGGATTCGTGCTCGCGGCCATTTTCATAGGAATGGTTATGCCCATTCAGGCGGTGCTCAACGCTGAGCTAGCGCGGCAGCTCCGAAGCCCGTACCTGGGGGCCCTGGTCTCTTTATCCGTCGGCGCTGTGATCGTTGCCCTCCTTTCCCTCGCCACCGGGGGCGGGGAACTTCGGCGAATCACGCAGGTGCCTCCTCAATATTTTCTGGGGGGACTGCTTGGTGCCATCTTCGTGGGCTCGTCGCTGTTCCTTGTTCCTAAGCTTGGCGCTACCGCCATGGTCGGCGCTTTTATCACAGGTCAGCTCATGGGGTCGATCCTCATCGATCACTACGGTCTTCTGGGTTTGGCAGCGCAACCAGTGACCCCGTCACGCCTCTTCGGTGTCATTCTTCTTTTCACAGGACTTTTGATGGTGGTAAAGAAGGGCGCATGATCAATGCGCGTAACATCTCCCTTACCTTCGACCGACGCGGGATAGCGGGCCTTCATGAAGTGTCCTTCCACCTTCCTGCAGGGGCCGTCGTCACGGTTTTGGGGCCTAATGGCTCCGGCAAAACGACGCTTTTGAAAATTCTTGCAGGAAAAATCTCCCCGGACTCCGGAAGCGTCCAGGTCGAAGGTGGCCTGGCATTTTTCTCCCCCGGCGAACCTCAGGATGAGAAGAAAAACGTCCAGGCTTTTTTGATGGATTCAGTCTCATCGGATATCGACCCAGAAAGAAAACTTCAGCTGGCCCGTGATCTCGCGGATACCTTCGAATTTACCTTCCAGCTACGGCAGACGCTGGGCGAACTGTCAGCGGGACAGCGGCAGAAGGTCCTATTGGCAGCTGTCCTCATCGGACGCCCTCAGATACTTCTTATGGACGAGCCCTTCGCGCACCTCGATCCTTTTACGCGCACTGAGATCTTAGCGAACCTCTTTACCTACATCCGGCAGCAGGAAATTTCCGTCGTCTGGGTCACCCACGATCTGCCGGAGGCCTTCCGTTTTTCAGATCAAATAGCACTCTTAAATTTCGGCCGCTTCGAGGCCATCACCGATCCGTTAACTCTTGTGACTAAGCCTAAGAACCTCTTTGTTGCCCAGTTCGTTGGGTACCGAAATTTCTTTCCGGTCAAGTTCACAAGCGGCATCTGGAACTCTCCCTGGGGGCCTCTTCCGTATCCTGAAACGGGAAAAGAGGATGCGCTCCTGGTGGTGCCTGATCATGCATGGACCGCATCAAATCATGGGCTTCCCATGCGGGTGCTGCGGGTCGAAGCGGGGCTTCAGCTTCTACGCTACGAGCTCGAGTTCGAGCAGCAACGGGTCCAACTTCAGCGCTCCACCC
>JACCDR011318974.1_pt1 | contig 11393 bp, 21 predicted proteins | sample 7446431 | NCBI WGS metagenome assembly JACCDR01 (sample SAMN15323443, study PRJNA562643) | freshwater metagenome | isolation source: river surface water | place: USA:Blue River Watershed | collected 2017-08-17
AAAATAGAACGCAGTCCTAAGACCACGTCCTATTTATGCTTACCCATTGTTCTGGGTGTAGATGAGTTCACTCACCACCGGCATGGTATATTTCAGGACGACTGCCGTAAAGGCAACCGCCGCGGTCAGATTGACAATGCGCTCAAGCAATTGACGGTCAAGCAGATTTCGCTTGTTGCTATTTTCCATAGGGTTATCCCGTTATAGTAGGTATGTTTATAGTTTGAGCTACGCTCATCTAATACCGATGATTCGTAAAATCTTACTTTTTATTTCCAGGAGCTTTTATGTTTGGTGGCGCATTTAACAGACTACTGGGTACGGTCGAGGTCACGGAGACCGGCAACACCATCAACATCCTGGGGATGCCTGGTGAGGGATTCGGTAAACAGGTGACAAAACAGTGGGCAACCTCTAAAGTTACCAGCAATATGTTTACCCACATCACTCCGTACAAAGTCAGTTTCAATAAGTTCTTTGCAATCGATGTGCTCTACATCTTGCAGGAACTCGCAAAGGCACCTACCGCAGGCGGTGTTAATCGCCGTGCATTGGTTAAAGCTATCGAGGAACTCCAGGAGAACACCTGGTTACAGAACATCAACCAAGACCATCCTGATATTCTCGACTTCAAAAAGCTGAGTTTGTTCACCCGTACTCCGCTCGACCATCAGCAACGGTTCCTCGAACACTATAACAAAATGGTACCGGCCTATAACCTGAATGGGTACATGTTAGCAGCGAAGCCTGGCGCGGGCAAAACCATGAACGGTTTGATGCTCGGTGAGTGTCTGGGTTCTGACGTGTTCGTGATTATCTCTCCGAACAACGCCGTGTACAAAGTGTGGAAGAAAACCATTCTTGAGGAATACAAGAAACCGTATACAGAAAATGACATCTGGGTTTCTGCTGACGGTAAACCGCTTGAGCGTAATAAACGCTTCTATATCTTCCACTATGAGGCCCTGAACAAACTCAGTGAGTTGGCGGTTATGTTGGGTGGGAAAAAGCTCATTGTGTTAATTGATGAGTCCCACAACTTCAACGAACAGAAATCGCAACGTACACAGTACCTGACGAACTTTGTTCTGAAAACCAAATGCCAGCACACGTTGTGGAGTTCTGGTACACCCGTGAAGGCATTGGGTTATGAGATGATTCCGTGCCTGACGACTATCGACCCGTTCTTTGACAATGAAGTCGAAGACCGTTTCCGTAAAATCTTCGGCAAGTCTGCCAGTAAAGCAGTTGAGATTCTACGTAACCGTATTGGGTTAGTGTCGTTTAAGGTTGACAAAACCGAATTCACGAAAAAGAAACCGGAAGAGATTGAAGTAAAAGTCGAAATCCCTGACCCTACGCGTTACACATTAGACCAAGTCCGTTTGGATATGGCGGACTTTATCAAACAGCAGTTGGATTACTACGATAAGAACTTCAAAACCTATCGTAAGTATTACGACGACGGTCTGGATTTTTATGCCTCTCAACGACTGACTGTATCGGAACGGCAATACCTGGATACGTACCGACGTTACGTGGGGATGATTATCAAGAACTACGACCCGGTGGCAATGAAGAACGAAGTCATGTTCTGTAATCAGTTCGAGCGCAATAACATCCTGCCGAAACTCCCACAACCGTTACGTAACCAAGTCAAGTCAGCCCGTTCAGTGGTGAAGTATTTACCGCTGAAAGTACAGGGTGAAGCATTGGGTCGCGTGTTGGGTAAACGTCGCGCAGAGTGTAACGCCGCGATGATTGAGTACGCTGGTCTGCCTGACATCATCAACAACGCTGAGAAGAAAGTGGTTATCTTCACCTCGTTTGTGGATGTGGCAGAACAAACCGTCGCCTACTTAAAAAGCAAAGGGTTCCAGCCACTTATCGTCCACCAAGGCACCAACAAAAACCTGCCCGCCATCATCGATAAGTTTGCCAATGATGATAAGTGTCAGGTGTTGGTGGCGACGTTCCAGTCGCTGTCTACAGCCGTGCCCTTAACCATGGCTAACGTTGTGGTACTGATGAACCAACCGTTCCGTGACTTCGAACGTGAGCAAGCCATCAGTCGTGCTGATCGTATTGGTCAGGACACCCAGGTCTTCGTCTACAACGTGTTGCTGAATACCAAAGGACAAGCCAACATTTCCACCCGCGCTGCTGACATCGTCCAATGGTCGCGTGAACAAGTTGCTGCCATTATGGGTACGAGTGTCGTAGATGAAACGACCGTGTCGATGGAAGGGTACAATGAAGGGCCCTTTAATCTTCACCGTATTTTCGTTGGGTGTGGGTTGTCGTTCCAACTCGAGTCATTAAACGAGCTGGCCGACATTGTGGCAGATGAAATGCCTGGCACGTACGTTGACCCTGCGGTCACGGTCGCACTGTCTGCAAAACCTCGGTCAGCCCGTTGGTGAGGTCGTTATGTTTATTGAAGTAGCCAAGTTGTTGATGATAGTACTGATGCTCATCACGTTCCTCGGTCTGGCTCTCGCAAACTTTGGGTTTGATATCCGGGCGTTGTTGGGGTGTGCGTTAAACCGGATCGATCTTAATCGGTTTGTCACGCGCCTTAACAGCCGAGTCTTGCGTATCCCGGATGACCATACCGGGACATCACGAGAAGCGTGGGTGGCGTTGCTTAGTCGTGAGTTTGGGGTGGTTCTCACCCCAGCTGATTTCAGTCAAATCACCACGGTGTTTACCTCAAAAGGGTTGGAGCTGCATTTATGTTGCAGTCTCCATTCCCGATGGTTCTACGGGCGAACAGTATTGCACGTCGTGCGAGACTCTGTCACCACAACCGAAAGTGTTATTCGTGTTACGGAACTTTCCGGGTTACAGACCCCCGTAGAACAGTAGGCGTATAATTTGCAGGGTGACCTGTAAAAAAAGACACACGTTTTCCTTTTTGTGGAGAAAGACATGGCTCAGTCTACTTGGACTAAAACTCCCAGCGAGATTATCAAAGACCTCATCGCAAACTCGAACTCGGGTTTCGATGCGCTTCGTGCGAAATTCGACCTGGGTGCGCCAACGGCCAACGGATCGGGTAAAAACACCAAGGTTACCATCACACCTAACGACGCTGCGTATTCCGGCACCGTTGATGTGACGTATAACCGTTTAACCCTGGCGGCGTACAAAACTGCAAAAGTTCCGTCAGGGACTGTTCAGTGGGGTGATAGCAACGGTCAGACTAAACTGACTGCGTCGTCTTCCCAGGCGGACATTCTGGCGTGTGTAAACAGCGTCCTCGGCCTTAACCTCACCACTGCCAGTTTCTCTACACTGACCGTGACGGAAAACACCGCGGATACTGCGTACACCATCAACATGACTGCGAGCTCAACGAACCTGCTGTTCACGGGCTCCACCACGTTGGGTATCACCCAGACTGCACCGACCACACCAACTAGCTCGATTGTTACCACGACCGACCTGGATGGCCTGGACGCCCCGACCTCGTAAGGTCAGCACGTATACGAGGGGGCCTGCGGGCTCCCTTTTATGCCGTGACGGCAAAATAAAGGGAAAATCAGGAGCTCCCACCGACGCTCCTGATTAGGTTACTACGGTATGTCTATTGTGTCCGTATCGGCCGATGTTGCTGGAAAATGGTTGGCCCACACAAGACAAACGGTTGCAGCAATCGCAGTCACTGCCAACAAGACAAACCAGAATAACGATCCACTGATAAGCCAACGTTGCGCAATCGATGATGTAACCTCAGGGCTTGTACCGCTAAAATACGAACACGCCACGCCTACAACGTACAGGGCGGCAAGAAACACAGTAACGACTTGCTCTCCATAACGGACATACAGCAATCCGCAAGCGACAAGGGCAATAATGGTAGCAACCATGTACACCCACAGACGCATCACTTCCTTAATGTTAACATTCATGTTTACCTCGTTAAGTGACAGATTCTCCGTCAGACTATTTGTTTACCCACCGCATGACAGCTACGGCAAGCATTAACCCAATATAGCCTGGCAGTTTTATCGGCCATAAAAAGATAACCCAAATGTCCCGCTGATAAGGTATTTTTTGTCCATTCTCGAGTACCCAGAAACGTGGGTTTGTGACGTAGGTCAACAACCCCGATACCAGATAGGCACCCACCAAATTTTTCAACAACCACCCCACGGTAAAAACTGTTACCGCAATCATTGCGCACAGCAATACCAGGAACACAAAGATTACCGCCCACGGAACCCAGAAACTTTTCCAGTTTACTGTTTTCGCCATAGAAGTTTTTCCTCTATACGCTTCCTCTCTTCTAAGTCAAATGAGATGATTCCCTGCATCTGTTTGGTATAGCCTTCCGGTGACACCCAACTCCGTGCGGAGAATATCAACCCGCCATCACGATTTAACACCCACTGTAGGCGTTTCACATCTAAAGGTTCAATCACCCCGTCGATGTGAATTTTTTCACCGTCTTCTATCAGACTATACGACAGCAGCCGGTAATACGGTTTAATGATTTTTGCCTGGCGTTTGGTATTGTTCGCCACATAGGCCAAATGCGTCAGGTTACGGGCATAGCGGTACTCACCCATTTCCTTGCCTACAATCTTCGACATCGCAAGGTCTAACTTCTCGTACGTCCCTCTCCACAGATAAGGGCCTTCCAATGACACTTCGTTCAGTGTCCCTAAACGAACATGATAATGGCCGAGGGAGTCAGGTAAGGGACTCGGGTTAATGCCAAACGTACATTCCACTAATGGGCGGGCGTAGAGGTTTAATGACATGATGCGCTCCTTGTTTGTCTCGTAGGATTCCTCCACAAACAAAAAAATAAAGAAAAGGAAAGCCAACCAGGGAGTCCCGAAGGACTCCCTGGCGTTACGGTAGCAGATACGCTGAATGACGAATACGGTACTCGAGCGTGACACGGGTAATCGGGGAGGTGAAGACAAACATCACCACACCGCGTTCCACACAACACATCATGCGAGGACGTACACACATGCCTGGATACACATTCAAGAAATGTACCACAGACATGGTTTCATCTACAATACGTTCCAGTTCACCTAAACTGATTGGTTTACCGACATCGATAGTAGACCCTAGCGTTTCTATCAACCGGGCTCTCCCCAGTGCCATGATACTCATGTGTGCCCGACGGAACCGACGTTGGTCACATGAGGTAGTCCGCATTTTGTAATACAGCGCAGTGGCCGCAATGACCATAACGATACAGGATAAAATGAGCCACAGGGTTGGGTTGAGCAGATTCATAAATACTCCTTTAGTTACAGTAGACTTTCACCTCCTGTTTGCAATGACGGCCAGCTAACTTCACAACCTTGAGGGCTGAATAGCGAGCGGAGCTTTCAATTGAAAAGGATACGGCAAAATTTGTGTTGTTGGTTTGATTGAATTGATGACACTGCAACACCAAGTGATTGGCGATATCTTTGCGTGTCATCGGTTGTAAGTTAGTCCGTGCCCGGTCTGAGAACTCCATCAGAACCTCGGCGATGTTTAGTAACAGTTTCCGTTCGGCCGCCAGTTTCTCTTCTGCGGGAAACTTGCGGGTATACACGGCATAGGCGATGACACCGAATGCTGCGCCCCAGAGCGAATATTTAACAATGTCGTTGGTGTTCATGTTCGTTACTCCAGTGGTGTTTCTTAGAGGACGTTAGTCGTCTGAGGCTGCTGCTTTTACGGCGAAAATAACAGCGCCCCAGAACGCACACTTCTCAGCGTAGCGGGTCGCCTTGTCAGTATCGACACCTTCTTTCTGAAGGTCTTTTATATCCATCGCAGAACCGACCATTCCGCCGACAACTGCACCGAGGCAATAACCGAGACCTGCGTGTACTGCTACTTTGATTAATGAAGCCATGATTGTGTTCCTTTTAGGTAATAGGGGAAGGATTATAACCTCCTTCATTCGCAGCAGTTATATACGTTTTAAAAATCTTTATTTCGACTTTTGCGAAAAAAATAAAAGGACGGCATATTTGGGAGGGTTTCCCCTCCCAAGAGTCATACTGCCACGTACACGGGAATGCGTTTCTCCCCTTCCGGAATGGGGTTAATAACCCATGCCTGCGTACGTGAAGGTTTCAGACCTTTGTCTTTACCATCGTAGTAGCCGATGAGTTTGCGTGGCGTGTCACTGTCCCCTTTAGTCGCATAAACCGGGACTGACTCCACTTCATTTTTCACCGGACAAATAAACCGGTTAAATCCATCCGCTAAGGGTTCTACGAACCCAACAGGTTGTTCGTCCATAATCCGTCACAGAATGCAGCTACCGCTGGCACAGTTGTTGTCATCTTTGCCGGGAATGATTGCTTCCCCGCCCCCGTCGCGCTTGGCTTCGATTACAGCCTCGTCGATCTCAAACTCTAAAGCGTCAACATCAATTTCTAAATCAGAAGAAGGTTTGGTCATGTTCTGGGTTCCTGCGTAGTTACGGTAATATCGCGTATATGATAACCAAAAAAAACAGGGGACCTAAGTCCCCGCGGGCATTAGCCCTGTTTGTCTATCAGTGTGATTTCAAGTATCTGGCATTGGTTACCGTTCATGCGGGTTGTTGCCCCGTAGGTATAGGTATCATTGCCTTTAGTGGATTTGCGCACGACCTGGGTAGTCAACTCATCCTGGCCTGGCGAGAACACACTTTCACCGTTAGACTGTTCGGTAATGAACAGGGTCGCAGAACCCCCACGATGCTCAGCTGCGCCATTAATCGCTTCGATGCTCTGTACGGTACCTTTATCGGTTGCGAAGCGCTGAGTAACCATTACGGCTGTTGTAGCGACCATCGTGGCACATCCTAACGGTTGGTCACCGACTGAGCTAGAGGCGAAGGCAGATGTGGAAAATACAACGGATAACACGATGGCGAAGAAAGCTTTCATTAGAGAACTCCAGTTAAAGTTGAATAACGTATTGGACTGAGACCTGCTCAGTTGAAAAAGGTCGGTATTCGGTTGTTCCTGCGCCGAGTCCTGAACAGCCAATGATGGCACCGTCATAACCCCACGCCTTCAACCCCGCGATTTCATACGCGCAGTCGAAGAACGGATAGGAAACAAAATAAAGGTCGGTAATACGAGAGGGGTCGTTATCCAGATAGGCTCGCACGCCACCACTGTGATGGGGTGCAATGTCTTCTACCCAGTGGTTCGTGTCTTCGATGCGGTCGGCATATTTACACGCGATGCGATACGCTTCATCGAAGCCCAACTGCGTGGCGACATACCCTAGTTCAAGAAACGGGTCTACGGGTTGGTTGATAAACGGATGACGAATCGTAACCTCACCAATAATCACCCGAGGACGGAAAACAACATCCCGAGGGTTATTCGGCATCATTGCGTATTCTTGACAGGTGCGGAATTCATCGCAAAACGTAATGGCTCCATGGCGAGTAGACAAGTCAGGCACCTCACCGTGTTCTCCACGATAAGCAACATACGTGGTTCGCTGAGAGATGTTCACAATAAATCTCCGTATAAAAAGGAGGACCGAAGTCCTCCCGATTTTGTTACTACGCATCACCGTCGAAGTCGGCACTCGCAGGGTTGAACATCGGTGCGGGGACGACGCGCATGTTACTGTACTGGATGACTTCTTCGAGGGTTTTTGGTCGTTCGTCCCACTCAGTGGTCAAGGTCACTACCTTTTTGTCTTCGAGGTTGTCGACTTTACGAACAAAAGTCCAGCGGCTTTCGATAGAGTAACCTGCCCGCGTTGAGAGGCGACGCTTGAGCCACACCGAGTAATCACCGATGGTGGCCTCCAGCAGATGGATGTGTTTGTTACAGATATTTGATGCTTCGATAAGGCGGTCGAGGCCTTTCTTCCCATGGGGGCTGAGGACGTCATCGTGCCAACCACCTTCGAGGCGGTCGCGAATCATCCCCAGGATGGATAAGGCCAAACCACGATAGCGGGGAGTGTGGTCACACGCCCACAACATCACCGATGAGGCGATGCTGTCAACCACCATATCCCAGTTAGTGTCGAAGCATGCCCCTAACGGGTCAGCGCTGTCTTTATCCGCAATCTCAATATACGGGACGGCAGATACCCACGGCGTCACCGCAATGACCCCTTCTTCGGTAAACAGGCCGGCGTGTTTACCCTCCAAAGTAAATTGGATTTCCGGGGACATGATATTGTTTTGTCCGGGACCAAAACTGGTATCGACGTCAACGTGACGGATTTTAGCTTGGATGGTCACCGGCAGATATGTCGGCGCTACAGAGAAGTCCAGTACGAAGGACTCGGTTTCAAAGTTCAGTTTACGTAATGCTGCTTTCATGATAAATCCTCATTTTTTTATTTAGCGGTGTTCTATTTAACCGCAGGGTTTACTATCGAGATATCTCACTCATAGCACTACCATGATATGTTTTTTTAAAACTTTTATTTCACGTTCCGACATAAATGGGAGCCCGAAGGCTCCCACGTACTAGGCTGCTTCTTTAACTGTCACTTCCTGTGACTCATTAGTGTCCACAACATCTGTAATCGGCATGACCCCTGTTAAGCAAAAGGCTTCATAACTCACCAAAATCTCGGCAGGGGAACTCCAACGAACAACGGGCTGCTGTAAGGGTGTAATCGACATAAGACCTACTTATAATCACGTTATATAACGCCATCCTGGCTTATGCCTAATGACCAAAAAAGAAAGGGTCAGATTAGGGGATGGGTTCCCCGAAGGGAACCTCATACGTTATGCTTCCAGTTTTTCAAGCGAGTCAACCAACGCTTTCACCTGGATGCGTAGGATATCGGTGAAGTGTTCGAACTCCTCAGGGATGGTGATGCCGTAGGTGTAGTGGATGATTCTGTCACGCAGACCGTAACCCGATGCCGGGCATTTGGTATAGTTCGCAATCAACGTATCGTGGATGTGCAGTTCCGCACGGGAGACAAATACCCCCGGCGCGCATTTGAAGTCACCAGTAGCGTACATCATCGTACCGTACGGCATGGCGTTATGGTGACATGCCAGTTCCACGTTCATGACGATCTTACCGCGGTCCAGGACGTTGGAATCAGCACATTTCCCATCCACGATCATGTGGCCGAATTCTGGGCTTAAGAAAAAGGTAACAGTACGGGTGCTTTGCAGTTCAACGGACGTGCTTCCCGTTGAGCGATGTTTGAATTTCATTAGGGTGCTCCGGTTGAGTTAACGGCATAAAAGGGAGGTTACCCTCCCCTCTATGGTCGGACAAGACCTCCGGCAGGAATCAAACCTGCGTCTCCACAGTGGTGGTTTGCGGTTAAATGGGGGGAACCGCAATAGGGGTTGTGGCATCCTATTCAATTAGACGACAGAGGTTAAGGGTGTAACATGGCCTATATAATGTTTTACACCGTTGCTGATTTAGGCGAACCGTACCGGGTCAGGTACCAGTACATCAATTCATCGTCCGACACCATTACTGCCTTGTTCATCGGGTAGCAAACATACATCGCCCCGACACCATCTTTGAAACCACTTCCGTAGTGATGACTGATGAAGTCCTCAGAGCATCCTGATTTCTCAATCAGGACACTAATGAACGCCTCACGGACATCATCGTATCCGACCGCGAGGTCAACACCTTTCATTGCTTCCTCAGTGAAGCCCGGATACAGATCCAATACCGCACGCACCCATGGAGCCAGTTTGAAATACGGGTAGACCCATCCGGTAACTACGGCGACCGGAAGCGAGACAACAACGTAGCTCTCGTCAGTTTTCGGGTCAGAGGTAGTCACCCCGAACTTGAAGAACAGTCCGTCTTCCGAGGGTTGGGTGAAGGCGACGTAACCATCATCAAAACATGATGAGTCAGTGGTACGAGAGAGGAGGCTGTGGAATTCACGTGAAACAGAATCCAGTTCAGATTCATCCTCCTCTAACGCATAAACCCCACCGGACAGAATGTGAACCGTTTTTAATACGGCCAGATGCAAAGCACCCGGTGCGGAAGTCATTGGCGTAATCATAGCAAGCCTTAGAAAAAGTTAAGGTATTGATAACGGTACTGTGGGAGTAACTCACCCTCAGCCTGAGACTCGTGTTGTTCACGAGTGCGTTTTAAATCCTGGTCGAGCTCGTCGAGGATACTGGGGTCATCCCAGGCCTCTTCGTTCGGGTCACGAACACTGAAGTACAGTTGTTCGCGATGTTGCACCAACACTTGCTGGCGGGATTCTACTCCGCGCACGTCAGCATACAACTCCAACACACAGCCGTTGGTAAAGTACAACCGGTACGTGTGGTTCGCTTCACTCCCTTCCTCGTCGACGATGGCTTCTACCTGAGACACCGTCAACCCCACCGCTTCTTCGATGGTTATCCCATCGACCCCGAACCAATCCAGGTTATCCGGATAACGTAATTCAACCACGAATTCACGTGTGTCCTGAACAACCCCGAACACCATCTCAAGGTGCTGGCCGGCGTGTTGAACTGATGTTCTGGAAAGGGTCTTACCTACCAACCAATTCAAATCTACCATTTTCGTTACTCCGATTTATTTAAAATCCGGATTACTGACAAAGACATCATACATTGTCAAATCAACTTCCGGTTTTGTTTCCCACCATTCCAGCGCAGCCTTGATTGCGCCGGCAGTGGAATTGGCCACCACCCGAAGCCCACTACCTTTGGTGTAAGCCGGTGACCAACTGTGTTTGGGTTTCTTTTCTTTCAGGTAAAACTTCGCTGTTAGCACCACGATGGTTTCACCGTTGCCTGCGGTTGTCCCAGGGGCATTGATTTGGTAGCCCGTGTTGTCGTAGGTGTTATTAATCGCATGAATAGATTCGAGCGAATGTTTGCCCCACCGACCGATGGAAATATCGGCGTGGGTAAAGACGTCTTCAAGTTCCATACGGTCTCCTAGTGACGCGTATTGATGTCCACCCGAATAGCGTAGACGTCCACCGGTTCGTTACCGAAGTGTGGATGGGTGATGGTTTGTTCTTCGTATCCCAGATAGGTGAGTTTCAGGATACGTTCTTGGTCGGTTGATGACGGATACCCTTTTGTGATAGTCAGAGTATCGTACTGGCGACCTTCCAGACGTTTACGCCAGTAGTCATTACGCAGACGGTATTCGAACCGTTTCGTGCCGGCTTCCATCTGGTCGAAGTATTCGCCGTTGACTGCCATTTGTAGGTTATTACTCATTACCGTGTTCTCCGGGTATACATCCAAAAAGAATCATTTCCGCCTCCTGTCATAAAAGTCATTGATTGCATGTAGAAGTGCAGCGAGTCGGTCCCACGGGATGTAATAACGCTTTACTTGCTTAGGGCCGATACTGAGACAAATACAACAATGCGTATCGTACCCGTAGATATCCTCTACCCCGCCCGGCATACCATCGAATAAGCCA
>JACCDR010808397.1_pt1 | contig 11391 bp, 12 predicted proteins | sample 7446431 | NCBI WGS metagenome assembly JACCDR01 (sample SAMN15323443, study PRJNA562643) | freshwater metagenome | isolation source: river surface water | place: USA:Blue River Watershed | collected 2017-08-17
ATCTGGGCCTGCTCGGCGCGCGAGATCGAGGTGATCACGTCCACCGCGTCGATGCCGGCGATGGAATCCTCCAGCGGCTTGGCGATCTGCGACTCCACCACCTCGGCCGAAGCGCCGGCGTAACGCACGGTCACCGTGACCACGGGTTCGTCGATCTTGGGGTACTCGCGCACCGGCAGCATGGTGAAGCTCACCACACCGATCAGCAGCACCAGCAGGGAGAGCACGGTCGCAAAGACCGGGCGGCGGATCGAGATTTCGGGCAGTTGCATGGCAGCTCCGGATCAGCCCGCCGGCGGACGTTTGAGTTCCAGCACCTTGACGGGGCTGCCATCACGCTGCAGGCGCTGCTGCCCCGCCGTGACCACGGTGTCCCCCTCCTTGAGCCCGTCGAGGATCTCGACCTGGCCCGGGCGGCGCACCCCCACCTGGACGGGCACCCGCTGCGAGACCAGGGTGTCGTTGTCCGGGCCGGGCACGAGCTTGATGACAAACTGCCGGCCGCCCTGGGGCACGATGGCCTCCTCGGGCACGATGCGGGCGCGCTCGCGCACGCCGAACACGGTGCTCACGCGGGCGAACATGCCGGGGCGCAGCTGCAGTTCGCGGTTGGGAATGCTGGCGCGCACGCCGACGGAGCGTCCATTGGCATCGATCAGCGGATCCACGGCCTGCACCCGGGCCTCGAACTTGCGGCCCGGCAGCGCGTCGAGTTCCACCAGGGCCCGCTGCCCCGGCCGGACCTGGGTCTGGAAACGCTCGGGCAGGCGGTAGTCCACATAGACCGTGTCGATGTCCTCGAGGTTGACGATGTCCGTACCGTCTTTCAGGTAGTCGCCCACATTGACGTTGCGGATGCCCGCGATGCCGTCAAATGGAGCGACGATCTTGAGGCGCTCGGCCGTGGCCCGGGCCAGCGCCAGCTTGGCCTGCGCCACCTCCAGGTTGGCCGCGCTCTCGTCCAGCGAACGCTGGCTGACGAAGTTCTGCGCCAGCAGTTCCTGGTTGCGCTTGTGGTTGGCCTGGGCAATCGACAGCTCGGCCTGGCTCTGCTTGACCTGGGCCTGCGGCAGCTGGTCGTCGAACTGCACCAGCAACTGGCCCTTGCGCACGCGCTCGCCGTCCCTGAAGTTGAGCTGGGTGACACGGCCGCTGACTTCGGGCCGCAGCATCACGCCCTGGCGCGAACGCAGGCTGCCCACCGCCTGGGCCTCGTCCACGAGGCGGGTCACCTGTACACGTGCCACCTCCACCGTCACCGGACGTGCAGGCCCGGCCGGGCCCGGCCGGGCGCCGCCGGCAGCGGGCGCACCGGTCGATGCCGTGGCGCCCGTCGAAGCGGCGGGGGTCTTGTGCTGGTACCACCAGGCGGCGCCGGAAGCGGCCGCGATGCCGACGACGGCGATCAGGGGATAAAGAAGTTTGGAGGCCATGGGTGTCACGGAGAAACAGGCGTGCATCACACACCTGCGCAGGATGAAAAACTCCGTCGACTGTAGCAGTCCTGCACCACTTGCGCATGCGTAGCAGCCCCTACCCGACAAGGCCAGCCGCGGGAAATGCCCCGCTTTGCAGAACTTTACAAAACCTGGGCCACGCCCCGGTTGGCCAGCGCATCGGCCCGCTCGTTGCCAGGATCACCATCGTGGCCCTTGACCCAGCGCCATTCGATGCGATGCTCTGTGTGGCTGAGCAGGGCATCGAGACGCTGCCACAGGTCCACGTTTTTCACGGGCTGCTTGGCCGCGGTCTTCCAGCCCCTGGCTTTCCAGCCGGCCAGCCATTCGTTGATGCCCTTGAGCACGTACTGGCTGTCGGCATGCAGGATCACATGGCAGGGACGCTTCAGTGCCTCCAGGGCCTGGATCACGGCCATCATCTCCATGCGGTTATTGGTGGTCTCGCGCTCGCCGCCAAAGAGTTCTTTCTCCACGCCGCCGGATTTCAGCAGCACGCCCCAGCCTCCGGGGCCCGGGTTGCCCTTGCAGGCGCCATCGGTGTAGATCTCGACCGTGTTCACTCGTGTTGTTCCTGGTTCATCGAGACGCCATTGTCACCGCTGCGCCGGGCCAGCGGCACTGTGGCCGCGGCCTTGCCGGCCGTCTTGCGCCAGGCCGGCCCCAGCAGGCGCACACCATGGACCTGCTTGACCGCCACGAGAACGTAGGCGGCGCCAAAAAAAGGCCACCAGCGCGCCCCGGCACGGTCCATCCAGCGCCAGCGGTGCAGCCACTTCTCGCTGCCCAGCAGCGGGCGGTAGCAGCCATAACCGCCGGTCTCGACCTCGAAGTGGAGCAGGCGCAACCAGTCACGCAGCCGGCGCGAACCGATGAGGTCCAGCGGCTGGGGCAGCAGGGCCGTGCCCAGGTTGAAACGCTGGCAGAGCTGCTCGCAGCCCTGGCGCAATCCCCACAGGCTCACGGGGTTGAAGCCGCTGATCACCACGCGCCCGCCCGGCACCAGCACACGCGCCACCTCGCGCAGTACGGCATGCGGATCGGTGTGGCTGTCCAGCACATGGGGCAGCACCACCAGGTCCAGGCAGGCTTCGGGAAAAGGCAGTGCGGCCGCATCGGCGTGCAGCGCCGCGCGCGGCACGTGCTCGCCGGGCGGTGTCGCCAGCCAGCGGTGGGGCATGCGGTTGGCCGCCAGCGCATCCAGCGCAGGCAGGCCCAGCTGCAGGGCGTGGTAACCGAAGATGTCGGCCACGGCCTGGTCGTACTGCTGTTGCTCCCATGCCAACAGATAAGACCCTGCGGGCGTTCCGAACCAGTCCTGCAAACCTATAATTCCGCCATTCATGACCTTGCTTCCGCTGCCCGCCTTCGACGACAACTACATCTGGATGCTGCATGACGGCCGCCAGGCTCTTGTCGTCGACCCCGGTGATGCACAACCGGTGTTGCAGGCGCTGCAGACCCACGGCCTGCAACTCCAGGCGATTCTAGTCACCCACCACCACGCCGACCACGTCGGCGGCGTCAATGAACTGCGCGAGCTCACGGGAGCCAGGGTCCACGGCCCCGCGGGCGAGGACATGCCCGAACCCCTGCAACGCCACAGCGAAGGCGACACGCTGGAGCTGCTGGGCCTGCGCTTCGAGGTCCTGGACGTCCCCGGCCATACGGCCGGCCACATCGCCTGGTACTGCAGCGACCCGCAGGGCGCACCGCTGCTCTTCTGCGGCGACACCCTGTTCTCCGGCGGCTGTGGCCGCGTCTTCGAGGGCACGCCCGCCCAGATGCTGGCCTCGCTGGACAAGCTGGCTGCCCTGCCTGGCCACACCCGCGTGTGTTGCGCCCACGAATACACGCTGGGCAACCTGCGTTTTGCCCGCGCCGTCGAGCCCGGCAACACGGCGCTGCAGCGCTACTCGCAGCATTGCGAGGCCTTGCGCGCCCAACAGCGCCCCACCCTGCCCTCGACCCTGGCGGTCGAGCGTGACATCAACCCCTTCCTGCGCACCCGCGAGCCTGCCGTCGTGCAGGCCGTGGCGCCCAGGGCCCAGGCGCATGACGAGGCCGGCATCTTTGCCGCCCTGCGCCTCTGGAAAAACGAGTTCCGATGAAACTGCATCGCACTGCCGGCCTTGTGGCCCTCCTGATCCTGCTGGCCGGTTGTGCCAGCACCCCGCCCGGCCCCGGTGCCACGTCCGACGTCCCCGCCAACCCCACGGTCGCCACGGAAACGCGGCCGGCGCCGCCCCCGGCGCCCCGCCACGAGCCGGTCTACCCGGCGGGTAACCTCAGCCCTTTGCACGCACACGAACCCGCCTCGCGCAGCGTGGCGCAGCAGACCGTGCCCTCCGATTTGTGGGAACGCATCCGCAAGGGCTTTGCCATGCCGGACCTGGAAAGCAATCTGGTTCCCGGCCGCGAGCAGTGGTACGCCGCGCGACCCGAGGATCTGGAGAACATGGCGGAGCGCTCGCGCAAGTACCTCTTTCACATCGTCGAGGAGATCGAGCGCCGCGGCCTGCCCACCGAGCTGGCCCTGCTGCCCTTCATCGAAAGCGCCTTCAACCCGCAGGCTTACTCGCGCGCCAAGGCCGCGGGCATGTGGCAGTTCATCCCCAGCACGGGCAAGGTCTACCAGCTCAAGCAGAACGCCTTTCGCGACGATCGCCGCGACGTGCTGGCCTCCACCCGGGCGGCCCTGGACTACCTGGAACGCCTCTACGGCATGTTCGGCGACTGGCATCTGGCCCTGGCGTCCTACAACTGGGGCGAAGGCAGCGTGGGCCGGGCCATCGCCAAGAACAAGCGGCTGAACAAGGGCACGGGTTACCTGGACCTGAACATGCCCATGGAGACGCGGTATTACATCCCCAAGCTGCAGGCGATGAAGAACATCGTGGCTGAGCCCGAGAAGTTCAGGGTCCGGCTGCCGGTGATCGAGAACCATCCTTACTTCGACAGCGTCACCATCACGCGCGACATCGACGTGGCCCTGGCTGCCAGGCTGGCCGAGGTGCCCCTGGCCGACTTCAAGGCCCTCAACCCCTCGCTGCACCGCCCGGTCATCCTCGCGGCCGGCACGCCGCAGATCCTGCTGCCCTGGGACAACGCCGCCATCTTCCAGCGCAATCTCGACGCCTATGCCGGCGACCGCCTCTCGAGCTGGACAGTCTGGGTCGCCCCCAGCACCATGAAAACAGCGGACGCGGCCAAGCGCCTGAAGATGAGCGAGGCCGAGCTGCGCAACGCCAACAACATTCCCAGTCACATGATCATCCGCGCCGGCTCCACCCTGCTGGTGCCACGACCGGCCAGCCAGGAGCGCGACGTGACCGAGCGCATCGCCGACAACGGCCAGCTCTCGCTCGTACCCGAGACCGAACTGCGCCGCATCGTGCTCAAGGCGGGCAAAAAGGACACCGTGAGCACCGTGGCACGCCGTTACGGCCTGGCCCCGGCCAAGGTGGCGGAATGGAACAACGTGGGCACTGGCGCGACCTTCAAGCCGGGCCAGAACATCGTGATCCACCGCTGGGTCCCGGTGCGCTCCAACATCGGCACCCCGGTGCGCCCCCGGGCCGCAGCCCCTGCCGCCACACGCGTGGCGGGCCGCTAGAGTTTTTCCGTCTCACCCGCGCGCGGCTGCCACTTCATGAGGCGCCGCTCGACGCGGCCCACCAGACCGTCAAGCAGCAGCGCAAAAGCTGTCAGCACGACGATGCCCGCGAAGACCGTGTTGACGTCAAACGTACCCTCGGCCTGCAGGATCAGGTAGCCCACGCCACGCGCCGAGCCCAGGTACTCGCCCACCACAGCCCCCACAAAGGCCAGGCCCACCGAGGTGTGCAGGCTGGAGAAGACCCAGGCCGTGGCGCTGGGGAGGTAGACGGTGCGCAGCAACTGTCTTTGATTCGCACCCAGCATCCGTGCATTGGCCAGCACCACCGGACTGACCTCGCGCACGCCCTGGTACACGTTGAAGAAGACGATGAAGAACACCAGGGTCACGGCCAGCGCCACCTTGCTCCAGATGCCCAGGCCGAACCACATGGCGAAGATGGGCGCGAGGATCACGCGCGGCATGGCATTGGCCGCCTTGATATAGGGATCGAGGATGGCGCTGGCCAGGGGCGAGAGCGCGAGCCAGAGCCCGCAGACCAGCCCCAGCACGGTGCCGATGCCGAAGGCCAGGAAGGTTTCGAGCAGCGTGGTGCCCAGATGGCGGTAGATGTCGGCGTTGCCGCTCAGGCCCTCGGGGAACAGCACGTTCGCCGGGAGGGCCCAGGGCAGGAACCAGGACCAGATGCGCCCGGCCACCTGCACCGGATCGCCCAGGAAGAAGGCCAGCTTGGCATCACGCGAGGCCAGCTGCCACAGGCCCAGAAAGGCCAGCAGCACACCGAGCTGCCACCAGCGCAGATTGCCGGCCCGCGGCCTGAGCATGAGCCAGAGCTTCATGCGGCCTTCCTCAGCTGCTGCTGGTAACCCTTGAGCACCTCCTCGCGCAGCACGTCCCAGATCTGCGTGTGCAGCTGGATGAAGCGCGGCAGCTGCCGGACCTCGGCCACATTGCGCGGACGTGGCAGGTCGATGGTGAACTCGCCGATCGGCCGGGTGGCCGGGCCGGCCGAGAGCACGACCACCCGGTCGCTCATCGCGATGGCCTCATCCAGGTCGTGCGTGATGAAAAGCACGGCCTTTTTCCTGGCGCTCCAGAGTTCGAGCACCTCGTTTTCCATGAGCTGGCGCGTCTGCACGTCCAGCGCGCTGAAGGGCTCGTCCATGAGGATGATGTCCGGATCCAGCGCCAGGGTCTGGGCGAGGGCCGTGCGCTTGCGCATACCGCCCGAGAGCTGGTGCGGATAACGGTCGCCAAAACCCGCCAGGCCCACACGTGCCAGCCAGTCTTCGGCCTGCGCCCGTGCCTCGCCCTCCGGCACACCGCGGTACTGCAGGCCCAGCAGGACGTTGTCCAGCGCGCTGCGCCAGGGCAGCAGGGCCTCGGCCTGGAACATATAGCCCGCCCGCCGGTTCAGGCCACGCAGGGGTACGCCAAAAACCCGGACATCGCCTGCACTCGGCGCGAGCAGGCCCGCACCCACATTGAGCAAGGTGGATTTGCCGCAACCCGTGGGACCGACCACCGAGACAAACTCGCCGGCCGCCACACGCAGCGTGGTGTCGGCCACAGCCGTATAGGACGGGCCACCACCCGGCGCGGCAAAACTGCAGGTGATGCCCTGCAGCTCCAGGGCAAACACGGCCGACACGAAGTGGCCCGCCTCAGGCCTTGTAGCGGGCCTTGGCCCGGGCCGCGAACTGGTTGGTCCAGGTCTTGGCCAGATCGATCTTGTCAGCCTTGAGCGTGCTGTCGAAGCTGGCCAGGGCACGCAATGCCGTCTTGCCGCCGTCCTCGGGGAACAGACCGTCGAGCGCCAGGGCCTCGCGCACTTTCTCGAAGGAAGCCAGATACAGACCCCGATCACCAAGCAGATAGGACTCGGGCACGGTCTTGATGATGTCGCTGGGGCCGGCCGTCTGCAGCCACTTGAGGGCGTGCACCATGGCGTTGGTCAGGGCCTGGGCCGTCACTGGGTTCTTCTGCACGAACTCCAGCGGCGCATACAGGCAGCCTGCGGGCATGGCGCCGCCGAAGACCTCGCGCGTGCCCTTGAGCGTGCGTGTGTCGAAGACGATGCGCACATCACCCTTCTGCTCGAGCATGGTCATGACCGGATCAATGTTGCAGATGGCGTCGATCTGCCCCGAGCGCAGCGCGGTGAGAGCCCCCGCCGAGGTCCCCACGCCGATGAAGCTCACATCGCCGGCCTTGATGCCCGCCCGCGACAGCACGAGGTTGGCCATCATATTGGTCGAGGAGCCTGGCGCCGTCACGCCGATCTTCTTGCCTTTGAGGTCGGCCACGGTCTTGTAGTGCGCCATGGTCTTGGCCGAGACGCCCAGCGCGATCTGCGGTGCGCGCCCCTGCAACACAAAGGCCTGGAACATCTGGCCCTTGTTCTGCAGGTTGATGGTGTGCTCGTAGGCACCGCTGACCACATCGGCCGAGCCGCCCACCACGGCCTGCAGGGCGCGCGCGCCGCCAGCAAAGTCGCTGATCTCGACGTCCAGGCCCTCGGCCTTGAAATAGCCGAGCTGCTCGGCGATGGTCAGCGGCAGGTAGTAGAAAGAGGCCTTGCCGCCCACGGCAATGGCCACTTTGCTTTTTTCCGGCTTGGGATCGGCAGCCAGGGCCGGCAGGCCCAGCATGGCGCCCGCGAGCGCCGCTGCCTTGGTGAAATCCCGTCGCTTGAGGCTGTGTTCTTGCATGATGTTCGCTCCCCGGCGTCAGTGCTTTTGTGGTGTCTGCAGGGTATCAGGCCCGGCCTCGCGCTACATCGGGAAACATCCCGACCGGGTTTCCCCTAAAGCAACGCGCCGGGACGCAGTCCTCAGTGATAGCCGAGGAAAAGGATGCCGATATTGGCCAGCAGGGCCAGGGCCCAGACTGCCGAGCGGGCCTTGGCCATGTCCGCCACATAGGCCATGATGTAAATCAGGCGCAGGAAGACAAACAGGAAGGCCAGCATGTCCAGTCGCAGCTGATGGGCCCCGAGCTGGTGGGCAATGATGACCGCCCCGATGAAAAAGGGCAGCGCTTCGAAACTGTTCTGCTGGGCCGCGTTGGCGCGCGCGCGCCAGTCGGTCTGCCGGGCCAGCCAGGCACGCGGCTCGTGGTTGTCGTAGCCTCCCTCCTTGCGCGGCTTGCCGAGCTGGCCGGACTTGGCGATCCAGGCACACACGATGGGCAACAGCGCGGCGATCAGGACACACCAGTAGGCCAGGGTGAAACGGGCAAAGGTCATGATGAGGGCAGGAAAATGAGCGGTGTCGGGATGAAGGGAATTATGGCCTAGCGACGGTCCACCAGCGCATGCGCGATGGTGCCCAGGTCCACGTACTCCAGTTCGCTGCCGATGGGCACACCACGTGCCAGCCGGGTGTAAGCCACCCCCCGCACCTTGAGCGCCTCGCCAATCACGTGGGCCGTGGCCTCGCCCTCGGCCGTGAAGTTCGTCGCCAGGATGACTTCGCGCACCGAGCCGTCGCTGGCTCTATCCAGCAGCGTCTTGATGCCGATGTCGCGCGGGCCGATGCCGTCCAGCGGGCTGAGCTTGCCCATGAGCACGTAGTACAGGCCTTTGTAGGCACCCGTGCGCTCCAGCGCCATCTGATCCGCGGGTGTCTCCACCACGCAAAGCTTGCTCGCGTCACGCGCCGGGTCCCGGCAGGTGCCGCAGACCTCGGCTTCGCTGAAGGTGTGGCAGCGTGTGCAATGGCGCACGCTGGTGGCCGCCTCCTGCAGGGCCCGCGACAGCAGCTGCGCCCCCTCGCGGTCGTGCTGGAGCAGATGGAAAGCCATGCGCGAGGCCGACTTCACACCGACACCCGGCAGCCGGCGCAGGGCCTGGATCAGCGCATCAAGGGAGTGAGCGTCGGACATGGCGCAAAAAAATGCAGCGCGGCGTAGCGAGCGGGCTCAGGGCAAGGCGCGGGTGTCAGGCCACCGGAATGGACTCAACGTCCATGAGGATGGCCTGAACGGGACCCGCAACGCCGCCATGTGCCTGCGCAGTAGCCGTCAGAAGGGGAACTTCATGCCGCCGGGCAAGCCTGGCATGCCCGCGGTCAGCTTGCCCATCTTCTCTTGCGACGTCTCCTCGGCCTTGCGCACCGCGGCGTTGAAGGCGGCGGCCACGAGGTCTTCCAGCATGTCCTTGTCCTCGGCCAGCAGGCTGGGATCGATGGTGACGCGCTTGACGTCGTGCTTGCAGGTCATGACGACCTTGACCAGGCCCGCGCCCGATTCACCCGTCACCTCGATGAAGGCCAGCTCTTCCTGCGCCTTCTTGAGGTTGTCCTGCATGGCCTGGGCCTGCTTCATGAGGCCGGCGAGTTGTCCTTTGTTGAACATGGGAGGTCCTTATTTCGGTTGACTGTTCGGTTCGAGGGGCTTGATGCTGCCGGGCACGATTTTCGCGCCGAAATCCCGCATCATGGCCTGCACGAAGGGATCTTCGTGGATGAGTTTTTCCGCCGCGAGCTGTTTCTCCTCGGCGATGGCAGCGTTGCGTTTGGCCGGGCTGTCGCTCACCCGGCCGATCTCCACGGCCAGCGTCACGCCGTGACCGGCGGCCTGCAGGGCCGCCTGCAGACGCTCGCGGGCCGAGGCCGAGTTGAGCGATTCACGCTCCACGCGCAGCAGCCACTGGTCCGCGTCGCGCGCCACCAGCTGGGACTGCAGGGCAAGCTCGCGCACCAGCGCGGTGATGGCCTCGCTGGCAATGAGGCCGCGCACGACCTGGTGCCAGTAGCCCCCCTCTTCCGTCGGCACCAGGGGCGAGCCCTGGGCAGCGCCGGGCGCGGGGGCGTCGGCACGTGATTCGGCCGCCACGCGCACGGGCACGGCCACCACCTGCGCGGCGGGCATGGCCGTCACGGGCCTGGCGGGTTGCACGGGGTGTTCTTCGTCCACCACCGACAGCACCTGGCCCGGGGGCGTGACAGCGGCGGGCATCGCCACAGGGGCGGAGATGGGACGCACAGCCACCGGTGGCGTGGGAGCGGCAGGCGGCGCAGCCCGGGAGGCAGGCGCAGGCGGCGCCGCGGTCATCACAGGCTGCGGCCGTGCCGCCGCCTCAGGCGATTTCAGTGTTTTTTTTTCTGGCGAATCGCCCGGGGGCAGGGCGCCGGGTTTGAAGGCCAGCAGGCGCAGCAGCACCATGGTCAGGGCCGCATACTCGTCGGGCGCCAGGCCGAGCTCGCCCCGGCCATGCAGGCACAGGCTGTAGAGCAGCTGGGTCTCGTCGGCCGGCAGCAGCGCGGCCAGACGCGCCGTCTCGGCGGCTTCGGGATCGGATTCATCGGCGCTGCCAGCCACGGCCTGCAGCACGGCCATGCGCTGCAGCACCACCGTCATCTCTTCCAGCGTGGAGGCCGCGCTCAGGCCGTTGACGCGCAGGGCCTCGGAGGTCTCGACCACGGTCTTGCCATCGCCGCGCGCCAGCGCATCGATCAGCGTGTACACATGCGATCGGTCCACGCTGCCCAGCATCTGGCGCACCGTGGCTTCTTCCAGATGCCCGGAGCCGAAGGCGATGGCCTGGTCGGTCAGCGAGAGCGCATCGCGCATGGAGCCGCGCGCGGCGCGCGCCAGCAGGCGCAGCGCACCCGGTTCGGCCGGCACGTTTTCGGCGGCCAGCACCTTGGTCAGGTGCTCCAGCACGGTCTCGGGTGCCATGGGCCGCAGGTTGAACTGCAGGCAGCGCGAGAGCACGGTGACCGGCACCTTCTGCGGATCCGTCGTGGCCAGCACGAACTTGAGGTACTCGGGCGGCTCCTCCAGCGTCTTGAGCATGGCGTTGAAGGCCGTGTTCGAGAGCATGTGGACTTCGTCGATCATGAAGACCTTGAAGCGACCCTGCACCGGCTTGTAGACCGCCTGCTCCAGCAGGGACTGCACCTCGTCCACGCCTCGATTGGAGGCGGCGTCCAGCTCGGTGTAATCGACAAAGCGGCCCGAGTCGATGTCGGTGCAAGCCTGGCAGACCCCGCAGGGCTGGGCGGTGATGCCGCCCTGACCGTCCGCGCCCACGCAGTTGAGCGATTTGGCCAGGATGCGCGACACCGTGGTCTTGCCCACGCCGCGCGTGCCCGTGAACAGGTAGGCGTGGTGCAGGCGCTGCTGGCCCAAGGCATTGCCCAGGGCCTTCACCACGTGCTCCTGGCGCACCATTTCGGTGAAGCTTTTCGGCCGGTATTTGCGCGCGAGCACGAGATAGGACATGCGGCGATTCTAAGGTGTGGATTGCGGCGCTTTTCCGCACCCGTCCTTTAAATCGGCGGGGCTGCCCTTACAATACGAAGCGACGGG
>JACCDR012474856.1_pt1 | contig 11391 bp, 20 predicted proteins | sample 7446431 | NCBI WGS metagenome assembly JACCDR01 (sample SAMN15323443, study PRJNA562643) | freshwater metagenome | isolation source: river surface water | place: USA:Blue River Watershed | collected 2017-08-17
CGTCAGCCGCGGTCCACTGGCCCTTCTTCCTGTCCAGCCGGGCCTCGATCTGCCCGACCTTCACACCGAGCCCCGCGAACGCGGCGACCATCTCGCCGATGCGCTGGTCAAGCGGCTTCCCGTCGCCACGCTCGATCGTCTGCCGGCAGATGTCCTGCGCCTCGGCCACGAAGTCCGCCGGCAGCACGGTGAACACGCACTCGCGGACCGCCCGGGCGCCGACGTTCTGGTTGTTCAGGTAGACGTCCCCGAGATCGGTCAGCGGCTGCCGGTTCCTCCCGCGCATCCGGGCGTGCGGCACGATCAGCGACCGGGTCGACCGGACGTTGGTCTGCTGGTCCCACGCGAACGCCTGAACCTCGGACTCGCCACGCTCGTCGTCGCGGCGCAGCTCGCGCACGCCGTAGTCGAGGTTGCCCCAGATCCGGGCCAGCTCCCGGGCCAGGTGCACCGACGGGCCGGAGCCGCGGTTGGGCACCGCGTAGAACGCCCGGGATGCCAGCGCGAGGCGGCCGCACGCGGCGCGCATCTCGGCCCACGCCCGGTTCATGTCGCGCGGGCACTGCTGGGCGACGATGACGGCGGCCTGGACCTCGGCGACCGCGCGGGACTGCTCGACGGCGGTCGACTGCGAGACCCAGCCGGCGGTCGGGGCGGGCTGGCTGCGTTCGATGGTTTTCGTCACCAGATTTCCTCGTCTCGGAACTCGGTCTCCACCCAGCGGGGGAGCGGAATGATCTCGACGTCGTCGGAGAAGCCCGGCCAGCGGCCCTCGGCCTGGCAGCGGGCGTACAGCTCACGGGCCTGCCGGTTCAGGAACCGGCCGATCTGCAGCGACACCCGGTCCGGCTGCACCACCGTCACCAGGTACGGGGCGGTCTTCATCTGGCACACGAACAGGAACTGGGCGTCGTCGCCGGCGAGGCCGAGCGCGCGGACGCCGTCGAGGTACCAGGCGGCCTGCTGGTGGTAGCCGTGGTTCGCGATCGCCTTCTGCAGGTCATCTGGGGCGGCGGACACGCACGTCTTGTAGTCCGGCACCAGCATCCGCCCGGACCGAGGCGCGGGAAGCCAGTCCAGCCGGGCACGGCAGCGGATGCCTGTCTCCCGGTCGGCCCAGAACAGCGATTGCTCGGCCTGTCCGTTGCCCTCGGCGTCGGCGTGGAACAGCGCCGCCGCAACGGGGTGCTGCTCCAGCGCGGTGGCCATCGCGTGGACCTGCTCGTACGGCTCGCGCTTGAGCGGGATGCGGCCGGCCTCGCGGATCGCCGCGACCTTCGCCTTGATTTCCTTGGTGTCCCACCGGTCGCGGTCGACGAGCACGAGGTCGGGGCCGATGCCGAGCACGAGCTTGTGCGCGGCCGTGCCGATGTCCCACGTCGGCCGGTGCCCGGTGCCGTTGTCGACCTCGTGCCGGTACAGGGCCGGGCAGGACGGCGGCAGGAGCCGGCGGGCGCCGGACGACGACAGCGACCCGCCGGGCACCGGGTCGGCGTGGTACGCCTCGGCCGGAATGGTGTAGACGCCCGGACGGTCGATGACCAGCGCGGCCGGCGCGGGCTGCTCGTCGACGAGGACGGCCGGGGCGGTCACAAGACACCGCCGAGGACCTGGGCCGTGACGACCGGGACGCCGTGGTGCTCGTCGACGAACTGGCCGGCGCCGTTGCAGTGCGGGCAGGTTCCGGTCGTTTCGCACGTCTCGCACCCGGCCAGCTCCGGTCCGGCGCCCTCGCAGTGGGGGCAGTCGCCGGTGCCGGCGCAGTACGAGCAGTACCAGCCGCACGGTCCGTCGTGGCCGGGCTCGCCCTCGGTGCAGCACCGGGCCAGCTCGGTGAGGCGGGCATTCTCGGCGCGTAGGCGCTCGACCTCGCCGATCAGGTCCGGTACGACGCCGGAGAGCACCGCCTCGACGGCCGACGGCAGGCGGGGCCTGCCGCCGTCGGTGAGCGCGAGCCCCCACCGTTCGCGGATGGCGTCGAGGTCAGCCATGGGTCACCTCGCGGGTGCGCTGGGCCGGGATCACGGCGGCGGCCGGCAGAGTCGCGATCAGTTCCTCGGCGCGGCCGGCGACGATCGCGTGCTGCCCGTCCGTGATCCGCTCCACATCACGGTCACGGTCAGCCGCCCGCCACACGTCCTTGGCGTGGTCGCTGGTGCGGGCGTACTCCAGGTCGGCGAGGTGCCGGGTGTAGCGGGTGACCTGCTCGGACAGCGGCCGGTTGAAGCGCGGCACGGCGGTCACCCGAACCACCCCCGGGCGTTCGTGCCGGTCCAACCGGGCTGCGCTTCCTGCAGCGGCGACTCGCGCTCGATGACGCGGTCGTTGTGGCCGGCGATCCGCGGGAGGCGCCGGGTGTCGGCCTGGCCGAGTTGGTCGGCGTAGGCGGCCCGATCGGCGGCGAGGTCGACGACGCCGCGGGAGGCGTGGCCTCGGCCACGCACGCGGTCCAGCTCGACCTCGAATCGGCTCCGGCGGTGCTCGACGTCGGCCGCCGAGACGATCGCGGCGGCCACCCGGAACTTGCGGCGCAGGAACCGGGCCAGGGTGATGGCGCCAGCGAGACCGAGGAGGAGCGCGACGCCGATCACGGCGAAGATGACGTACGGCGGGATCAGGTTCACGGCTGCAGCTCCGTCCGCTGGAGGGGCACAAAGTAGGGCGTCCGGACGCGGGCTTCGAGGTCGCTCCAGAGGGCCCGCTCGGCGTCGGTGAGCGAGCCGGGTGCGGCCTGGCGGAGCGGGAGTTGCAGCTCGTCGACGAGGCCGGCCTGGACCGCGCGGTTGTTGTGGTCGTCAAGGGACGTAAGGAACTGCCCCGGCCGGTCAGGGCCGCGCTCGCTGCGCCGGCGGTGCCGGTCGAGGGCGGGCAGGCCGAACAGGGTGACGGCGATGACCGTGAACCCGCCGAGGTAGCCGATGCCGGTCCAGATGTTCACCTCGACCTCCGGCTGAACAGGTGGTGGACGGCGACGGCGATACCGACGACCAGGCCGATGCCGGCGGCGGCGACCACCCAGGCGACGTCGGGGATGCCGGGCTGCATGCCGGTCACGCGGCCTCACCACCCGGGTAGCAGTGCGTGCAGTCCTTGCGGGCCGGGAGGTTGGAGTCCGTGCAGATGCACTCCGGCACCTCGACGCCGGCAGGCTTGGCGGTGGCCAATCCACGGAGGCCGGCCTCAGCCTCGGCGAGTCTCCGCAGCACCGGCCCCATTCGCTCGCCCATGTAGGCGACGAGGTTGAGGCAGTAGATGTCCTGGCCGTTGGGCTGGTGGTCGTGGGTGCGGACCTGCTCGACCGTCGCGGTGAGGTGCGCGATCAGGTCGTCGGTGGCCGGGCTGTAGCCCTCCAGCGCGCTCACGCCCCACCACCAGCGGCCGGCGCCAGCAGGGAGCCGCAGCGCCACTCGACGTCCTCGACGACCTTGGTCACGGTCACCTTCGGGACGGCGGCGAGGGCCTCGGGGTCGGGGACCTCCTCGGTCACCTCGCGGGTACCGGTCACGACCCGCTCGCACACCTCGTCGCGGTCGGCGAGGATCTCCAGCCCAAGGGCACCGATGGTGACGATCAGCTTGAACTGGTCGTAGTTGTCGCGGACCTGCTTGTCGACCTTGGCTCCGGCCTGGGCGGCGGCGCGGGCCCAGGCGGCCATATCGTCGCGCTGCCCGTCCCAGACGAGCGGCACGATGATGCCCTTGAGGGCGTAGGCCAGGGTGCGGGCGAGGTTCGGGTTGGCCTCGACGATGTCGGCGAGGCGGCGCAGGCTCACGGCCTGCTCGTTCGCCAGCGCGTGGGCCTTCTCGTCGGTGGGCTCGGTGGCGGTGCTGGTCGGTACGATGGTGGTCGTCACCGTGATCTCCTTCGTGGGTTGTTGCGGTGCGATCGATCGGCCGCCGGCGGGTGCCTCCGCTGGCGGCCGCTGGTTTTATGCGGCAGCAGGCCGCGGGTGAAGCCGCTCGATCTCGGCGACCTGGACGTGCGAGAACCGGATGTGCTTGCCGAGTCGGCAGAACGGAATCGACCGGGCCCGGACCATCGCCTTGATCTCTGCCGGCTCGCGGCCGATGCGCTCGGCCAGATCCTCGATGTCGATCAGAGGGATCGGCGGCGGCGGAAGAACTGGCATCCGAGCCGTCTTCACGGCAGCGATGTGAGCGTCGAGGTCGAGCACGTCGAACGGGATCGCATTGGCCTGCTCGACGAGCAGGTCGAAGTCGACTCCGTGGAAGTACTCGGCGAGCGGGCTGGCCGAGCACTGGGCGGCCGCCAGCCCGATCAGAACCTTCTCGGTCTTGGTGAAGCTCTCGTGGACAGGCGACAGCCAGGTCCGGGCGATCGTCACGCTGAACGCCTCGCCCAGCTGGCGGTGAACTGACAGCCGGGTGCGCGGGTCGACGGTGCGCCCGACCTTGATCAGCGAGCTGGAGTATTCGACGACGTACAAGTAGCCACCGATCGCCGCCCTGCCGGGCAACGCCGTGCTCATGCCGCACTCATCCGGCGACCTGCGCGGCGGCGACGAACGGACGCGAGGGCGTCGTCGCTAGCAGGACGCTTCGTCTTGTCGTCGATCAGCCGCTTGATCTGGTCGGCGGTCATGAACCGCTTGCGGCCGAAGTGGACGTGTTCGAACTTGTTGGCGCGTGCGCTGTCCTGGAGGGTGCGCAGCGACAGCTCGGGGTACATCGCGACGACCTCCTCGAGGGTGTAGAGGTCGGGCAGCTCCTTGGTGGGCATCGGGGAGGGCTCCTGTCGGTCGGGCAGGACGGTGTTGGCGTGCACGAACGCGGCGACCGAGGGCGCGGCGACGTGGCGGATGCCGCCGACGTTGACGGCGGTGAGCTGGTCGCTGGCGAGGAGCCGGTGCACGGTGAAGCGGGTGACGCGAAGGTGCCTCGCCGTTCCGGTGATGGTGAGTGGCTCCACGCGGGTCTCCGTTTGCGCTGCTAGGTCTGTAGCGTTTCGTTGCACGAGCGACGCTACACGACACTACGCAACGCTGCAAGAATTCCATGAATGGAGCGTGAGAGTCATCCATGCCGATGTTCACGCGTAATTCGTGCTACAAAGTGCTACGTGGTGCAGCGACAGCGTGGCGTGGCGTACGAATTCTGGCTACGCATTCAGCAGCTCCTCGTGGAGCGCGACATGAACCAGACCGACCTCCACGAGAAGTCGGGCATCGCCCGCAGCACCGTCAACAACCTGCGGACCTCGACCAGGCCACCGCTACTGCGCATCGTCAACGCGCTCGCCGACGCCGTGGGCCTGGACCGCGTCGAAGCCGCCCAGCTGGCCGGCTTACTGCCTGCGGAGCCGGACGCCAGCGGCATCAGCGTCCGAGCTGCGATTGCCGCGTCTCCGGTCTACACCCAGGCGCAGAAGGATGCGCTGCTTGCCATGGTCGACGTGCTTGACCAGGCCAACGCCCAGATCGGCGCGCAGCAGACCGACGCCAGGCACAGCCAGGCGGGCTGATCGAAATTGTTCAAACCAGCCCAAATAGACCCGCTACCCAACATCATTCACTAAGTTGTTCCAGGGGAGGTCAGGCAACACAGAAGGGGCTCACGATGATCGACGGCTACCTTCTGAGCCTGCGCTTCGCCATAGCGGGATGGGTCTTCCTCGGCGTCTGGACCGGCCTCCACGCGGCACACCTCGCCCGGCCCCTCCCCGATGCCCTCGCCAGCTACATCTACGCCGCCCTCGGGACGATCACCCTCGTCTCCTTCGTCGGGAAGCTGGCCGCCGACTTCACGCGCCGACGCACCGAAGCGAGCGAGCCGGTCGTCGAGGCGATCCGGCAGGGCTACGAACTCGGACGTCAGCAGTGCGAGAAGACCTGCGTCCCGAGGCCCGGTGCCAAGATCCTGGCGTTCCCGACCCAGCGGGACGCGCCCCGGCATGCTGCCCGGCCGGCGGTCGGGAGTTCCTGGTGGGTCGACCCGAACGACTCCGACATCCCGACGGTCATCCTGCCGAAGATCGGGCAGCTCCCGCGCCGGCCGGCGCCGGGTCGGCGCCGCTGAGGAACCGGTCGATCGCGTCGGCGTCGGCCTCGACCACCTCGGGCAGGATCCCGGCGTAGACCTGCTCGGTGATCACGGTCGAGTGGTGCCCGATCCGCCGGGAGATCGACGCGATCGGCCGGCCCTCGGCGATCAGCCACGCCACGTGGGAGTGCCGCAGGTCGTGCAGCGTCGGACGCTTCTTCAGCCGTGTCGGGCAGGGGCACGTCGACACCGCGAGCGGCGCCGGGTCCGGCTCGCCCTCGGCGTCCAGTGGCGGATGCTGCCCACAACGCATCGCCGCCGCCACGGCGGGATCCCAGAACCGGTTGACGAAGTTCGAGTGGATGATCCGGCCGCCCTCCGGCGCGGTGAGCAGCAGCCCGTCGGGATCACCCTCAAGTCGCTGAGTGACCAGTTCGGCGAGGACCAGGGTGAGGCGCTTGCCGATGGTGACTGTGCGCCGGCGCCGGCCCTTGGTGGTGCCCAGGTACCAGCGCCTGCCGTCGTACTTCCACGCTCGGTGGATCCGTACCTTGCCGCCCAGCACGTCGACCGCGCTCGGCGCGATCGCGGTGCCCTCGGAGAACCGGCAGCCGGTCCCGGCCAGGAACTCGACCAGGGGCCGGGCGATCGGCTTCAGGTTGCCCAGGATGCGCTCGTACTCGTAGCGGGTCAGGTAGACGTGGTCGTCGCCGTCGTCGCCCAGGTCGTCGTGGGAGACGATGTCTCGGATGAAGTCGGTGCGCCGGGCCGGGTTGTCGTCGATCTTCTTCTCCAGCAGGGCGAACGCCAGCAGGGCGTGCAGGCAGGCGTAGTAGCGGGTGACCGTGGCGTCCTTCAGCCCGTCCGCGCGCAGCTTGTTGAGTAGGCCGGCGACGTCGGTGCCGGACAGCTCGCGCAGGTGGATGTGGCCGATGGCGGGCAGGATGCGCTGGTCGAGCTGGGACCGGTAGCGGGCGACCTGGCCGGGGGCGAGCCGGGTGCGTGAGGTCAGCCAGGTGTCGGCGAACTGGCTGACGGTCGGGCCGCGGTCAGCGTCCGGCTCGGTCGGGTCCGGGCCGAGGATGGCTTCGTACACCTGGTCGGCGGTGATCTTGTGGCGGTGTGCCCGGGCGATTTCGTCGGCGCGCTGGGCGAGGTCCTCGGTGGGCCAGGTGGTCGACTGCTGGGCGCCGCCGCGGCCGCCGAGGCGCCACAGGACTCGCCACGATTCGCCGCGCTGGGAAATGCTGGCCATGGATGGATGGTAGGTCCGCGCGTGCATCCATGGATGCACCGGACGCGAATCCGACCGGATCGAGTCGTCACGGAACGTAGACCAAGCAACGGTGTAATGTCCGGTGCGTCCGGATCGCCTGGCCAGGAGCGTAGTGACCTAGGTACTCATAATCCCTCGGTCGCGGGTTCGAACCCCGCCCGCCCCACCAGCCAAAACTCCCTCACAGAGATCGCTAACTGTCAGTGTGGATGCACGCTGGATGCACGGCTGGGGCATCATGGCTCGGCCGACGTCCCCGCGTCGCCGTCGGTGGATGCACCGGATGCACCACCCAGCGGCCGGACCGTGACGTAGGTGCCCTTGCCCTGGCGGCCCTCGACGAGGCCTTGGGCGCGGAGCACCAGCATGGCGCGTTGGACGGTGGAGACGCTGACGTCGTACTCGACGTGGAGCTCGTTGTAGGAGGGCAGTTCGGCGCCTGGTTCGAGTTCACCGCTGTTGATCTTCTCGGTGATGGCGTCGACGACACGTTGATAGTCCGGGACGGACGGGGTTTGCATGGTGTTGTTACTCCCTGCTCGGCCCGGACATTCGATCATATGAGTGCTCCTCGCTTCAAGGACTAGGTGCATTAGGTGCACAAAGAGAACGACGCGCACCACGTTGACATAGTGAACTAAGTTCCCTACGTTCGGAACTGGTGGGCCGCTTCCCTGCTCGGCACAGCGTGGGGCGGCCCACCGCCCCGGATCCGGGGTGGTGGTCGTCTGGGGAGCCCGGGCCCGAGGCCAAAGGCCCGCGCGGCAGCGGTGACCGCCACCCCACCCGAGCAGGCCGGGCCGCGCGAGCATGACCCCCCGCGTGGTCCGGCCGTCGAGGAGGCACACGTGGCCGACCACCGCCCGACCTACGGATCCCGGCTGCGCGCCACCTTCCCCTGGGTGAAGACCCCACAGCTCTACTGCGTGTGCGGCGAGCGCTGGCCGTGCCTGGTGGACACCGCCGAGCGGTTCCGGGCCGCCAACGAGGCCGCCCTCGGCGAGCCGCCGATCGACATCATTCAGACTGCGGAAGGCGGCTTCCACCTGCTTGGCGACCAGGCCTTCACGGAGGCCGAGAAGCGCGCCAACGGTGGCCGCTGGTGACGTGGTACTCCGAGGGCGATCGGCAGTTCCACTACTCCGACCACTCGCACAACTGGACCGCGCCGCCCGACGTCGACCAAGAGGTCTGGGCTGAGCAGCTGCGTGGGCATATGGAGTCGCACCGGCAGAACCTGGGCGAGCCGCCGCAGCGGGCGCCGCAGGTGTGTGCGGCGCCGCTGAGGCGCGCCAGCTAGGCCTCGCCGCCGGTTTCCTGGCCAGGCGGTGGCACGTGCCGGTGCACGGTGGTGCGCCCGCGGCTCGTCTTGCCTGCGATGAAGCGAGCCGGCACCCGAAGTTCCCGGGCCGCGCGGGCGGCCTCCCAGACCTTGTGCCGGGCCTCCTTGACGAGTTCGCGCGCACGCCTCTCGGCTTCGTCGAACTCCTTGACCGCCGCCTCGATGTCGGCGATCGCGCGGCGCTGCTCCTCGGTCTGAGGCTCCCACTTTGGCCGCGGCATGCGCATGATCCTAAGCCCTCCGTGTGTTGGTCCGTTGTCGCTGCGTGATCGGCTCTGTTAGTGTTCCATTGCACTGAACACTAACGCGTGAGGGGAGTGCCGATGTCGTCCACGCAGCGCACCGGCGAACCGCGGCTTGCGGCTGCAGCCTCCTGGGCCGTGCTGGCCGCCAGCTTCGGCCTATCCGCGGCCACATGGATCGCCCTCGCCCGCCTGGCCGGCTTCGACAACCGCGTCGTTCTGGCCGGCGTCGTGGCCGTCTCGATGGCCTGGCTCATGCCCATCGCCGTCGACGGCTACATCGTCGTCGCGCTCGTCCTGTGGATGGCGCCGGTCCCGGCCAAGGTGGCAGCGTTTGCGAAGCGCAACACGTACGGGGCGGCGCTCGTCGGGGTGGCCGCGCAGTCCGCGTATCACGCCTTGACAGTGCTCGCCGCGACCGGCGTTGTCTGGCGGTGTGTGCTGGCCGCCGTCGTCGGTGCGCTGCCGCCCGGAGTGGCCGCCCTCGCCGTGCACATGCGTGCGCTGATCCGCCGCGAGACCGGCCAACCCGCGGCCACCCGCCCGGCCACCACCGCCGGCGACCAGCCAGTGGATCCGCAGGTCGCGGAGCTGTGCGAGACGGTGCGGCGACAGGCGCGGGCCGCCCGGATCCGTGTCGGCCAGCCGCAGATCGTGCACCTCGGCCCCCGCCTGGATGGCCGGCCAGCGGTGCCCACCGTGGCCGCCCGCCCGGCCGTCGCGCCGCCCGCGCATGCGGCCACCTCGCGGCCGGCGGCGGACTCGGCACCGGCCACGCCGACTGCCACCGAGGCCGAGCGGGACCGGCCGGCCACTGGCCGGGACCTGGCCGACCAGACGGCCGCAGACGCGACCACCGAGCCGGCCATCGGGGAGCCCGGCGGCGGCCAGGAAGACGCCGAGAAGCCGGCCAAGCGGCAGAAGCTCAGCCGCGAGGAGGTGGCCGCCCGGGTGGCCCGGATGGTGGCCCGGAAGCCGGCCACCACGGCGGCTGAGGTGATGAAGAGGTTCGACCTGCCGGAGCGGTCCGCACGGCGCTACCTGTCGAAGGCGCGCGAGGCCGTCGAGTCCAGCGTGGAGGGGAGGTGATGCCCGTGCCCGACAGCGACGACGACGTCGACCGGACCTGATCACGCGGAGGGCCGGCCACCTGCCGGGAAGCGAACGGCCGGCCCCCGCACCCCACCCGGACAACCGAACGGAGCAGCAACAGCATGACTCAGACGATGTACGCCCGCGACCTGCGGGTGATCTGGTGGCCCGAGCAGCAGGTGTTCGAACTACCCGACGGCGACGCCGGATCGTGGACCGTGTACGAGGGCGGCTACCAAAGGTGGGGCGCGCTCGACCAGGAGGGCAACTTCTGCCAAGACGTGTCCGGCGGCCTGAACGCCGACGAGACGATCCGCGGCATCATCGGCGAGCCGCAGCCCGCCTCCGAGTGGGAGGCCTACACCCTCGGCCGCCTGATCGAGCTGGGATGGATGTCCGGAGGCTTCGACGCCGACGAGGACGCCGCGTTGACGAACCTGGCGCTGCGCGGCCTGGCTGTCCAGATCGAGCAGGACCGCCGGATGGTGTGGCGGTCGACCGAGCGCGGCCAGGCGAAGGCGGCGATGCTGGGGGAGGCGGGCTGAGGTGTCGCCTGCTGGGATCTTCGCGACGCTGATGATGGCGCTGCTCGTCGACGGGCTGTCCATCTTCCCGCAGCACTGGCGCGACAGGGTGGCGTTCTTCCTCGGCCTGGCCGCGATCCGGGAGGGCTGGGACGGGTCACCGGTCGACCGGTACACGTTCGACCTGCTGGCCGGGTGGATCGACGCCGCGAAGGCCACGGGCAACGCCAACCTCAGCCAGAGCGCAACGCTCAACGTGGGCGGTCCGCTCGCCCAGGCCGCCACCGCCCAGATCATGGGCGTGCTGATCGCCGCCGTGGCCATCTACACGCTGGGTGTGCTGGCGCCGCCGAGCTGGTCGAAGAAACTGGGGGAGCTGGCCAAACTTTCCTGGTCGAAGAAAGGTGGGGGACCGGGCGTCGGCCCGCCCGGTTCCGGTGGGGGAGCCAAGTTCAAGCTGACAACGAAGTTGTGGCTGTGCGCTTTCCTGCTCGGCTTGATGGCCGAGGTTCCGGGTGGGCTTATCGGAACGCTCGTTCTCGGCGCGGTGACCGGCATCGTGAAGGCGGTCTCGCCGATTCCTAATATCTTGTTCGGAGTTGCGTGATGGGCAAATACGGCTGGGGACAACTCATTGCCCTGGTGCTCGCGTGGGTGGTGCACCGGGTCGGCAGCAACGTGGTGCTGGGCTGGCGCCGCGCCCGCGCTACCCACTCCCCCATCGATGCGGCCCTCGTGCTGTCGTGGATCACTCTGCAGGTCATCGGTGACACTGACCCTGATCCTGACACCGAACCTGCACCCGAGAAGCGGGGCCCTCGGTGGCTCGGGCGGCGCCTCGGACGGCGGCACGTCGACGTCGACGCCAACACCACGAAGGTCGAGTATTTCGACCTCGAAGAGGACGAACTTCCAC
>JACCDR011153816.1_pt1 | contig 11389 bp, 6 predicted proteins | sample 7446431 | NCBI WGS metagenome assembly JACCDR01 (sample SAMN15323443, study PRJNA562643) | freshwater metagenome | isolation source: river surface water | place: USA:Blue River Watershed | collected 2017-08-17
ACCACTACGCCTCGGTCTCATTGCTGAAGAAGCTCCATCCTCAGTCCTTGCCCCTGGTGGCAAGGGTGTCGATGTGTACAAGCTCTCGACCTTAGCGATTGCGGCGTTGCAGGAGATGGATGTGCGCTACACCAAGCTCGAGGAACGAGTACTTGTGCTTGAACGCCAAGGTGTTGTCGGTTTTGCATTCGAACAGCTTGCCGGTGCCGCATTACGAGTTGCTTCACTCTCTGCTGACAATGTAGCTGCAACCTACGCAACATTCAAAACGGTCGAGGTCGAGAAAGGTCTACAGCTCAAAGATACCGCGACGGGTAATGTGTACTGCGTTACGATTGTTGACGGGGAATGGTCTAAGTCTGTTGGAGGATGCTCCGCGATTAGTCCATCAGGTAATACAGGCGAAGTCGAAGTGACACCAGAGTCGCCAGCTGGGCCAGACACCGAAGCACCGACATTGCTTTTGATAGGCGCAAACCCACTCTCGGTGCAGATGGGCACGATTTTCCAAGATATGGGCGCAACCGCGCTTGATGATCGTGATGATTCAGTAGCTGTTGAGCTTGCAACATCAACAGTGAATACTGCAGTTGCAGGGGAGTACGAGGTAACCTACCGAGCAACTGATAGCGCGGGAAATACAGCCACGATTTCACGTACCGTAAATGTCGGTGACTTTGTGGGAGGAAGCGAAGCGGTAGTTACACCACTTCTTCAAGATGAACCATCAAATGAGGTTATAGAGGAAGGATTACAAGAAGGTACCGTAGATGGTCAAAGCAATGTAGAATCTGAGCCGGTTATAGTGGAGGAAGCAGACACAGAGTCACAGCCACAAAGTGAATAATCCACTTTTTATCCCCATTTTCGGTAGGTTTAGTGCGAGATACCTATATAATGTATGAACAGGTACCTAATTCTTTAGAAGTGTTTATGCATTTAATCAAAATACTACGAACATCACTTGTTGCGTTCTCGCTCGGGGCGGCACTTTTCCCTGCAATTGAACCAGTAGTTGGTATTGCAATGGAAGATCAGTTCACTGTATCGCAGACCATTACCGACGAAATATCCTTTACAACGCCAGCTACGAACGTCACGATGAGTCCGTCGCTCTCTGGTCTTACGGGCGGTACGTCAAACGGTGGAACACAAGTGGTGGTAACTACCAACAATTCTTCAGGGTACTCAATGACACTCACTGCTTCAGGAACCCCGGCAATGCAGGGTAATACGCAGGGTGGCTCAATACCTGACTATACACCCGGTACTGCTAATGTTCCTGACTATACGTTTGCAGTTGCCGCCAACCGTGCAGAGTTCGGCTATACCATTGAAGCGTCTACCACGCTTGATCTAGATCCGAAATTTCTTGATGATGGTGCTTCAAACTGCAACACTGGCTCGTCTGATACAGCAGATTCATGCTGGCTCAATGCAAGTACAACTGCGGTAACAGTTGTAAATCGGAACTCAGAGACTACAGGATCTGGCTCAACCACGACGCTCAAGTTCAGAATCACAATTAACTCAAACCCTGTCCCATCAATTGCGGAAGATATTTATACCGCAACTTCTACACTAACAGCAGTCAATAACTGACATGCTTATCCGTACGATTTCAGGACTTGCGTTTGCCGCACTTGCACTTCTCATGCCGGGAGCTGCTTTTGCGTACTCAGTCGAAACACTTCCTGATGTCGGAGTTTCACGAGACTTTGTAGTGGGCCCTGGAAAATTTGAAGCGGTGATGGAACCGGGCGAAACACGTACTGTTGAAATGAAGGTAACCAATCGTATGGGTGACGAGCGTTCATTTCAGGCTTCAGTCGAAGACTTTACTGGTTCCAAGAGTTTAACACAGACTGTCCAGCTTCTTGGTGGCGAGCGCGGACCATATTCTTTGCGTGATTATCTAACTCCTGAGCGTAAAACATTTACACTCAAGCATGGAGAGCGCGCAACGCTACGCATCACTGTTTCAGTACCGGCTGATGCTGAACCGGGCGGTCGCTACGGGTCGGTGTTGATTAGTACTGTCTCAAAAGCAGACGAGCGCGCACGAGGCGGCGGTGCGGCAATTGTTGCTCGCATTGGCTCACTCTTTTTTATAACAGTACCAGGTGAGGTTAATAAAGCTGGTTCCGTTACAGATTTTCAAGTACAAGGAGGCGACAAGCTCCTTTCATCGGGACCTGTACGTTTTGATATTTTGTATGAAAATACAGGGTCAGTGCACCTCACTCCCTATGGAGAGATAGCGATCAGTAATATTTTTGGACAGCAAGTTGCGTTTTTTGAAATTGAGCCATGGTTTGCAATGCCTGATTCAATAAGGCTACGTCAGGTTGAGTGGAAGCGTGAGCTCCTTTTTGGTAAGTACACAGCAGTCGCATCGATTAATCGAGGCTATAACAATATCGTTGACGAGAAATCATACTCATTCTGGGTTATTCCATGGAAGTTACTTATTGGGGCTTTTGCGATAATCCTTATTCTCGTGATTGTCCTCCTCTGGATTCTTTCAAAGTTCGAGATTAGACGTAAGACAGATGACATTCGATGACCAAGAAGACACTTCTTCTAATCGTACTACTCCTGAGTTTTTTTAAGCTTGCTAACGCACAGCGGATGACGAGTCCGAGCTACGGTATTGAAAGTGACTCAGTCAATGCGGGCGGCCTTCTCGCAAGCTCAACCTCTTATAGCATCGAGGATACTTTAGGTGAAGCTGCAACAGGGGACAGCTCGAGTACCGCGTACCAACTCCGTGCTGGTTACCAGCAGATGCACGAAGTCTATATTGCAGTTTCTGCGCCTGCCTCAGTCACACTCTCACCGTCACTTGGTGGTGTGACAGGAGGTACCTCAAATGGTTCTGCTGAGACACTGGTAACCACCGACAGCGCTGCCGGCTATGAGCTCTCGATTAAAGCATCAACATCGCCCGCAATGGTCTCAAGCAGTAACTCGATTGCCGATTTTGCACCAGGGGGTACACCAGCGTTTACGATGTCAGTCGCTGCCTCAGCGTCTGCGTTTGCTTTTAGTCCTGAAGGTACAGATATCGTGCAGCGGTTTAAGGATAATGGTTCAACCTGCGATATAAATACAACTGACACATCGCTCTCATGTTGGGATGGCCTCTCAACTGCAAATGCTGTTATCGCATCTGCGACGGCACCTAATCATCCGCTTGGAGCAACCACGACACTTCGCTTTCGAGTTATGGTCGGCTCGGCACGGTCACAGCCAGAAGGTGTCTATATTGCCACTACAACAGTAACAGCGGTACCATTGTAGGTATGATGCGCTGGCTCCTATATCTTCTGCTCCTTGTTCCACTGGTAACCGTCAGCGGAGCAACGTCAACATTTGAAGTTGGCTTTACCGTTAATGAAAATGATATTAACGCACCGAGTGTGCCTACCGGGCTTTCTGCTACCGGTGTTGCCACCAATCAAATTGATATCTCGTGGGCTTCATCGACTGACAATGTCAGTGTTGCGGGATATCGTATTTTTCGCGATGGCATTTTTATTGCTACATCGACAGTCTTAACGTACCAAGATATCGGGTTGTCTGCGGGAACCTCATATACCTATGAAGTGAGTGCGTTTGATTCAGCACTAAATGAAAGTGCTCGCTCAGCAAGTGTGACAGCGTCAACGCTTTCACTGCCGACACCAACAGCGGACACTTCGGCAAATGGTGCGGTTGCACCGAGAACCTATGCCGCATTGTCTCCAAATACAACCGAGGTGAGTATCGAGTCATACGATCAATCGGCAAAGATTGTGTGGTCAGCACCACAATATTTAGTTTCAAAGATAGAGTGGGGTAAGACGCTCGAGTATGAAATAGGCTCTTCATTCGGCCCTGTATATTCTCGTCGCAAAGAAACAATTATTTCAGGACTCGAACCAAATACTCGCTACTACTTCCGTACTGAATATGTTGATGCACAGGGAAGAGTGGTTGCAGGGGAGACAGGTTCGTTTCAGACTACTGCCGGCGAGCGCAGTACCGTTACTGATTATTCTCATATTATTTCAAATATCGCTTTGGTGAGAGATAGTGGAGAGATTGTGATTTCGTGGAACACACTTTCAAACCCGCCTGTTCTCCTACGTGTTCTCTCTGGTCCGGATACTGCAACTTTTTCTGAGGATGGTATGCCGGTGTACGAAGGATACGGAAACACACTTACGTTGGTGCCTCCAAAGACTCGCACTGTCTATTCGTTTTTTGCATTAGGTGTAGGCGAAGCAAAACCTATTGCAACAGTTATGTATGATCCGGGGCTTGCACTCCCAAGCTTACTTGAGTTCTATTTTGGCTCCGGTCTTTTTGGAAACACGGGTGGTAGGGGGTATGTGGATGTCTCTGTCGACAGTACAGGCAAATCGATATTTGATGGCGGAGGCATTGTTTTTGATGAAAATGGGGCCGGTAGAGAGACTGAGTTCCGTTCAGTGCTTGAGTCAGAATACTATAGAGCTCGAAGCTGTCAGGCTGGTTTTTGGCTCTGTAACTGGTGGCTTATCCTATTGATTATTGCGTCGGTGCTCTATGGTCTGTTTAGGAAGTTTGGGGTAAAGAAATGACATCTCGGTTAGCCGAGATTCCCTTATTTGTCCACATTTTTTCTAGGTTATAGCTAGATTAGGCTTATAATGAATTGATATGAAGCGTGAAGGGCTCATTATCAACGGCAAGCGGTATGTCACGACACGTGAAGCCGCCAAGACTGCTGGATACGCACCGGACTATGTAGGACAGCTTTGCCGCGCTGGAAAGCTCGACTGCACGACGGTGGGCCGTAGTTGGTTTGTAGCCCAAGAATCCCTGCTTGCACACAAAAAGACGACTGAGCAGAAGCTCCGTGAGCTTCACGCGGTACCTCCTCTTCCGACTCAGCCACTCTTACCAAAGGAAGCAAAAAAGACCTTTTTGCCAGTACCGTTTCCACGACAGCTTCTTATGGATATTGCTGGTATTGCTGCAATATTCATGCTTTCACTTGGTTTTGCTTGGAGTTTTGAATCTGGTGCATCCACAAGGATGGTAGCAGGCACCTCTGATGCACTCAGCTCTTTTTCTAAAATTGTTGCTCCAGAACTTCCTTCTATAAAATCCGAAGCAACGTCAGCGGTTGAGATAATCGCTGACGTAGTAACGATGCCCGGCAAGCTTGTTATTGGTTCATACCAAAACTTTTTGGAAAGTGCTTCTCGAGGCGCTGATCTTTTGGGTGGTACCGTTCTGAACTTTTCTTACAATCAATTTGTCTTAGCGGGTCATGAGCTCGGAGGTATTACGACTGCACTCATGGAGCTTCATCTCTCGGTTATTGAGAATGCTGGTCCACTACTCCTTGGATTTTCAAATACACTTCTTGATGGGGCATTCTATGCAGTTAATGAAGCTGGGAAAGGTCTAGCGCTCGTGACTGACGCACTACTTTCTGGACATATGATTGCGGTTGAAACGCTCGGCACGACGCTTACTTCCGTAGGAGAAGGAGTCACTGATGGTTACATGGTTGCTATTGAGCACACAGGTGGGGTGCTTGCTACTATTTCAGGAGGACTACTCGAAAGTTATGACCGAGGACTTGTTATGATCGGCAACACGCTTGCCGAGGCAGCCGCAAGTTCAACAGACTTTGCGCTCGTGATAGCGCGAGACGGTGTCGGTTCATTGCTGGCACTTCATGCAACACTCATCGACCGCGCAGGAGAAGGGTTGAGTATCGTTGCACATGTCCCCCTCGTTGTGTCAGAGTCGCTTATTCAGCGCTCGGGTGATGTAGTTTCGACAGTAGCTTTTGTGACGATGGATAGCTATACCACATTGGTGAGTGCAGCCGGTAGTGGCCTTGCAAGTATTTCATCCGGTATTCTTGATGGTTACTCAAGCTCGATTGCATTTTTAGCAGGGAAGACTGGCACTGCTATCGAACCGACCGTGACACGCATGGCAGTCATTTTTAGTGCAGGCGTCGAAGTTGCTCAAGATGGTGCACAAAAATATTTAGGCGCACTTGCAAGTGCCTTACCACGCACAGAACAGATCGTAGAAGTAGAAAGTTATAGTGATGAAAATATATTCTTAGTTAAGCACGCTGTTCCAGAGGATTACTTCGATGAGTTTGATGCGCTTTCACTCGATGCTGCTATGGCAGCACATGAGCTTTCTTCGGGTGTGGCAGATGTTCTCTATAAAGCTGAGGTTGTCTCTATGCAAGCTACACTCTCAATCGATAACTATGGGTACGCCGCAGTTGGAGCAAGTAAAAATAGTCTCGAGCCACTCCGTCTCGCAGCGCAGAGTTTCTATCGAACTGTCTTTGGCTTCAAAATGGCGGTGAGCCGTAGCTTCGACGGACTCTTTACTCTTATTCCTGAGCAAGTGTCTCAACAACAATCCCGCGGAGCAGAGGGGGTGGTAGTAGTGCCGTCAGCTGGCGCTGAGGCAGATGCTGAAGCTCGAGCTCGGATTCAATCGATATTTTCTGATGCTGTTGAGGTTCGACCAGATGCGTCTGGCGCAGCGGGTGTGATCGTTCCTCAATTCAAGCATCGTTCAAGTGAGGATTTTCTCTATGTGCTTGTACCGATCAATGAGTAAGTTTTTATACGCAGGGGTTCTTGTTGTTGCCCTCTTTTTTTCTGCGTTCCCTGTTTCAGCGCAGACGATGCAGGGAGGGCTCTATAAAATTCAAGGTGATAGCGTAAACGTCGGTGGAACCGAAGTTTCATCGAGTGTTCTGTATCAGGTGTCCGACACGGTGGGTGAAGTCGCGACAGGCGAAAGCGAGACTTTGTTGAGCCGTATTAAGGCAGGATATCGCCAACTCGTTGATACAGTTAGTGGTGCGGGCGGAGGAGCTGGTGGGGGAAGTGGCGGTGGGTCATCATCAGGTGGAGGTGCTGTGGTCGTGAGTTCGGGAGTACCGCTTTCAATGAGTGAACTCAGAGTGCGCCCTGCTACCGACAGAGTAGAGATTTCTTTTCTGACAAATGAGCCTGCATACGCAGATATGTCGTGGGGGCTTGATGGCTCATTTGACCGAGGTACAGGAGGCCATGCTGATCTTACATATGCACACTCGTTTCAAATAAATAACCTTTCACCAAATACTCGTCACTACGTAGAAATACTTCTTCGCTCTGGCACAGGAGAATTACTCCGCCATGCCCTTGCGTTTACAACACTTTCTGCTGACGCTGCAATAAGTGAGGAGGAGGTAGCAAATCCGATTCCAGTAAGTGCGCAAAGTACGCAAGAAAAAATTGTAGTTTCATGGACACTCCCGAGTGATGCACAGTCAGTACTCGTGACTCGATCAATAGGCTCACCACTCGAGGATGCAAAAGTCGTCTTTAGTGGCGCAGGTACTTTTTACGAAGATACTGACGTAACGTCAGGAGAAAATTATTTTTATATCGTGTATGCAGTCGGAGCACATAACACGCTTTCTTCTGGCGTTGCTGTGCAAGCGGTGCTCGAGGGCACTAACATCATTGATCCGTATAGTACCTACCAAGGTACGGTTGACAGCAAGCTTACTCGACTGACATTTTCAGATATCGATATTATTCAAAATGGACAAAAAATAAATTCGGAAGGAGAAAAGGTGGTACTTCTAGACAATCAACCTTTTGTTATTTGGATTGATTATGAAAAATTGCCTGAGGTGTTGAAAACTATTGCGGTCACACTTTCAGATCGTGGTTCAGATGAGTCATTTACCTTCGTGCTCCGAGTCAATGAAGCAAAGACGGGCTATCAAGCGGTCGTTGGTGCACTCGGTAGAACAGGTGAGTTTGATATGGGTATCTCGATAGTCGATCATGAGAACCGTGGCGTCCGTACGATACAAGAAACTATGTCCGTTGCGTCTGCTTTTTCACAAAAAATTGATGAAAATCTTACAAAAGCGAAAACTGTTGTGGAAAACTTATTTGTACAGTACTCACAATTCGTATTCTTGGCTCTACTACTGGGTATTCTCACTGCACTTAAGATAATTTCTCGTCGGATTTCTATTAGGTCGTAGGGGTTAATTTTGGTAAAATAGCTTGCAGCAAAGGCATAAAATGCATTTGAAGCGAGATGAACCTCCGTTCCCACCCCACAATCCGTAGCTCGGTGAAGATTCTTGCGGCTTTTCTGGCCGTAGCTTCTTTTCTTACACCCGCATTTTCAGCATTCGGACTACTCTCGATACCCTCTGTAGAAGCCGCTGTTAATGCACAGATAAATTACCAAGGAAAACTCACCGATCTTTCTGACGATCTGGTGGCGGACGGCTCGTATAACGTTGAGTTTAATCTCTATACCGCAGCAACAGGAGGTACTGCAATCTGGACGGAAACTCTCACTGGTGCCGACCGTGTTTCAGTGACCGACGGACTCTTTTCAGTGCTTCTTGGCTCGACAACGCCGTTCACGGGAGTCGATTTTAACCAGACACTCTACCTCGGGGTAACCATTGGTGGCTCGACGCTCGTGCCAAGCTGGGATACCGAAATGTCTCCACGAAAAAAGCTTGGTGCAGTGCCAGCTGCACTTGTTGCTGACACACTCGACGGACTCGACTCGACTGTTTTTGTCCGCACCAATGCAAGTAGCACTATTACTTCAGGAACGACTACGGTCGGTATTGATGCTGGACTTTCTGTTGCTGGAAATTTTGAAGCATCACGCATCGTAGCGACTTCCACCGCTACCTCAACATTCGCTGGCGGTATTCAAGCTGCAGCGCTTTATGTAAATGGTTCAGCGACCTCTACGTTTGTAAACGGCATCAACCTCGATGACGGATGTTTTGCAGTCGACGGAGTATGTCTTGGAGGTTCTGGTACTGTTGGTTCTGGTACCCAAGGCCAGCTTGGTTTTTATAATGCAAATGGGACAGCACTCACTGCTACCTCATCAATCTTTCTTGCACAATCAGGTAACGTTGGTATCGGTACAACAACCCCTGGAAACAAACTTACGGTGTCTGGTGATCTTCAGGTAGTTGGGAATGGCGCATTTGGTAGTAGAGCACTGATCAACGGAGCAACTCTTGCTGGCGTATCGGACACTCAGCGCGCCGCACTTTCAATCCGTGAAACACTCTCTTCAATGAGCGTGGATCAGTTCAATACACTTTCGAGTAGTCTCTCTATTGAACCAAGTGCAGCAGTGGGTGGAATCATTTATGGTATTTACAACGAAGCAGTTACTGCCTCAGGTAACACAAGCGATATTTCTGAGATATATGTAGGAAGTAATCGATTCCGTCACAATGGCGCTGGTACGATTGATTATGCTTATGCCCAGTACAATGTCGCCGCGAACGCTTCCGGAGGCAAGGTTTCAGAGCTTGGCGGTGTCTGGAACCAGATTTCAGCTGGTGCAGATACAAATACAGTCTATGGCGTATACACCTCAGTGAGTGGCCCAAGCAGTCTCTCAAGTGGCTCAGCTGCAGTTTATGGTGAATATATTTCACTCTCTTCGCTTTCAACACTTGGTGCTACACAATCCGACGCATATGGTCTTTATATCGATTCGGTTAGCGGTGCAGACACAAACTACTCCATCTACTCAGCAGGGGGACAGTCATATTTTGCAGATAACGTCGGCATCGGCACCACCTCTCCATACGCCAAGCTCTCGGTGGTTGGACAGGTGGTGGGCGAGTATTTTACGGCAACCTCAACATCCGCAACAAGCACCATCGTGGGCGCGACGCTTTTCGGTACAACCTCACCGATTGGTTATGCGGCGGTCGGGATTGAGAGTACTGATGCAGCGCGGGTTGCACTCATTGTTAGATCAGCACCCACACAAAGTTCAAACGATAATATTCAAATTTGGCAAAATAGTGCTGGTACAGTGATTGCTCGCATGAAGGCGAACGGCCATTTGATCGTTGCTGATTCTTTGGAAACGGGAAACGCTATAAGGTTTACCTCGGGAAGTGGAAATATCACAAGTGATCAGCTCTACAACGCGAGTGGTAGTAACTACACTTTCGATCTTGCAAATAATCTTACGATTAACACTGGCCGTGATGTGTCTAATGCGAGCATCATTCTTGTTCCTAAAGGCACTGGAGGAGTTGGCATCGGCACCACTTCGCCCTATGCTAAGCTCTCTGTGGTTGGCGAAGTGGTCGCCTCACATTTCACCGGTACCACTACGGCAACCTCGACTTTTGGGGGGCCACTCTCGATTGGTTCTGGTACATCTACTTTTGCTAACGGCATCACTCTTGCGGCAGGCTGTTTCTCTATCAATGGGATATGTGCTGGCACCGGCACTGTTGGCTCCGGTACACAAGGATATGTGCCATTTTATAACGCAGCCGGTACGACACTAACTGCAACATCATCCCTGTTTATTTCACAGAAAGGCTATGTCGGAATTGGAAACACTAATCCTGGCTCGAGCGCTGTATTAAATGTTACAGGTAGTACATTTCTCAATGGGGGGTTGGATGTAGGCGACACTGCTTACTATGACGGAAGTGTAGCTTTTTCAGTCAAGTCAAATCGTTCGTATCTCTTCAATATGTACGATACTGATGCCAATATAAAGCTCGCATTAACTCAAGCCGGCAGTCTTATTGTTGGTGGCATATCAGCTTCCTCGAAGTTTGGCGTTGTCGGTAACGCAAGTATCGGTGCGACATTTAGCTCGGTTGCCGCACCAACTTCCGGCTTGATCGTCGAGGGGTCAGTCGGCATCGGCACCACTTCGCCCTATGCTAAGCTCTCTGTGGTTGGCGAAGTGGTCGCCTCACATTTCACCGGTACCACTACGGCAACCTCGACTTTTGGGGGGCCACTTGTTGGTACATCTGCTGCGACATCAACTTTCACTAATGGCTTCAATCTTTCAGCTGGCTGTTTTGCTATTAATGGGACTTGTGTAGGTGAAAGCAGTGGTTCGGGTACAGTGAACTCTGGTACTGCGGGTTATGCTGCATACTACCTTGCTAACGGCACAACAATATCTGCAACATCATCACTATATTTTGGATCAACTGGCAACATCGGCATCGGCACCACCTCACCATACGCAAAACTTAGTGTCACCGGTCAGGTTGCCGCTGAGTACTACAGCGCAACTTCCACCACCGCCACGTCTTCTTTCCTCGGCGTCCTCTCTGTTGGCTCTACCACACCAGCTTCCACCGCACTCTTTGCAGTTGGTACCTCAAGCCCGAACTTCATCATCAACAAGTTCTCGGGCAACGTTGGTGTCGGTACGACTTCACCATACGTGAAATTTGCAGTGGCAGGGGAGGCAGGTGCCAACTACTTCACTGCCTTTGCAACATCTGCGACGACCACGCTCGCGGGTGGATTGAATGTGGGGTCGGGAG
>JACCDR011622771.1_pt1 | contig 11386 bp, 9 predicted proteins | sample 7446431 | NCBI WGS metagenome assembly JACCDR01 (sample SAMN15323443, study PRJNA562643) | freshwater metagenome | isolation source: river surface water | place: USA:Blue River Watershed | collected 2017-08-17
ATCAACTTGCATCATTTTTCAATACCTGAAAAAAATGATGGGTGCCACAAAGAACTTCAGTTTTCCCTCTCATTGGAATTATTGGCGGCGGCCAGCTTGCGCGGATGATGATCCAGCAAGGCCAGCGCGTGGGCTTTAACTTCCGAATTCTCTGTCAAAGTCTTGCAGAACCCGCAGCTCAAGTTCTGAATTCAAGCCATATCATGCTCGGCGATCCAAAAAAGCTTGAAGATCTCATGAAATTCTTACCTCAGGTCGAAGTCGTGACATTTGAGAGTGAGTTTATCGAAGTTCATCAAATCCGAACGGCCCTCCGTCGTCTTTCAGAAAAAAAGACGCCAGCAAACTGCTCTTTCTTTCCTTCACTTGAGTGTATGGAGGAAATTCAGGACCGCCTGAGCCAGAAAAATCTTCTTCAAAAAAACCGCATCCCCACGGCTCCATTTATCCACTCGCAGAATCTGGTCGATTTTCAGCGGTTTCTCAAAGCTCATGGAAAGATCGTTTTTAAAAAGCGAATCGGGGGCTATGATGGATATGGCACTTTTATCATCCAATCAGAAAAGGATCTTAAAAAGTTTCTTGACCAGAACGAAGCTCAGGATTTTATTTGCGAAGCCTTTGTTCCCTTTGACGAAGAGCTCGCTTTCTCCCTATCGCGCAGTTCACAAGGTCAAATCAGCGTTTTCCCTTTTGTGAAAACTCATCAGAAAGATCACAAATGCGACCATGTGTTCGGGCCGATCAAACATGCCAAATCGAAGGCCCTGATTCAGAAGGTCTCTGCACTCCTTAAGAAAATTGACTACACAGGCTTCATCACATTTGAGTTATTCAATGTGAATGGGAATCTATACGTCAATGAAGTTGCTCCTCGAGTCCATAATTCAGCTCACTACTCTCTCGATGCAATGAACATTGATCAGTTTCTCGCCCATTTGAAAGCGGGCTTGGGAATGAAATTCCCACCACCAGAACCACTGACAAAGTTCTTTGCGATGACAAATCTGATTCATCTGCCAGAGAATAAACTCTCCTATCAAAACCGTCTCTCCGGGAAACTCCACTGGTACGGTAAAACAGAAAGTCGACCCGGGCGAAAAATGGGTCATATCAATTATGTCGGCAAAGACCCTTCGGTTCTGAAGATTGCCCTGCAAGAAAGAAAAAAACTTTATGAAAAATAGAAAACCTGTCGTCGGAATCATCATGGGTTCCCAATCAGACTATCCCGCGATGAAAGATGCTCAGAATATTTTAAGTGAGTTCAATGTTCCTCATGAAATTGAGGTGGTGTCAGCCCACCGAACTCCACAAAAGATGTTTGATTATGCACGAAGTGCCGCCCAGCGCGGAATTCAGGTCATCATTGCCGGAGCCGGTGGATCAGCCCATCTGCCAGGGATGGTCGCCTGCCTCACAACACTTCCAGTGATTGGAGTTCCCGTGGAAACGAAAACCCTCAAGGGCCTTGATTCACTTTTATCAATTGTCCAAATGCCAAAGGGAGTTCCTGTGGCAACGGTTGCCATTAACAATTCAGAAAACGCAGGTCTTCTTGCCTTGCGAATTTTAGGGGTTCAAACCAAGGTCTCAGCGGAGCTAGCAAAATCCTCCACTAAAGATTTGGAAAAACTAGAAAAGAAAATGCAAAAGCAGGTGAAGCAAATGAATCGCTTTCTTGCTAAAGTCATTAAAGTTTAAGTCACACCAGGTGAGTTTAGTTTCGCTCTATTTATCTTTTCACGCATGAAACTGGCGGTTCCATCGTCATGGATGAAGCACCATACATTTGAGTTCGAATAAAGTAACATCGAATAGGCCCGTCATCGACATAATAAAGAGTTGTTCGTGAAGGTTCCGTAACGATCTGATTTGGCTTTCGAGGAGAGGACCTTTCCTCGGATGGCCATTCTCCGACCTTTTTCCCACCTTTAAAAACAACTGTTTCTTTTCCCTCAAAAATATAACCCGTTTGGTTGGCAAACGAAGAAAAAGACATGATCAAACAAACAAAAGATGACAAACTTTTTGACATCCCTAGATCATTTTCAAGAATCCAGATGATCTCCCCATTTCCAAACAAATCTAGCGACCAACGTGATATCATTCGCCCTCTATAAGATGGAGGCCACCCAATGAAAACAAGCCATATCATTTCTCTTTTGATCGGATCTTTGACTCTTGCGGGCTGCGGGGCACCCAAGACAGAGGTAAAAACGGATCGTGTCAATATCGCCATGCCAGATATTGATATTGATAATATTCTGAGGGGCATTGAGATCTGCCGCAAAGATCAAGAGACACAGGATTATTCAAAAATTGCGTTAGCAAATATATTCGAGATTTCAGACATCATCGCCAATCAAGACTTTGAAGTTAAAGGTTGTGACGACAAAACGATTCGAAAAGGTATTTCTGCTGTTCGAGAACTCAAACAAACAATCGATCTACCCAAACCAACCGCCCTGGATGGACGACTTGAGTTCGTAGAAATTCAAAATGATCGAACCTGTAAAACCCTGCGCGTGAAAGTTCTTAAAAACGATGAGTATCAAAACTATGGTCTGACTCAAAAAGCTGATGGGTCACAGGAGAGAATAGAGTTCCTGACCACTCGATCCAACGAAGATGGCGAGATGCAAATCCTTCTAAGTGATTCTACCAGCCTCATTGGGACCGCCCACCTGCTGAATGTTGCTGATGGAAAAAATCAAATCACGGTGAAGTATTACGGGGAATGTCTTGAACAGCGAGAGAAGATCAATGAAAAACTTGGACCCGAGTCAAACTGCAAAACCGGAAAGGAAATCGGATCTCAGATTTTCGGAATTGATGTGAAAGTGGATCGGAGCTCGAAGGTCTCTGAAGTCAAAACAACAAAAGAATGCAATAAATAACAATCCTGATTTGCCTTGAAACCACTCGGCCCATCTATTCGACGGAGATGTCGATGATGGGTCGCAAAAGATTCATGTCATTGAGCTGCAAATCTGGAATACCTGGAACCTTTGTTGTGTCGATTTCACGCGAGCAGCTCACATCCAAGTCACGTTTTCCTTCTAAGCCCAAAGCAAAAGAGACAGATTCATGTTTGATCTGAGCTTGGCCGAGAGTGACACACTTTTGTTTTGGCCAGCAGCTCTGATCATCGCAGAACATTCCATCATCTGCCCATTCAAGACAAGGCTTGCTCATTGACTTTGAGTACTGAAGTGAAGAGGGAGCAAGTTTTAAAGCCAGACCATTTTTCATCTGTGCCTGTGTGATAAACTGATATGGAGGAATCACTCCATTGTCATAGTCCTTATCGACCTTCCAATTTAACTTTGATCCTTCAAAATATCTTAGAGCGGATTTCTCAGAGGCAAAACTACCAAAAACTCGGCAGCTCAGACCCATTTCATCTTTGTACACTTCAGAAAAACTAACAGGTGAAATTTCACCCTGGAATTGATTCTTGAGGTCAACAAAGCTCAGCTGATGTAGCCCTTGAACGGTTGTATATATTGTTTTTCCAGAAGCAAGATCCGTCATCAAGCCGCTGTCCTGAGCGAGGACTTGAACGCTGAAAAAGAAAAGCACGGAACCAATAATTGTTTTCATTCTTGACCTCTCGATTAAATCGTTTGCTGATCTTCTTGAGCTTTATATTGCAAAAGTCTGAACCCGGCTGCAAAGACTGACAAATAAAATAGATCACCTGCAAGCTGCCATTTCAAAAATGGAAGAGCCATGACATAACATTCAATCAAACCCGACGCTGTCCGAGAATACATCCCGGAATGAAGCCAGACCGCAAAGTTTGTTAAAACGAAAAACACAAGACTTCCCGAGGCCTGTGCCAATCCTGTCTTAAAAACGGACTTTTTGAATTCACGACCATCCAGAAAGTTCTGAAGCTGTTCTTGAAACGCAAATCCCAAAATCACGCAAAGAAGTGAGGCAACGTAAACAAAGACAAATCCTTCATAAAAACCCAAGACAAGGTCTGAAACAACAAGACTCAGCAAAGAAAAAATAAGAGCAACAATCACCGTCGTCAGACGTTTCATTGATGGTCCAAAACCCTTCAGCAGTGGCAAATGGCTCAGACCACCTTGATTCAACAACATCGGTAGAAAAAAAGAACCCGCACCAATGGCTGTAAAGTTCCAAGGATGTGGGATCAAGCGTGAAAAGATCATCGCAACAAGAACCACCAACGCGTAGATCATATAACTCAAATTCCAAGTTCGATTCATGGACATCCACCCCTTAGGCTTTTTTTGATTCTAACACCAGGTTTTCTACTACAGATGGATCAGCAAGTGTACTTGTATCGCCAAGCTGAGTAAAATTTCCTTCGGCAATCTTACGCAAAATGCGCCTCATAATTTTTCCAGAACGTGTTTTTGGCAAACCTGGCGCCCATTGAATCACATCCGGGGTAGCAATAGGCCCAATTTCACCTCTCACCCAAGTGACAAGTTCCTTTTTGAGCGACTCAGTGGGTTCGTATCCGTTTTTAAGAGTCACATAGACATAAATGCCCTGACCCTTTAAATCATGGGGGTAACCAACCACGGCAGACTCGGCCACCGCGGGATGAGCGACAAGAGCACTTTCAATTTCTGCTGTTCCCAAACGATGTCCTGAAACATTTAACACATCGTCAACTCGGCCAGTGATCCAATAGTAACCATCCTCATCACGACGACATCCATCACCGGTAAAATAATACCCGGGATATGTCGAAAAATAGGTTTCTTCGAATCTTTGGTGGTCCCGAAAGACTGTGCGCATTTGTCCGGGCCAAGAATCTTTTAACACCAAAACGCCCTCACAAGGACCTTCGAGCTTTTTACCTTCGGGAGTTAAAATCTCTGGCTGAATTCCGACCAGCGGCAACGTTGCAGAGCCCGGTTTTAATGGCGTGACAAATGGCACTGGGGAAATCAGCACACCACCAGTCTCTGTTTGCCACCAAGTATCAACGACCGGGCATCGAGCATCACCGACCACTTCAAAGTACCAGCGCCAGGCTTCGGGATTGATGGGCTCACCAACCGTTCCTAAAATTCGAAGTGATTTGCGAGAGGTTTTGGAAACATGAGCATCCCCTTCCTTCATCAGCGCTCTGAGAGCCGTGGGGGCGGTATAAAAAATATTCACTTGGTGTTTATCAATGACATCCCAAAACCGGGAAGGTGCCGGATAGGTGGGAATGCCCTCAAACATCAAGGTTGTGGCACCATTTAAGAGCGGGCCATAGACGAGATAGCTATGTCCCGTAATCCAGCCGATATCAGCGGTGCACCAATAGATTTCACCAGGCTGATAATTAAAAACTGTTTGGTGGGTGTAGGAAGCATAAACACTGTACCCACCGGTTGTATGCAAAACTCCTTTAGGTTTATTCGTTGATCCTGACGTGTACAGAATAAACAGTGGATCTTCGGCGTTCATTTTTTCAGAATCAATAATGATCTTTGCAGAATTTGGTTTGTAGGGAATCCAATTTGGACCTGGGGAATCTGGCGCGGCTCCTCCGGCGACGCTTTGGTCGTATCCGAAAAGAATCACCTTCACCTCAGGCGGCAGCTTCTTCAGCGCGACTTCGATATTTTCTTTCAGATGGATTTTCTTTGAGCCACGATGACCGAAGTCACAGGTCACAATCCATTTCGAGTCACAGTCTTTCACTCGATCAACAATTGAATCCGGCGCAAATCCGCCAAAAATGACATTATGAACTGCCCCGAGACGAGCACAGGCAAGCATGGCATAGGCCGCCTGTGGAATCATCGGCATATAGATTGTCACGTAATCACCACGGCCAATACCTTGCTGCTTAAAAAATGCGGCAACGGCATTTACCTCATCAAACAACTTCTGGTAGGTTATTTTTTGAGCTGCGACTCCCGGTTGATCAGGCTCCCAGATCATTGCAATATCATTTGCTCTGTGGGGCAAGTGTCGATCGATGCAGTTGTAGCAAAGATTTAAAACGCCATCTTCATACCATCGAATATGAACCGGCCGATGATAGGAAACATTCTTGATTTTTGTTGGCGGCTGAAACCACGTGATTCGCTCAGATTGTTTTTTCCAAAAAAATTCTGGATCTTGATCATATTGATCTTGTTCGGCGATGCGCCCAGAAACAAGAATTGAGTTTTGCGATACTCGATTTTCAAAGGACTGTAACTTGGAGATATTTGGATTTGTATTGGCTTCTTTCATATCTAAGAAGCCAACCGCGAAGGCTTGATTTCGTCAATTTCAAAATACAGCCCCTGCGATAAGGCAGGGGCTAAAAACTTAGTTTACGTCTTTAAACTCAGCATCAATGACATCATCACCATCTTTTTTATTTGATGATGTGCTGCCTGGTCCCCCTGCTGGCTGATCGGCACCTGCAGCGGCACCAGCATCAGGACCTGCTCCTGTTTGCTTATAAATATCCGTTGTCAGTTTATGACTCAAATTCTGTAAACGCTCAAAAGATGCTTTGTAAGCAGATAAATCCGACGATTTATCTTCAACAATTTTCTTGGCATCTGCAATCGCTTCATTCACAGCCTTTAAATCATTTGGATCGGCTTTCGATCCAGACTCTTTGATCACCTTTTCAGTCTGATAGATCAGGTTGTCCAAATTATTTTTCATGGTCACGGCCTCAGCTTTTGCTTTATCTGCATCAGCTTGAACTTCAGCTTCTTTCACCATTCGATCAATTTCAGCATCAGTCAAACCTGACTGAGCAGTGATCTTGATCTGCTGAGTTTTACCAGTTGCTTTATCCTTAGCCGAAACATTCAAAATCCCATTGGCATCAATATCAAAGGTGACTTCAACTTGTGGTACACCTCGTGGAGCCGGCGCAATTCCGCTCAACTCAAAGTGTCCGAGCAACTTGTTATCAGCCGCCATTTTTCGTTCACCTTGATAAATTTTAATATCAACCGCGGGTTGATTGTCGTCAGCTGTCGAATAAACCTGGCTCTTCTTTGATGGAATTGCCGTGTTTCTTTCGATCATCACTGTCATCACACCACCCAAAGTCTCGATTCCCAAAGACAGCGGTGTCACATCTAACAACAACACATCTTTCACATCACCTTGCAGAACTCCGCCCTGAACAGCAGCTCCGATGGCAACGACTTCGTCTGGATTCACTGTGCGGTTTGGTTCTTTTCCGAAAAACTCTTTCACTGCTTTTTGAATTGCAGGGATACGAGTTGATCCACCAACTAAAACCACTTCATCAATCTCAGAAACTTTGAAACCAGAATCTTCGATGCACTTGCGGCATGGCTCCAAAGAGCGTTTCACCAAGTCCTCAACCATTTGTTCAAATTTTGCACGACTGAGTTTCATCTGAAGATGTTTTGGACCACTCTGATCTGCAGTGATGAAAGGCAAATTAATTTCTGTCTCTTGCGCTGAAGACAATTCAATTTTTGCTTTCTCTGCTTCCACTTTTAATCGCTGAAGAGCCATTTTGTCGTTGCGCAGATCAATCCCTTGGTCTTTTTTAAAGTCCGTGATTAACCACTCCAAAATGCGAGTATCAAAGTTATCACCGCCCAAGTGCGTATCGCCGTTAGTCGCCTTAACTTCAACGACTCCGTCACCGACTTCCAAAACAGAGATATCAAATGTTCCACCCCCGAAGTCGAAAATCGCAATTTTCTCATCTTTCTTTTTATCCAAACCGTAGGCCAAGGCAGCTGCCGTTGGTTCGTTGATGATCCGCTTGACTTCAAGACCTGCAATTTTTCCTGCATCTTTGGTCGCTTGCCTTTGAGCATCGTTGAAATAAGCAGGAACTGTGATCACGGCCTCTGTGACCGGCTCACCAAGATAGTCTTCAGCAACTTTTTTGAGTTTTGCCAGAACTGCTGCTCCGATTTCTTCTGGAGAAACCTTTTTTCCCTGAATGCTAAAAGCACAGTCATTTCCTTTTTCAACCACGTTGTAAGGAACGAGCTTAATTTCCTCTTGAACTTCAGGGAAACGACGTCCGATAAATCGTTTTGATGAATAAATTGTATTTTCTGGGTTCGTGACAGCTTGGCGTTTTGCAATTTGCCCAACTAAGCGCTCACCGTCTTTGGTGTAACCGACAACCGATGGGGTTGTGCGAGCACCTTCTTCATTGACGAGAACTTTCGGCTCTCCGCCTTCCATGATGGCCACACATGAATTTGTGGTCCCTAAATCGATACCTATGATTTTTCCCATTTCCACTCCCATTTTGATAGATTCTTTGAATCCTTAAAAAACGTTTCAATTCCAGGAACTTGTTGATTTTCAAGGTGTTCTTATAAAGTTAAGATGGACCTGAATACCAAATCGTCAAGGTGGGGGCAAAACTTTTCTCGTTTTGAGACAAATTCAAGGCATTTTGGGGGCTGGATCAGGGTTCTGGGGGACTACTTTTTTTTCCCAAAAAGGCTAAAACCGTCGCTGCCGTCAGGATTGGTCGAAATGCCTCGTAATTTGGCGAGTTCTGCCAGAAGCTTTTCTTCTTCCTTTGAGACCTTCGTTGGGAACTTGACCTGAACATTGTAATAAATGTCCCCGCGCCGAGAGCCCCTCAGACTCGGAAGGCCATGACCTTGAAGCTTGATGTTTTCACCCGGTTTAAGACCTTTTTTAATCGTGATTTTTTCTTCCCCCGTCACTGTCGGAACTGCGATTTCACCGCCGAGCAAAAACTGGAGGTAGTCAATTTCCAAAGGAGCAATCAAATCACTGTCCTGCCGTTCAAAGAAATCATGATCGCGAATTCGAATTTCGACATAGAGATCTCCCGATGGACCCCCGCTATATCCGCCCTCGCCCTCGCCAGAAACTCGAAGACGAGTTCCTGTGTCAACGCCAGGAGGAATGGTGACCTGAATTTTCCGATGGACTTTGGATCTCCCGGTTCCTCGGCAGGATTTACACGGATTTTTGATGGTGACGCCCTCACCCCTGCAGGTCGGACAGGTTGTGGCCATGGAAAAGAATCCCTGCTGACGAATCACTTGTCCTTGTCCGCCACAGGTTGGACATGTTTCAGGCTTTGAGCCTTTTTCAGCGCCAGACCCCTGACACGGAGTACAGCTCTCGTCGGTATCAAATTCGATCTCTTTTTCTAAACCGCTAATCACATCTTTCAGAAAAATTTCAGTCATGTAACGCAAATCAGCCCCCCGGCGAGGCTGATTTCGATTGCGCGTTTGCTGGCGACCACCCATTCCAAAGAAATCCTCGAAAATATCGCCAAACGAAGAAAAAATGTCCTCGGCATTTCGAAAACCACCACCGGCCCCCTGCTGGAACGCCTGATGTCCGTAGCGATCATAGCGAGCTCGCTTTTCAGAGTTTGATAAAATTTCATAAGCTTCGGCGGCCTCTTTGAATTTTTCTTCGGCCTCTGGATTCCCTGGATTTTTATCCGGATGAAACTGCATGGCAATTTTTCGATAGGACTTTTTGATTGTTTCTTGGTCAGATGTTTTCGTCACACCGAGAACTTCATAAAAATCACGCTTTGATTGAGACATGTGTATTTCACTCCGAGCAATAACGGCTAGATTATGGGGTCGGAATGGTCAATGTCAAATAAGAGTCCAAGTGAGAATCGGCATGGACTTTCACTATTAGCCAATGGATTTCTTACGATTTGGCGATAGATAAAGCCAAAGGCCATGCACAAACCCAATTGCATAAGAAAAATCCAAAATCGGCTGTAAAGCGAGAAAATGGACCATTTCTTTAAAAGAAAATCCCACTCTCAAAATATGACCAGAAAAAATCTGCCACTTCCACCCTAGAACCACGAATAACAGAAGGAGGAAGACAAACCAATTTCCGAGGACTAAAAAAACGACTGCACCCACATAAAGCATGGTCGAGATCAATTGCGAAATTCGAAGCATTGCACGGGCTTGACGATTGCTGCCTGCAGCTGCGCCAAAAACTCCGGTTCTTGATTGCTGGCGCGATAACAAAATGTACGGATGAGCTCTGCCGAACAAACGAACATGCCGAACCAATTTCCACACGCTATCTTGATCACTCGAAACGGACAGCTCATAGGTGAGGTGACAGGCCTGATAGAGCTCATAGCCATTTGCTCTCATCTGCGCAGCCATGATCTGGTCCTCACCGGCATGACTCAGAGTTGTGTCGTAATATCCCGCTCGGCGAAGAGCTTCGACACGAAATATCTCACAACGCCCCTCAACAAACCCCACTGGAAAAAGACCGGAACCACGAGGAAATATGTCCATGAGATTCACAACTAAATTGAGCTTTTCGGCAAACGGGATTTCTTTCTGAGGAATGGAGGGCTGACCGGCAATGGCTCCAGCCCGAGGCGTGCTTTCCATCAGCTCAACCATGGAAAAAACATAGGTCTCACTACCGAACATCACGTCACAGTGACAGGTCAAAACATAGGGAGTCGTTGCTGCCTGAAAGACTTGATTGAGCGCTCGCGAAATTCCCTCATTTTTTTTGATCTGAAAGATCTCATAATTTGCTGGCGCACCGATCTCTTGAAAACATCGTTGAATTTCACCATAAGTGTCATCGGTGGATCCATTATCAACAAAAATGACTTTGAGCCAATCGCTCTGGCTCGGAAATCGCGGATGCTTTTGTTTCGAAATGCCTTGGACCAAACCACGCACATAACTCTGTTCTGAATAGAGCAGAAAAATTACAGTGATTTTTACATCGGGCTTTAATAAATTAAAATCAGACATCGTCTGAAGGAAATAGTGACATGGAGAGTGCGAATTTGACAAACTTTTCTCGACCAATTTTTGTCATTGGTTCACAAGGGTTGGTTGGAACGGCACTCGCGCGGTCAATCCACCTGCTGAATGCACCTTTTGCTGAACAGCATTTCTATCCTATTGCATTTCAAAAATCTCCGGATTTTGCAAATACGGTTCATGAGCAGATCGCTCGATTTCCTGATGGTGACATTATTATTGCCACAGGATTGACAAATCCGGCCCTTGATCAAAAGCAGTTGGAGTTTGCTAACTTTCTACAAGTTCAAGAGATCATCAAACTCTGCCACAGTGATCGTCATCGTTTCATCACCCTCGGAAGTATTTTTGAAACTTTCCCAGAAGTTTGTGCAAAAAACCATTACTTGCAATCCAAGCTTCAGCTGAGTCAATGGATTCAATCCCAAACCGGAAATTTTCACATCCGTCATTTAAGACTTCACACCCTTTATGGAGGCCACCGGCAGCACCTCAAGGAATACATGTTTCTTGGCCAAATTGCCAAATCACTGTCGACAGCAAGTGATTTCAAAATGTCGTCCGGTGAACAGCTCCGGGAATATCATCATGTTGACGATATCGCACGTGGAGTTCTCGGAGGGCTACAG
>JACCDR011524981.1_pt1 | contig 11385 bp, 17 predicted proteins | sample 7446431 | NCBI WGS metagenome assembly JACCDR01 (sample SAMN15323443, study PRJNA562643) | freshwater metagenome | isolation source: river surface water | place: USA:Blue River Watershed | collected 2017-08-17
CCTCGCCGCGCTCTGCTGAGGTTTTCCACGCGCTCCACGTTGGCGCACTGCCACCCAGCGGCACGACGGATTTACGCCAGTAGAACGTTCCCGAATCCTGCCCGATAGCGATCTGCGACGCTGAGTTAAGGCTCTGCAGGTGCCAGATCAGGTGGATCTCTGCAGTGGGCTGGTTTTGCGCCGCGCTGGTGGAGATATACCAGCCGGACGCGTCGCAGGTGTTCAGATTGACCGTAGAACGGGCGGTTTTAATGCCGCCCAGCCCGGTAATTGAGTTGTTAAAGCCGGATTCTGCCGCACCCAGCTTTTTCAGCCCGTCCGGCTGGTTAATCAGTACAAAAACCGCATCGCGCACAGTTTGCGACAGCACTTCTACCGATACCGAGCGCACCTGTCGATCGCCGCTTGCCCAAAGCACCAGCAGATCAGACGGCTGCAGCTCCCCTACCTGATTATATTTGTCAATTCTCATTGGCCGTTGCCTCCGTTAAGCGCCATGCCTTGCGTGTGCCCCTGATTCTGTGCGCGCAGCAGCTGATCCGCTTCTGATAGCGCCTGCTGGTGGTGCTGGCCCTCTGCTTTGTTGATAAGCGCCAGCGCCTCCAGAATGGTGCTTTTTTCCAGTTTGCCCGCCTGCGCCAGCGTAAGGATGACTTTTGCGTCACTGAGGCGCTGCTCCCCGGCCAGCTGCTCCGCTGAAAGCTGCAGTTTCATCTGATCCGTTTGCGCACGGGCTACTTTGCTCTGGCCATCCAGCAGCATACCCTGCGCCGCCATCATTTCAGGGTTCGGCTGGCTCGCCTGTTCTGCTGCCTGCTGCTGAGCCTGCTGTACCACGTTCCGATCCGCGTCAGTAACCGGCTGGACTACGCCCGCGATCAGCAGCTGTTTGCGGTTCCACGTTTTAAACTCCTCCATCCCTTCGCCGTCCAGCGCATCCACCAGCATCCCGAGGATAATCTCCGCCTGAGGCGTACCCTGTGCCACCATTGGCAGCAGCGCCAGCAGCTTATCGGCCAGCATACGGCGGCCGGTTGCGTAGGACTTGCCCACATCAGACACAACCTCGAAACGGGAAACCGTCAGATCATCCAGCCCGATCTCTTTATCCGTTTCCGGGTCTTTCACTTTGCCGGTAAGCGTTACCAGCTGATCCGTGCCGTCCTCGTTCAGCACGCGCACGGGCTTCTCTGTGCCGTACACCTCGCGCGCCATTGCCAGCCATACAGTGCCTGCATGTTTAACCGTTTTAGCCAGGTTATCCATGTACAGATAACTCTGCCCGTCGAGACGTTCAAAAAGCGAATCGACGGTATCCAGCGAGATATTGCTGGGAATGTTCTGCACGCCGCTGCTGCCGGTAATCTCCGGGATCGCGCTGCTGGTGTACTGCAGCAGTGCGGCCAGCGCCGGGCTGATCTGCGTGGAAGGTGTATAGCCGGACACCTGCGCCTGCGCTACTATGTTCCCGTCTTTATCGCGCAGCGACTTCATCGGCAGATACGCCGGGCGCGTCGTGTTGCGGTTGGCCCAATGTTTCGCCAGCGGTGACGGCAGCATTTCAACGTCAATAATCGGGATATTGTCGCCGCTGCTCTGCGTCGCGGTATCCGCCAACATGGACACCATGAGATTTTCTAAGCGCTGCGCGTCCATTGCGTCAGTGGCGTGGCCTTTTACGCGCTCCTGCCCGTCTACGAAAGCGCGCTCTGCGTAGAACGGGATCAGCGGCAGGTAATTGCCGGGGATGCGCACTGGCTCCTCCAGCCATTCAGCGCCGGACATAAGCCCGGAATACACGCGACGGCGTTTAATCTTGCGCGACTTGCCTTTGCGATAGGTGCCCTCGTCCGCCAGCTTATCCGCCAGCTTTTCGCCCTCGATCTGCTCGTCGTCATACGTGGCTGTTTCGCCCGTCATGAGGTTTTCATACTCTGTGATCGTGGTTGGCTCGATTTTGATATAGCAATACCGGCCAACGTAGATCACATCGTCTTTCGCCCAATCAAAAATAGAGCCGTCCGGCTTTTCCATAGACGCTTGTTGCGCTTTGGGGTAGTCCTCTTTGAAGGTGTCCCGGTCCACGCTGAAAAGCTCCATGCACCACATCGCATCCGAACGATCGTACTGTTTGCTGTTCGGGTCGAAATAGACGCAGCTGGCGGCGTCGTACACGGGTTTAAACGCAACCCGGCGTTCGTCATTGCTTAAATCGTTTTCGTCCACCAGCGGCGCATCCAGACGGATACAGCCCATCCCTCCGGCCAGCCCTTCATCATAGGCGTTATCGAGCGCCTCGCCGCCGTTGGTTTCGTTCATATCGGCGCGCAGTTTGCCGTTCAGTTTATCCGCCAGCTCCTCGCTGGTGCCGGTACTGGCCGGGCGGAATTTGGTGCTGATACGGTTGCGCCGGTACTCGCCAACAAGGCGTTTAATCTCTTTCCCGACTTTGTTCAGGGTAAAGCGCGGGTAGTTCTCAAAGCGATCGCCCTCGAAATCATACCCGGCCACGGTCGATCCTTCCCACTGCGCTTTCGGGATGCGGACAAAGCGGACCGTTTCGATCATCTCTTTGCGGGACTGTTGCGCAGCGCCCCACGCTTTATCGAACCGGCTGCGCGCCAGCTCATGTAATTTTCTCATTTCAGCAGACATATAAACCCCTAATAGTTTTGTCCGATTTCCAGCGAGGAGAAATCAACCTCTGGCCGCCAGTCTTTTTCCGGCGGTAACGTTAGCATTGATAGCACGTCCGCCATACCGGGAGACGGGATTTTATATTTACTGCGCAACGTTTTTTTATCCATCACGTCAAATTTCATATTTGCATTGCGTTTACGCGGCAGGCGGCAACACTCTGCGCGCAGTTTGGCCATGTACTCGCCGATCCCCTCGCTATCGAGGCTTAACATAGTGTCCGGATCGATATACTGGCCCTTTACGACAGCGCAATAAGTGTTGTACATGCGTTCCATAAGCAGGAAATAGCCCTGCGAACGCTTGTTATTCACCACATCGCCCCACGTCCGCACGTTATCCCCTTCCGGCTCGTCCCGGCCGTTGGTGGCGTCCCACGCAGCAGACTGGAAAGATCCATCCTTCCATCGCGGCGACTCGCTGCCCACGAACGCCTGCACCAGCGTGGACGTGTTGGCAAAGCTGGTAGTGATATCGCGGCGCAGGCTGGCACCCATGCCGTTTGCGTCCCACGTAAAGCCATCCACCCGGTGCGCGTGCGCATATTCCAGCGCCCGATCGCATCCTTCGTTAACGTCGCCGCTGTGCCAGTCGCAAAGGAATGTGATAACGCTACCGTGTCGCTCTCCGTATGCCTTGCTGTCCTCGCCGTGGTCTGCGGGGTCGAACGCGGCCAGACGTGCGCCAGTGGGCTTAAATCCGAGTTTTTTATGCGCATCAATGCACGCATCGAACCATTCCACTTTGATAAAGTTATCGTCTACTGAATCATTAAACTCGCCCAGCCAGACATGCCGATACATGGCGCGGGATAGGTTGGCTTCGTCCCAAGCGCGCTCGCTCTCCATCCCTTCATCGAACCACGGGTTATCCGTGTAGTTCATAAAAACGACGGTGTGCAGCTCGTCCTCATAGTACCCTTTCGCCAGCAGGTCAGACATAAACGGCACGATAAAGCGTTTCGAGAATGGATCTTCGCTGCTGCCGGGGTTTGCGATAAAGAACATGCGCCCGCCGTTGGTCCTCATGGTTGGCGTCAGTTTCTTTAAGCTCTCCTCGCTGGCCGTCTGCGCTTCGTCCATCAAAAAGAAATGGAAGCCGTGCGCTGATTTCAGGCCGTCCGGGTTGCGCGCCATACCGCGAAAGCGCGCCCGGCCGCCCCTGTTTGTTTCTATCGTGGTGTCCGTCACGCGGCAGCCGGGGATGTTCAGCCGGTCAATCTCTGCCGCTAACAGGCTGTGCGTTGAGTCTGCGATATCCGCCTGGTATTCGCGGAGAAACAGCCCTTTCGCGCCTAAATCCGCCATATCGATCAGGCCGATATCGTGAACGGTGACGGACTTACCCGAACCACGGCCGCCGATAACGATGATAAAGCGCGTTTGTGCACGCAGAACACGCTCCATTTTAACGGGGATCGTAGCGTTAAAAGGCTCGTCCGTGTTCACCCACACGCCGTTAACTTTTTTCAGGTTGTAGCAGTGCTGCGCGCCCTTCTCACCTACGCTGGTATCCGCGCAACGGAAAACGCCGATCACTGATTCCGAGTTTTCCGCCAGGCGAATTGCGTTACCTTCTGCGCGCTCGATACGGTTAAACAGCTGCGCGCGTTTAGCCATTTGCCCGGCCCTCGTTCTTCTCTGCGGCTTGCTGTCGGATCGCTTCCTCCAGTTTCGCCATACGGTCCATCAGCTCTGTAACCTCGTTTACGTCAACGGTCTGTTTAATCATGGAGGTGATAGTAATCCCTACGTCCGGACTGATATCCCCATCGGTAACGGCGTGCAGAACCGCCTCCATTTTCTCCACCGGGGATCCGGTTTTCGGGAAGTTGATCGCCACGGTAGGTGCCAGCGATTTAGCCGTAGGCGACAGGCGTTGCAGAATGGCCAGCATGATTTTCGGGTCCGTAAATGACGCTTCGACAACCTCCTGCAGATAGCTGTCCTCCGTCATGTACTCCCCCGTCTCCCGGCCGTTGGCGTCTTTGCGTTTACGCATAACGTGGTTCAGCGCTTTAATCAGACGCGCGCGGGCACGTTCGCCGGTGTGGCGGTACTCTGGCTGGCGGGTTTTACTAAACTGCGTACTGCGGCTGCCACTGGCCGCTGGTGCCTGCACGGCTGGCTCTGGCGCGGCTTCTGGCGCAGCGGGTGCCGTGCGGACTCTGCGCGGCGGTCTGGTGCGTTGTTCGGTCATTATGGGTTGCCCTGTGTCGTAGTCTATGGCTACGGATTATCACCGGGCGTTAGGAAAGCTGCAACCTGTGCAGCTTAGTGTGCGGGGGGCTGGTGGGCGTATATGTCCCGGAGGATGTTCTGCGCTTCGATCAATTGCTGCCGGGTTGCTTCTGCTCGCTTTCCGTATCGAATAAGAAATTCGACATCTGTTGATTGTAGTCCGCACCCGGTGGCCGCATTACGGATTCCGGTAGCGGTGGCAGTATCGGGCATGTTCCGGGCCGTGCAGGTGAGCGATTGCCGCAGCCGCTTAATGCCCCTGCGATAATCATCAAGATTGCGATCTGCTTCATCGTTGGCCGCCTGTAGCGCTGTCTGATATTTGGATTCTGTGGCCGCGTAACGCCGCTGCCAGTCGTGCTCTGTTGCCGCTGCCTGCTGTGCGCTCTGTAACTGCGCCTGCAGGTCCGCCGCGTCGCGCGCCAGCCATTTGCTGCGCCAACTGGTTTCCGTTTGGTGCCACGTTAACCAGACAGCGCAGCCAATGACTACGAACGCGGCGACGACGTAAGCAACGTTTTTACCGGTTGCTGTTGCCATTCACACACCTGTTTTTCTACTTCACGCCGTGAGATCAGGCCGTTCCACTTCTGGCCGCCAGCATACACCCAGCGCCGCAGCTCTGCGCACGCTTCTGGCATCCTGCCCTCGTTGATATAACGCAACATAGTGGACCGGCTGAAAGCCCCGGCACCTACGTTATACGCGAACGAGTATACCGCTGCCCGCTGTGTGTTGGTTACTGGCACCTTGATCAGCGGGTCTACCTGCTTTGCCACCTTTGCGAGATCCCGCTGCAACAGATCGTCGCATTCTTTGGTCGTGTAGTACCGCTGTTCAATATCCCGCCCGGTGTGGCCGTGGCAGACTGTTAACACGCCTGCTACGTCGCGGTAAGGTGTGTGCCGCAGCCCTTCTACGCCGTCGTTACCGCTTCCCAGCAGCACGCCCGCAATACCGGCCGCTGTTGCACCTGTTGCGATCGCCGCTGCCAGTTTGTTTCGTAGGTTTGCATTCACCCGTCCGCCTCCTGCCGCGCGGTGCTGTCGATCGGCGGTGGTGGGCGTCGCCCGTCCGCGTCGGCACTGTCATAGTATTTTGAAAGAATGACGTTTCGCGCTTCCTCTGCGGCCGCAATACGCCGGTTTCGCCTGTCATTTGAAATATATGTCATAACGCCGAGCGCTGCCGTTACCAGTGCGCCGAGCATGATCGAGATATCCTGCACGCTTAAAGCGGTAAAGATACCTGTCAGCCCGGCCCATAAGTAGCCCAGCAGCCCGCCCCCGTCTTGTTTCATAGTGCGCGCCCCTTGCCGTGTGTTTAATTGGTTATTTCTGAATTATGGCGCAACCTGCGCGCCAGCCAGCGCAGAATAAACGTACCAGGCGAAATAAAAAAGCCCCGCACGGTGGCGGGGCTTGAAACTATCAGGGGGTAGCGGGTCGAGTCGCTGCAGTTACGTTAGCAATCGTCCGATGGTTTGGCAACAGCGCGACAGGCGAACATGCACGCGGTTTGCATTTCCGTTTTAGCCATTGCCAGCCAGCGTGGATCACACTCGCCGCCAGCTTTCATCGCGTCCAGCTCCTGCAGAAACGTGCGGCTGATCTCTTTCAGGCGGTCTATCTGGCCGGTAACGTCGGTGCCGTCCTGCTGTTTGGCCGCTTTGGCCGCTTTGCGCTGTTCGTTTTCTTCGTAGATCTGATCCCATTGCGCTTGCGTCACCCAGCGGCCGGGCAGCCCTGCACGCGGCTGAAACCATACTCTGAAATCTCTTGTGCCCGTGATCTGGTTATACTCTGACTCCCGCTCCCCGTGGACCGGGCGCATTTGGCTGTTATTGCGGCTATGGTTGCTGTTCATCGGTGTCTCACTGGTAACGGTAAACGCCGTAATGGCGCGATTTAACCCGGTAAGCGCGGTAACGCTGCGGCTCGCCGTGGTCCTCTGCTATGCGGTTCAGCTGCTCAATTGAGCGGTGAAAGCTGCTCATGTTCATTGGGAATTGCCGGTGCTCCAGCAGCATTCCCTCGCGTGGTTTTAGCGTCAGCAGCCAGTAACGCATTTTACGCCCGGCGGTGTACTCGTCCGTCGGACCGCGACGCCATTGCGAGTAGTGCGGGTAACGCGCTCTCACAGCTCGATCACCGGCACGCCGTGGGCACGCAGCGCCCGCTCTACGTCAAAGCGAGATAGCCAGTCGCCTCTGTCGTCCGGGATCATAACCGGGCGAGGCTGCGCGTCGTGCGTGTCGCACACATCGCGGCCCATGCGCACCACGTAGCCCGCCGGGAGTAAAACCGGTTTGGCGGGCGGTGGTGGACTGGATACCCGGACAGGCTGCGCTTTGCCGAGTGGTGCCGGGTTCAGCGCAGGGTGCTGGTTAACAACATCGTCGCAGAGATCGCGCGCCAGTTTATCGATCATGCTGCGGATCGTTTGCAGCAGCTCCGCCTTTCCTTCGCTCTCTGGCGTATTGGCAATGATTAACTGCAGCAGGTGGTGGGTTACTGATTCTGTACGCTCTGCCGGACTCATAAGTTAGGCTCCTGTTCGTTGTAAAGCTGGTGGAATTGGTCAGGGTTCAGCACGACGATCGCGCCGGTGGGTGCCCGGATGATCCAGTCGTACTCATGCGCAATCATGTAGCGATTGCCGTTGTGAATGTGCAGGCCGTCCGTGTGCATCGGGTTAGCCGCTTCGTGCTGCTGTACAAGGTCCACGAACCAGCGCGGGGATTGGCTGTGGTATGAAAAACTGCGCAGGCTGGTGCGGTAGTCCACTGTCAGCTGTACGGCCTGCCCGGTTGGTACTTTTGCGTTTACTGTCTTTGTCATGCTCTGAGACTCGAAAATTAGCGGCCAGAATCGGCCGCTGTTGCGTTATCGGGGTGTAGGTGGTGCGATGGTAGCGGGTTTGGTTTTGCGCCTCGCTCTGCGCATTACAGCGCGTTTTAGCGTGTCGCAGTAGTTAGCACCATGCCAGTGCAGTTTGCCGTCTGCGTCGCGCAGTGCGATCCGCACGTCGAACGCGCCGCCGTAATGCACGATACGCTCTACGGTGCCGGTTACGCCTTGCAGCTGCACCACGTCGCCGGGGGTCAGATTCATGACAGGTAGCATAGCCAGTATGCTCCACCCCATGCTGCGAAAGAGCCAGCGAATACGCCGAACCATGTAATGCGAACGGCGTTACGTTTGATAAAGTTTGCCATCTTTTAGCGCCCTGTTATTGTGTGGTTTCAGGGCACTATACGCGCAGTTTTCCTACACTGCAACTTGTTTGTTTTGCCGTTTCTCAATGGCGATCAGCAGCTCCCCCGCAGACATTTCAAGCGCCAGCGCCCATCGCTCCAGCGTGCAAAGCTGCACGTTGTTGCGCGCAAGCATTTCGTGCAGGTTTTTGGGGTTCTGGTCTGCCCGGCGCGCCAGCTCGTTAAGCGACAGGCCACGCAATGCCAGCAGCTCCGACAGGCCACTGCGTAGGTTTACAGTCTGCAGGGCTGGCATCATGCGCCCCCTTTCAGCGGCTGGACGTTCGCTAACTGCACCTGCAGGCCGATCGACTGCAGCGCCATGCGGTAACGGTCCAGCTCGCCGAGGATGGTCTGTAAGTGCTGCTCGAATCCGTCCGGCTTCTGGTTCGCTTCCAGCTTGATCAGGATGCGCGTCAGCTCGATCAGCGGCTCCTCGTGGCCCATCTGGCCGCCGTGCAGCTCTGACAGGTCCGACAGCTGGCGGTGCAGGTCCGCGCGGCGTAGTTCGGACTCCCTGAATTTTTCCAGCTGCTCCCGCACAGCCGCAACCGGGTCCGTTACCCAGCCGCCGCAGAAGTCACTGAGCAGCTGGCGCAGCTGTTGCAGAGCGTCCTCCGTTTCGTCAAACGTGGGTGCCTCTTGCAGCTCGCTCGCTTCCCGCAGCTGTGCACAATCTGCGGCTAACTTCTGGTTGTCCGTGTAAACAGCATCCACCTGCTCGATCAGCTGCTCAACCAGCCCCGGCGCGTTTTCCCACGTCACCGCAGGATCACCGCCGTAGTGGTTGGACAGCTTGCCGCAGACACGGTTAAGCAGCTCGATCGCGTGCTCCCCTTTGCGCGTGTCCGTGGCCTGCGCAAGCGTCTGGCCGGGCTGTGCGGTGGTGCGGTGCTGGTGGTACAGCGCCGCCCGGATATCGCCCACGTACTGATCCAGCTCCCGCGCTGCCGCGTGATACTCGTCGCCGCCCGCGTCCTGCAGCAGCCGAATGGCCACCGCTAACGGGTTCTCCTTGCTGCCGTCCTCTGGTGCCGGTCGCATATCTTCCAGCTCTCCGCCGGGCTGCTGTGACTGGCGGACACCCTGCCGGATTGCTTTGCGCAGTGCGTGGCGGTCTTGTGGCGTGGTCATGATTGTTTTCCTGTGTCGATAGTGATGATTGATTCATGGCGCACGTATCCGAGCGCCTCCAGTGCGGTATCTACGTCAAAATCCATTGGGTTGTCGTCTTTGCCCATCGTACCCAGCAGCAGCACCGCGTATTTCTGGCCCTTTGGCGGTTTGGCGACAGCGGTTAGCACGGTTTCGCCGTCCGCTGCGAGGCTGGCCACTTCAAACTTTGGCTGTTTGGCAACGTCACCAAACTGGACGTTTGCCACGTCCGATTGAAAAGCGGTATTGGGTTTGCTCATTTGGTGCTCGTCTCCGTTTGGTCTGGTAACTTTTTTGCCGCAGTGTCAGCGGCGTCTAACAATCTGGTCGCACACAAGGCAGCGCCCCGCAATGATAGTTTCGTGCTCGCACGGTTCGCGCATAGCCTCCACCAGCGACGGGGGTAACTTTGCGTTGATGCGGTCGTTAACGCGCTGCTGTGCCGGGGTAGGTATCTGCTGCGGGTTGCCGGAGTGACGCTGGCGGCCGGTGGTTGCCGCAATATCGCGCTTCTCCACGATCTGCCGTGCGCGCTCCTCTGACACGTTCACACCCCGGACGATAACGGGCGCAATCTCTGTCATTTTGAGCGCGCCGCCGTCCAGCGCCTGCAGCTGCTGCAGCACTAAGTTTTGCTCCCACGGGGACAGCTGGCGGGCGTATGCTTTGCCGGTAGCCTCGTCGGACACCAGCAGCACGGGATTGATAAATTTCATTGGCCACCCCGCAGAATAACGTCCACCAGTAGCGCCACGATAACGCCAGCGATACAGAACGCCAGCACCGGGTATTGTTGGATTGCTTCGAGTAATGTCATTGGCCGTTGTCCTCTGGCAGCAGCGTGATAGCCTGCAGCGCATCGGTGGCCGCCGTCATGAGGCCGATCGCTCCGCCCCACCCGTTAACCGCCAGCGTGTTTCGCAGGCTGCGGGGCTGGTGGTCAGAAAACGCCTGTATTGCATTCTGCAGCGTTTTAATCGCTCGCTGCACCTCCAGCACTTGCGACACGCGTTCGTCGCTTGTAGGGGCCATTGGCTGCGATTCTAAGGCATCCCGTGCGTGCGGGTTAACGTAGCCAACCGGATAGACGCAGGATCGGGATGATTCTGCGCTGCCGATAATCACCCCGTCAGCCAGGCGAAAGCGTATCCCGTCGTTGGTGGTGGCCTGCGTTGCCGTTACCCGCTCCACGGTGTGCGCTTTGGTGATCCGCGTGGTCAGGTGGTTGGGGTTCCAGCCGTTATCGCGCACCAGTACCGCGCTTGTGTTACGCAATACCGTGTCGCCGGGCTTCAAGTCTTTAAACATCATGGCTTCGTACTCTGTTGTTGTGTGGTGGATGGTCAGAATACACCAAAATAACCAAGTTGCAAGCGTTGCCGAGGGGTCCGGGGTGGCGATCGCCGGTCGCAGGTGTGCGCGGGAGGAAACACGTTCCGCGAGACGCTCGCAAAGGTGTGTATATGTCGTATATCAATGACTTAGCGTAATGCGCCTTATTACTCCCCCACACTGCCGCAGCATACCGCACCAGTAAAAAGCACGTTGGGGAGTGTAACCCTATGTATCCTAAGCATTTTCCTAACCTCCCTTACTTAATAATATAAATAATAAAATATAGGTACGCACACACACACCCGCACACATGCACATGCACATACACAGGAGAAACTGCAGATTTCAGTGGGGTTGGTTAGGGAGTTAGGGAGTTGCTTTATTTTCAATGAGTTGCGAGGTTTTCTGGTTAGGGAGTAAATTCCCGAGGTCCGGAGGTCCGGATCAATACGCGAAAAATATTTTTTTTCTTCGCTAGAAATAAAAAAAAAAGCGCCGGGTTAACGACGCTTTGCACAGTAAAAATATTTTTTTTTATTTACGCATACGGGAAGCACTGCAGCGTAACAAAGAATGCGACGGCTAAAAGAGCACCGGCAAACTTCCACCAGCGGGACCGGCGACGGGCGCGCATGGCTCTGGCCGGGTTGCGTGTCGCCCACGCCCACTGTGCATCCGTGCAGCGGTCAATCCGGCTAAAGC
>JACCDR011638702.1_pt1 | contig 11385 bp, 25 predicted proteins | sample 7446431 | NCBI WGS metagenome assembly JACCDR01 (sample SAMN15323443, study PRJNA562643) | freshwater metagenome | isolation source: river surface water | place: USA:Blue River Watershed | collected 2017-08-17
CCAAACAGCGTGCGGGCGCGGGGGTGTTCTTCTCAGTCAATAACGCTACCAACGGCGGGCGTAAAGCTGCCGACATCGATCAGTATCGCCCACTGGTTCTGGATAGCGACGGCGTTCCGTATCCGTCGTACTGGCCTTATCCTCCTCATGCAATCATCGCCCGCGACGATACGCACTGGCACGCGTACTGGTTCATTGACGGCGTGGGGTGTGACCGTGATTCGTGGTCATTCTCCCAGTATCAGCTCGCGCTGTGGTTCGGTGGTGACCTGCGGATGATCAACCCGGACCGCGTTCTGCGTGTCCCTGGATTCCTGCACCAGAAGGATCTCCAGAATCCGCACCGGTATAACATCGTCCACTTTGCCCCTACCGCCCAGCGCTACAACATGACGCAGCTGATGTCCGGCTTCGTCCTGGACGGCGAGCGTGCTGCTAAGCTCGCAGAATGGGTGCAGTCCCGCAGCGGGCGCGGCGATATCAATATGGTCGACTACAACGACAGTGATATCAACGTCGCCAAATATCTGGACTATCTGCTGACGCGTGCCGAGCACGGCATTGACGGGCAGGGTCGTAACGGTATCCGCTTTAGGACTGCGGCAGCTGGCCGCGACTATGGCTTGTCGCCGGAAATGGTGATCAGCATGATGCTGGAGCACTGGGATCATGGTAATACCCCACCGTGCGGACCGGCTCTGATAGAAACCTCCGTCCGAAATGCGTACCGCTATTCCCAGAACAATCTCGGTGCCCGCTCACTGAGCGTGTGGCTTGACCAGCCTTTCTATCTCCCACCTGGGGCGTCTGCCGTAGAGGTCAACACGATCCATTACGACATCCCTGCGCCGGAGAAGAAACCGAAGATCGATAAGACGAAGGGCGATGAGATTTGTTTCCACGGTGCGGGGTATAACAAGAACCACACCAACAACGCCCAGATGTTTATCCGTCAGTTCTCCCCGAATGGTGAGCTGTTCGTGTTCAACGAAGAGATGTTCCGCTACAACGGCAAAGTGTACGACAAGATCGACGCTGTTCTGGTAGAGAAGATGATGCACGATGCGATCGAGCACACTATGCCATCCTCTTCTGACCTCAGCGGCTCCATGAAAATCCTGAAGGTGAAGCTGGCCGAATCTGTAGAGAAAATGCCTGCGTGGAGGAACAACAAGGATCGCTCCGTCTCCGGCGTGATAGCGTTCAGCAACGGCATTGTAGATCTTGAGGCCAACACCTTTGAAGCGCACACCGAAGAATTGCTCACCTGCAATATGCTGGAGTATGAGTACGACCCGAACGCTCAATGCCCTACGTGGTTAGCGTTCCTTCAGGATCTCTGGGGGCACGACCCTGACCTCATCCGTTGCTTCCGTCAGTGGATGGGCTACTGCATGGTGCACGACTACAGCCACCAGAAGATCGCTACGCTCATCGGGAAGCCTCGCTCAGGGAAAGGTACCATCGCTCGTGTAGCGCATTCGCTCATCGGTAAGTTTAACTGTGCATCTCCATCGCTCGCTAACCTGGCGAACGCTGAAGTGCTACACGCTATGTCAGGGAAGCTGCTCGCCACCATTCCTGATGCAAGTAGCGTATCCGGACCCAACGCTGCAGCCGTAATGGAGCATTTAAAATCTATATCTGGAAACGATTCTGTGACGATCAACCGCAAATATTTATCAGCTAGCACGGAAACTATCTCCGCCCGACTGATGATTATTGCGAACTAATTCCCTCACTTTAACGACCCGTCCGGCGCTACCGTAGACCGTATCCTGTACTTCCCTTTCCGTGTATCGCACGCGGGCAAGGAAGATCCTGGCCTCACTAAGCGACTGCTCGCCGAGCTGCCAGGGATCGCAATCTGGGCTATCGGTGGTCTGATTGACCTCCGTCAGTCGGGGCGCTTTGTGGAACCTGAAAGCACACGCCGCGTTAAGAATCAGCTGCGCCGTCAGCTGTCACCGGCGCTGTCATTCTTCTCAGAAGCTATGCGCCATGAAGCTAACGGATTCGTCAACGATAACGCCATGTATCAGCGCTACGTCGGATGGTGCAAATCAACCGGCACATTTGCCGCCAGTCGTGACAGCCTTATCCGCGCTATGGAATCTGCTATCGAAGGGATATGGCGCGATACCGAGGGCGGTATGACCGGCTTCCGTGGCGCGGTGTTCGCTAACAATAACGGAGCGCCGAGTGCGGCTCCCTCAGTGGGGCAATTAGCATGAGGCCATTCTACGCAAGTAAGACCGAAAAGGAGCTGCGTGATTTCTGGGAGACGCCGCCTGAGTTTATTGTGTGGGCGCGGACTAAGTGGAATCTGACCGTTGACGCCGCGTGCAACCCCTATAACCAAAAATTCCCAGTCGGTCTTACTGACAGTCTGGGTCTGCGCTGGGCATCTTTCGCCATGCCTGGCACAGGGGTGTTCTGCAACCCGCCTTTCAGTAAACTTGCCGACGAATGTTGGGTTGAAAAGTTTATTGAAACCGCAGAAGATGGGCGTACTATGGTCGCTCTTACCAATGCTGCAGCAGGGGCATGGTGGTGGCATTACGCCGCCGACGCGTGTAGCGATTTGTACATCAGCCGTGGTCGTATGGGATTCATTCATCCCGTGACGGGCAAGAAGGTTGACGGCAATAACCTACCGCAATCCGTGTTTGTGTTCGAACCAGGGCGACTGGGCGAGCGAGTGCTGCGCAGCTTCGACGTGTTGGACTATTCTGAAACCTCAATCGGGAGTAATCGTTATGCCAGATATTAAAAAGAAATCAACCCGCCCAGATCGCGCTGATAAGCCACTGCCAGAGGATTCTGACATCGGGCGGGAGATGCCGGTGCACGAAGATAAACTCGTTGAAGCCGTAGCCATCATCCCCCCATTCTGGAAGGGTCCGGGGCACGACATCAGCGTGGGGGATTGCTGCAAGCAGGACGGTCACACCGTTATCGTGTCGCAGATCTACAACTGCATCAACGGCACGGTTGTGCTGGGCGTTGTGAAGCTGTCCGACAACAAACTGCACAACATCATCATCAACAAGCCGGAAGTGCACAAGCTGGCCTCATATCCGCGCGATACTCCTGAGCAGGATGCTAAGGTGCAGGCGCTGTGGGAGTACGAATGTCAATAAAGCTGAAGAGTTTAAGCGACTGGATCAAGTCGTTCCCTTCAGACCGTGCTGGGGCGTTACGCCTCGGCATTTCTTCACAGCGTCTGAGTGGTATCCTGCGACGGGGCGCGGAAGGGTGGTACATTCTGGAACGTCCCGACGGGACGCTGGAACTACTCCGGCAGAAGCACATTAAAAAAGGGGCTTAACGCCCCTTTCTTTATGACTCCAGTATCAGGTCGTTTATTCGTTTGTTCACCTGCGCCATCTGGCGGAAAAGCATTACCAGCTCCGGCACGATATTATCCGCCTGCAATGAGGCCATCACCCCAGCAGTAGCGTTGTTGCTCACGCTCGCTTCCCCCAGCAGCTCTTCAACCGTATAGGTCAGGTCGTGACGGGTCATGTTGCACGCGGACATGATGCCTATGTCGCGTTTACTGTCCACGATAACCGGACGGTACCAGTAGCGGCGGATGTAACGGCCAATGTCTAAAGGCTTATTTCTGTCAGCCTCATCGCACGGCACCGGAGGGATATCCCTCAGCACCTCCACGACATACTCCTGGTATCCGGTAATGACGACCTCCTTTCCGGCGACCGGTCCATCAATCAGGATCGCTCTCATGATTTGCCCGCCAGTTTAGCCAGTCCCCGCGCAACCCCGCGCAGAAACCAGTACACAAGGATCATCAGGCACACCGCGCCGATGAGTACAAAGCCGGTCACGGCACCGATTATCAGCCAGCCTGTTGCAGCAGTCATAATGGTTTCGCCTTTACAATGGACGCCGTCTTATAGGCGTTCTCAATTTCTACCAGCCCCTTGTCGCGCAGACCGCGCACGACACGAGACGCCCAGTCCGGCGTGACGCCCATCGTCCACGCAAGCTGCTCATAGTTAACGCCGCTGTCGCAGGTGATGATGACGACCATCGCCAGTCGTTCCTGCACAGTAAGATCGTACTCGTTGAAAGCGGAAAACAGTACCTTATCCATAAAGAAAAACCTCTGTAAGGGGTGGCCTACAGAGGTCAGTATTAATCAGGACTATACTCCGGTCAAGGGGAGTTTACGAAACTTTATCTTTCCTCAGGAACACAGCCAGCCCACGATTAGGACCCGTGTTGTACGTGAAGAAGTCGCACGCGTCTAACGTCACCAGAACTTCACCCACGTGCACTATCTCTACCGTTATCCGGTACCGGTCATGCTTCTGGTCGTCGTCACCTTCCACTGCCAGATACGTGATCCAGATATCCGGCACATCAGAAAAGGCCAGGTGCTCAATATCGACATCGATCACACGTGCCACCCCGCCGTCAATCTCAGTACCCTGCAGCCACCCATTCGGATTGCGTGCCTGAAGTTTTTTGCGTCTGCTAACTATCATGGATTGCTCCTATTACGTGTCGTATGACGTGCATCTGCACGCCGTGGTTTAAGTCGATCGATGCCCCGTTTGCGCCGTTCAAATCCAGCAGCGTTTCCAGAAGGTAGAGACACACCGTTACTGCATCATCCTTGCCCACAGCCTCAATCATATCAGCCGCCAGATCTTCGACGTATGCCGCGTTCTGTTCGTTGATCTCTGCTTCGTACATGGGCGTGCGCATAGCTACCCCCTTCCGCAGCTGAGTATCGCCGCTTTCCAGAACGTCCACGCTAGTGCGATGCCTGCTGTATTGAGGTTCGCCTCGTCCCAGTATCCATCTCCAACGCGGCACGCCTGCACCGACGACAAAGACACGTTTTGTTTCGCACTAAATTCCAGCTCGAATTGCTCGCGGTTGTACTTGTCCACGCTGGCCTCCTACAGGTGCGTTTCTACATACGCGGTAAAGAATTTACCCCGTGCCGGCCCCAGTAGCAGAACAAAGAAAGCGGCGGCCAGGGCATTCTCCACATGCTTACTCTTAACCTTGAACAGCTCGCGGCAGGCGAACCGTTCCCACGCGATCTGCCCCGTCTCCACGTTCTTATATTCACGCGAGGCTCGCTTCTTCGCGCTGTCCAGCACGGCGGTATTCACGCGCGGCATGAAGCTACCCGCACGCGACAAGGTGCCCCACGCGGCGATGTGCCCGCCGCATTCATCCACCAGACGCAGCGCCGCCTTGCACAGGCGGGAGCCCAGAACGTAAGGCTGTTTCGGTGCGTGGCATCCGTACATGATTTCGTCTGCTGCATTGGCGAACGCCATCGCGTGACAGAACTCCACAAATTTATCGACCTGAGTTTGCTGCTGCATCTTCTAACGCCTCCATAAACGAGAGTACGAATTCAGCCGCCAGCTGCGGCACGATAGCATTGCCATAACCTTTTAACCGGAGCGAACGAGCTTCCCCTGGAGCCGTATCCACGCTCTGATCGCTGCTGTACACCACGCCTTTGCGAACCCCATCAACCAGCGGGAATGAGCCGGATTCAACTGGCCGGAATTTCCCATCTTTGCAGCCGAGCCAGTCAGGATCATCCCATTGCCGGTAAGCCGCACCGCCTGACACAATTTCACCTGTTGCGCCAGTGATGATCCGGTCATGTTCGGCGTTATCCCTGTCCCGCCCCTGTCTCCATCTGAGTGGCTCGCCGTCGTCCAGTTTGCCAGCTGCGCCGTCACGTCCAGCACGTCCGTCGATAGCTTCCCGTTCCGGATCCTGCCACCGAGATAGCCGCCTTTGTCGTCCCGTGCTGAGGTCGTAGGCCACGTTCCCAGGAAGCACAATTCCACTTGCTCCGCCAGATTCCCTGGAGAAAGTGAAGTCCTCCCCGTCATAAGCCTGGCCGCCATACGCCGCTCCATACTTTCCGGCGTTCGCCCACCAACTTCCGATACGGTAGGCGTCTGCCACGAGGACAGCACCAAATACAATTCGCTCACGCTTATGGTACGAACCGACGCCGCAAGCTGGAAGTAGGGCAAACCCAAAGGCGTATCCTTCCGCTTCCAGACGTGTGCGTAGGTCATCAATCCACAGGTCTTTGGTAATCGCTTTGCCAACCTGTTCCCCAAATATGACTGGAGGTTTACCGAATGCGACGTGGGAGGCAAAGGCGGGCGCGAGGTGTCGCGCATCTTTGATTCCTTTTCCGAGTCCGGCAATACTAAAGGGCTGGCATGGGGGACTGCCTGTCCACAGTGGGAAGTCGACGGGGATTCCGGCAATGTCAAGGGCAACAGGCCACCCTGCGATCCCACAGAAGAAGTGCACCTGCCGGTACTTTCTGAACAGGGCAGGGTCAAGCTCGGTAATACTGATTTCATGTACGTCCCCCGCTGGGATATCGCCGACGGCTTCCAGCTCGCGCAGCCATTCGCACACATTGCCGTCGACGTCGTTATAAAGGTTCATTGGCTTTACCCTTCAGGTACTTCCACGCTTCGTACGCACCACGGGTGTGGGGATGTTCGTACGGGTTGTCCTCCCAGGCTTTTACCGTATTTTTACTGGCTCCCCACAGCGCGGGGCTATCCGACTTACGCAGCATATACGGAGAGCCCACCCACTCCTCAAACTCCTCCTGCGATGTCATACCTCAGCCTCCGGCTTCAGGTCAGCGACAAACAACTTTGTACCCACGGGGATATACTCGTGAGTGTTGCGGTTGCTTCGGTGCCCAGGGTAGATCTGCATCTCCAGTTCTGCCGCGTGCAGCAGACAGGCGTTCTCAATACGACCGCCAGGCCATGCCTGACTGTCCTGACATTTCTGGATAGTGTGGACGCGGCACAGACGCAGCGTAAAAATCGGGGCTGGCTTTTTCTGGTTCACCAGATGCAGAAGAACCTGAGCGCCCAGCAGGCGATCATAGTTCTCTCTGGTCACAGTGAACACTTTCAGGCGTGGCTTGCTCATAGTCGTGGCCTCAATGATGCGCGTCCCTGCGCGTTGGATTAAAATCGCTCGTCGTAGAACTTCTGCAACACCGCGATCAGTTCAGCCTCAGGTACGGACTGCCCGTCCCCTTTCGCCTCATCGAACATCCACAGGGCACCGTCACCAAACGGGGAGATCTTGATGTTGCCAAACGTAACTTCCGGCAGCGGCTCATTGGTGATCGGATTTGATTCAGGGTTGTTTCCTACTTCCATGATTATCTCCTACAGCTGACGCAACAGGTCAGTCAGTTCTTTGTGGATACGCTGGGACTTATCGATCAGCTTAGCTTCACGATTCACAGCGGCTGTCAGGCTTTTGTCGGTAGCTGCCTGCGGCAACACCGGTGCCACCGCCTCACCCCGCGCCGCCGTCGGCATCTCAATGCCTTTGATCTTGATGCGCAGCTTATCGATCAGGATCTGGATACTGTCCAGGTCTTGCTTCACGGTAGTCTGGTTATCGTAGAGCGCTTCCAGTAAGGTAGGCTGCTCCTCACTATGTGCTTTCGCTTCACGCTCATAGTCTAAGAGTGACTTACCCGCACAGGCCATCGGCATATCTGGGTCATATTGAGCCATTTTATTTCTCCGGTACACAGTAAAGTTTTTCCCACATAGCGTGGGCTAGTTTAGTGGTGGAGCGGTATTGATGCCCGCACCGTTTACATACGCAAACAGGGTTTCCGCCCCATCTTGCCCGTTGCACTGACACGTCACTCCAGATGTTGTCCTCATCCTTGTAACCGTCAGCCAGAAATTTTTTGTACCCTTGCGCGTAGCACTCTGGGCACCGGATACGGGTAGCCGCCGAGCTGAGTCCACGCTCTGCCATCGCACACGTAAGAGCGCTCTGGCTCACGCCGAAGATGTCCGCCACGTGCTTAATCATCACTCCTTTCTCTATCAGCTCGCGGGCGAGTTTAGTCTCCGTCACCTTCCAGCTGTGCAGCTTCCCTCGGTGCGGCAGGTTATCGTCGCTGGCGATCCATTTGACGTAGCCATATGCCACACCGCACACCACTGACGCCCGTTTGAGGGTGGCTTTCGGGTTAGCCAGCAGATACTTCTTGACCTTCGCACGCTTCGTATCGTGGGCGTAGAATACGGGTTGTTTACTCATGAGCGTGCCCTCGAATGACCGTTGACCTCCAGATCAAAAGTGGTCAGTGGTGACTTGCTGCATTCGTCCGGGTCCGGGTCGTTGCAGATCATCGCCTTGACCTTGTCGGCTACGACTTCGCACGGTGCAGGGATCACAACCCTGGCCTCACCTTTGCTTACCAGACAGGCGTCAATGTTCACGCCCTTGCTATTAATAACCACGCTGTCAAACTTCATGGACAGCACCTCCCCGCGTGCGTCGCGGAGGAACGCAGTCACCACCATCAGGATGAGGACTACGGCGATTGTGTAAACTGTACGATTCATGAGTGATCCACCTGTACCACGAGGACACCGAGACGGCGCAAATGCTTCGCCACTTTCTCGTCGTCCTCTACTGCCATCAGGACACGCTCTGGATTAATAGAGCGCAGGAGGTCGAACTTGTACTGCGCGGGAGTCCTGTCGTCATCTGCTGCCCGCATCAGCAGTGCGTTGTAAGGCACGTTGTTAACGCGCAACCAGTCCTGTGATATCAAACGGGCGCAATCCCCGCGCGACGTCCATACCACAACATTGAAACCACCGGCATACAGCGAACGAGCAAGCTGGATAGTCGGCACATGCGGCGCGTCCATATGCGCGGCCAGGTTGTACGGACGCCACGCCCGCTCGTAACCCTGTTGGTGTGGCGGCGGGATTAAATGATCCCGCTCAGGGCTGACGATGGACAGCGTGCCGTCGAAGTCAAACAAAACCGTACGCTGGTGATTTACAAAATTTCGCATCTTTGATTCCTTCGCTAATGTCAGATCAACGGTTGTGGCGGACGAAGTCCCAGCCTGTTTCGTAAGACGCTTTAAGCGCCTCGCGCTCGTCGTGCCCCCACTTTTCACGGTCGGCCAGGGTGGCATTGATCGGGTTGTAATGCAACCCCGGACCCGTTCGCCTGGCGTCCGCCATGCCTCGCTCAAATTCCCGCACAATGGATAGCATGTAATCACAGCCGTTTACGATCTCGCCCCTGATCGATGGGTCGCGTAACGCGCTAATGTCGAACGCTTCGGGATTCAGTACCTTGACCATGTCCGGCCTCCGGTTGTTTAATCTCTTCCCATGCCGCCGCCGCTATATAGAGACAGGCGAGGAAGTAGATCCAAATGATGTTATTCATTTCATCACAGCTGCGAAGCTGCCCGATGGGATGAAGTAGGTGCGACCCTTGAACACGTCCGCGCCGTAGATGATACCGACCAGACCCCCGCGATCGTTGAACACCGCGCCGCCGCTCATGCCCTGCACGCTGCCCGCGTCCGTCCACGCCACCACACACCCGCTGCGCTTCTCAAAGCCGCCGATCTTCCCTGTGCCGCTGACGGGCAACATGGTGCGCCCGCTGTAGCCGTAGAGCGTGACGTGCAGACCTGGCACGGCGTGGTCGATGCGCGGCAGCTGTTCGCCGCTGTTGTCCTGCTTGATCAGCGCCAGGTCGCAATCGGGATGCGTGCGAACGATACGGCGCAGCGTCGGGTAGGCGACGTGTTTGTTAGTCAGGCTGTACTCTTTGGTCACTGGCGTCGTGGTGCCCGTGAAGCCCAGGCCGAACACAGTAGGGATCCCGACAAACGCAACCTTTGTGTGATTCATTGCGCGGCTGTCCCACTTAGACTGGCCTACCGAGCACCCAGTAAGGGACAGCATTGCCAGGATGATAACCAGGAGCAGTAAAGGTCCGGGCAAGTATGATAAAAATTTCATGATACACCTCAGCAGTAATACGGTTGCATCGCGGCGCAGAAATCAGACCGCGCCTGGATGAGCAGCGCGTGGAATTCTGGCTCGTGCATGTCGCGTGTCGTTTTCATTTTCACGTGACCGAGTACCTCGCAGTGAGGCGGCACGGGCTCCAGTTTCTGCGCATCGTTAAGAATAAGATCGGAGTTAGGCAAGCCCAGCACCGGATAATTCTTCCCGACCGTCAGCCCGTCGGCGGCTTTAGTAACCTTCACAATAAAAACTTTGAAAGTGTTCACGGCTATACCCCCAGGCTCAGCAAATCCCACAGACTACGCGTCTGCATTATCACGCGCCCCGTCGCCAGGCTGCGCACGTAGATGAAGCGCTTGCCGTGCGTGCGGCGTAGTTCAAAGCGGTGGCCTCGTGCGGCGCGGCGATACTGCCCGACCATCAGCGCCACGATGAACACATAACCACAGACGGCAATCGCAACCATGTTAGCCTCCGAATACGCGGAACATTAAGAGCAGGTTTTCGAACATGCCGATCGGGGTATCACTTACCACGACCAGCGCCATAAATACGCCCATTGAGGCCACCGCTACAAAGCCCGCTAAATCTTTTAATACGTTCATGCTGTCCACCCGTGCGCGTAATCCCCACGGCTACCACGTGCGAACTTCATCGCCGTGACCATGTCGGCAAAGCGTGCCACCGTGTCACCGTTCTGGCGCAGCGTCCAGGGCGTGCCCGTCACCACTTCCGGCTGGTACACGATTTGATTCCCGTACACGTCGGCTATGGTGGTGCCAGCGCGAACCAGAACGCACAGCGTGCAGTCCCCTACGGGGTTGAACACTTCTACCCACATCTTTGAATTGTGCGGCGCGTTAGGGTCAACCTCGCGGGCTACCGCGTGATACTTGTCGGACGCCTTGCCCATGATGCGCATGGTTTCGGTGCGCTGCACGTGGTCGGCGTCTGGGGTGGTGACCTTCCCGCCTGCTGCGAGCATTACATTGCGCAGCCATACACCAGTAAAACGATTCATTGCCATTTTTGGTTCCTCGCTTGTTGCGTTGGGTGGTTTTGCTGGGGTGCCCCTCCTGTGTGGACACCCTACAAAATCACTCTTCAGACAAATCCACTTCGACGGGGTGCACATCCTGCCAGCCGTAGTCCGTGCGGCGCACATCGAACACACAGGCGCTGCCTGGTTCGCCGTTGGCGATGCGCTGCTGGAAGAATTTACGCGCAACCTTGAGCGCCGCGTCGCGGTAGCTGCTCGCCCCGTCCACATCCACCTCCCATGTGACGCGGTACGCGTTGCCGATCTTACACTCCGGCCGCGGTTCCAGGATGAAATCGCACTGATCATTATCCGGCAGGTCTGCCTGAGCGGTGATCATCCAGTCGTCAGTCATGCCCATCGCTTTCATGTATTCTTCTGCCGCCTGGCGGTGCGCTTCGGCGCTCATCGCGCCTTTGCTGAAGTCACGCGCGACTCGTTTTGCACCCCGCCATGACTTAACGGTATAGAGTGCGG
>JACCDR012517609.1_pt1 | contig 11385 bp, 12 predicted proteins | sample 7446431 | NCBI WGS metagenome assembly JACCDR01 (sample SAMN15323443, study PRJNA562643) | freshwater metagenome | isolation source: river surface water | place: USA:Blue River Watershed | collected 2017-08-17
CATTTCAAGAATTATTTTCAAAAAAAGTGTAAATATTTTTAGCCGCAAGGAACGCACATAGGTAAGGCAGGTAAGGCAATGTAGCTGGCATGGTAGAAAAACACGAATAACATAGACTTCCACGCATAAAAAACGCCATCCGGCAATCAAGCGGACGGCGTTTTTTATTCACCAGTTATTCAACAAAATGGAAGCTACTCCTTGTTCATAAGGGATTTGTCAATTTTCATACTGTCTTTCACAATACCCTCGACTGGGTTTATCACAACCGCATGGAGCGCCAATGCCGTTATGATAGAGATTGTATTTTTGAACAGCATCGCCAAGTCCCACCCATATCCAATACCGAACCCAACAAACGCCACGGCAAAGATTCCAAGCGGCAGGAACTTGCCAAACTTGAAATTGGGGATTTTCTTGGTGATGAGCTTCAACAGCCACCCAGCCGCCAATGTCAAGGCAACCTTTAGAAAGTCGAACCAAGCCAATGCACGGCGCTTGCTCTCTTCGGTGTCAATGGTTGGGGCAAACGGGTTTTCGGGGATGTCCGGCCTTGATTGGTCAAGTGTTGCGCCTCCAACCTCCGTGGACTGTGGTTGGTTTTGCAAAGAGTCTTGCGCAAGGCCAGCAACCGATACCATGCAGGTAATCAGGAAGGCCAGCCATAATGACGAACGAAAAATGTTTTTCATAAATTAAGATTTAGTTGAATGATATTATCAGGGTATCATATACCCTGCATTAAAACACCAAGGTTGATGGTTTCCCCACTGGGCAAAATCAAATAGACCAAATGACATCCCATCGGGATTTCCCAGATAAATTCACCGGGGAAATCATGTAGTTGCACTTCCTGTGTCTGCATGTCAACCGCAACCAAGATACCGCCTGTATTAGAGAACACCTGCCCATCTTGGACATAAACAATCGGCTCAAATGGTGGCGGCAGTTCGGTTGAAATTTCCGGCACAACTTCGTAGCACCCGGTATTTGACTCCAAAAGGCAGAGCGGCAAGACACTTGCACTCCCTACCTTGTAACCGTAAAACTTCACGTTGCACCTGACAATTACCTCACCTTCAATTTCCAGTCTCAAAGTATCAAAAGGCTGAAAATCAAACACTTTGGTCAATCGGCTCTGCTTGCATGTTACCGATACTTTTATCGAAATACTGTCAGGCCAAAAACATGAATTGAAAGGCTGCTTTTCGAGGAAGATTTTGTACTCGTTCCCGATTTTTAAATAGCCCAGTTTGCCGCCGTTGATTTCGCAAGCACTGCAACAAATGGCACTAAGGCCAAACACAAAAAGTAAAATTTTCTTCATGGCAGTTTAGTTTAACATGCTGCCCATGCGTTTGTTTTTCGTTGCAAATATACACAATTTTTCATACCGCACTGGTTTTTCTACCTCCCCTCCTTTTCACGAGGTCGAACACTGACCGCATGGCTATCATGTCCGCATAGTCAGGCGAACGCCCCCCCAGCCTCGCCTTTATGCTTGCCTTGTCCTCTATCTTCAGCTTGCCCGTTGCACTCTTTTCCGTCTTTCTGATAACATCCAATTCCCTGTAAATGGCCGCATGGACATCCGTATCCGTGGCCTCGACAAACATCTCGTACTCGTTCACTATTTTGCCAGCATAATAATAGCACTGCGTCCGCAAGTTCTGGTAATCCTGCTTTGCGCCCTGAACCACGATTGGTGCGGCATTGCCCCTGAAATCGTAGGCTGTGCGCAAAAAGCCCTTTAGGTAATTCCCCACCCCATCGGAGTCAAAACAGATATTCGAGACCGGGACGCCCCAATCCTTTGCCAACTGCCTTATCCGCCTCAACACCTCATCCCCCATTGTCTTTGGGTACTCATACACCGCCACCAACCGCCAACCGTTCCAAATCCCCACAACGAACTTGTCCGCTCCTTCCATCGCAATGTCCGCCGTCATGTACCGCTGTCCGCCCGGCACAAAAGAGTTTGTGAAGATGTCCTGCAATGCCGAGTAATGGAACATCCTATACATGTCATCCGTTGGCCTTTTCCACCGCCCCTTCAAAAGTTGTTCCTGTTCGTATTGGTCGAGCGCCAACAAATTACCTTTGTAGCCCTTGTCTTTTTTCATCAAGGCGGGGTTGTCGTTCAGTGTGCCGGGGATGAACGTGAAGGACTTGATGTCGTTCTCAACGTCATAGTTCTTTGCAATGTCCTTTGGCAATTGCTGCATTACTTCTTCGGGCGAATCCCCCCAAATGACCGTTTCCCTTAGCCTTGTGAACCACCTCAATACCCCTGCCCGTTCTGGGATTGGGTAGCCAGACAGTTCGTCAATGTGGTAATCGTCGGGATAGAGCCACCATGAAATCAAGTCCTTTACCCATCCCTCGCCTTGTGGGTTGCAGGAGGCCCGCATGTACGGACGGACGCCAGATGTGGAGCGGTTCCGGCTCATCATATACCAAAATTGCTTACTTGAGAAGTGAGTTAATTCGTCAAAACCAATGTAGGCAATTTGGCTTCCTTGCCAATTCAGTACGTGCTGGTCGGTCTGCAAGTGCGAAAACTTGACCTTCATCCCGCCCCTAAAAACAAAACTGGCATCCCCTGTGCGGATGGATGGCCGTTCATCCGAACCTAACCGCATGTATAGCTTCAAGCTCTCATCCCACAGTCCACCGGGGTTGAAGACTTGGACATATTGCTTTCGGAAAACAACGCACTGGAAATCAGGTGTGCCCAAATGACGAAGGGGTTCCATCAGAAGCACATAGGACTTTCCAGCCCCAGCGGAGCCGCCGATGATGGCAATGTCAGCAGTGCAAGACATGACCTTGGTTTGGAAACCAGGTTGCGGACTGATTATCTCAAAGCCCTCATCATTGCTCATCGGTGGTGGTTTTTTCGATTGCAATAGCGACAGGCAAATTCACGACTTCACGGCCATTGGACGGCAATGCCAAAATTGAAATCCTTGTCTGCGTGGAGGAACCTCCACCCCCGCCGCCCATCGTTTCTTTCTTCACGGGTTCGTCTATTCCGAGTATCGTTCGGATGTCGGAGAAGATACGGAGCTTGGCATTGAGGTAGGTCACGTTCAGCCCTTCCTCCCATTCCGATACCTCAACGGTAGTATTTGGCTGAACTTCCTTTTTGTCGCCCTTTTTCCCCTTTTCGGGCGCAACGCTTGTCTTTACGACCTTGCGCCGCTTCATGCCCTCGGATTTCACCATTTGAGCTTCCAGCCTGTCAAGCTCGAATAGGTAGTTTTCGAGTATGTATTGCCGGAAGTTGTTGATTGAGTCCGTGGCCTTCAATTGCAGCGCCTCGGTGAATATCTTCCAAACCGTGACGTGTGAAATCGGACTGCCTGCACGGGCGCTTATGATTTCCGCAATCTCCCTGTATTCCTTTCCCTCCTTTCGGAGTTCGGCAATGAGCGGTATCATGTTCAGGACATCTTCCCGCAATGCTTTTCTTCCTTTTGACATGGGTCTAATTTGTTTGATTTTGGCTACTGTCTTCATCCTCAATTCCGAAGTCGTGAATTTCAAAGTTGTTAAAATTGGTTTTTATCTTGGACAAATCGCCCTTATAAAACACCAATACGTTTTGGTGCGTCCTGCCTACCTTCCTCGTTGAGGTGAACGCCCGTGCCGCCCTTATGGGCATGGAACCATAGTTGTTTATCAGGATTATCTCATTGTAATAGTGGAGGCCGCAATCTTGGAATGCCTTTATGGTCTCCGAGACAAAGGATTTGAAAGCGCCCCCGTTTTCCTTGTGGCGGATCTCGCTGACAACGAAAACGGCAAACCTATCGTTTTTCAGCATCTTGCAACTAGCCTGTATTATGGCACGGTAGGACTCCATGAACTTGCCCCACGGCATATTGGACAAATCGTCAACATCCGTGCTGTATATCTCAAGGTCATGGTAGGGAGGACATGAAAACAGCAAGTCCGCCTTGGTTCCCTTTGCCAGCTTTTGAATGTTCAGGCTGTCGCCGATTATCCATTTCGGTCTAAGCTCCGTTTTGCCACCAAGAACCTCCAATGCGTTTGCCTCGTTCGCCTGCACTTGTTCGCTACGAAGGTCAATGCCAGTATATAAATAACCAAGCCAATTGGCAACGATGCCACGGACGCTGCCGCCCGCAAAAGGGTCAAGTATCAGGCCGCCGTTGCTGGGCATGAACCATTTGTACAGCACCTCGCAAAGTACCGGGTCAAATATGCTTGCACCCTTGAAAAGATGGATACCCTGCCTTTCGGCCTGTTGGATGATTTCGTCCCATGTCGGCTCTCTTTTTAGGTGTTCCCGCATGGAGTTTTTAAGGGCATACACGGCGGGGCTTTGGCTGCTTTGAGCCATCAACATCACATCCTCCCTGCTTTCCTGTGAACGTATGCCTAGTGCAAGCCATGCCCTTTTTCTTTCCATCCAATATCCTTGCCGTGTGTCAAAAATAGAAAACGGGGGAACGATGAAACGTTCTTGAAGGGAGCCTTCCAATTTTTCATTTCCAACGGTGCCGAATTTTTCAGGCGTGGAATTTAGACTATCGGTAGCGTACTTGATTAGGTTGTTTAGTTCCTCATCATCATAGGGCAGTATGTCGAACGTGTCGTCGCCGTAGGAGTCCAGTACATTTCGGACAAGCTCGGATAGGCGTTCGGCATCGCTCTCAAACCTCGTTTCGTTCTGGGCGATGCAGCGGGCCTGAAACTCGATTTGCGTTATGCCGACATGCTCATAGCACAGAACGAATTCCTGCCCGTTTTTTTGGAAGATGTTGTTGCGGTGGTTTCCGTTGCCGACCTCAAAGAAGCCATTATCCATTTCACGGACGTTGATGTTTTCGACCTGACCTTGCCGTTTGATGCTGTTCGCCAAGTGCTTTTCCGTCTTATCGCTGTCCGTCTTGTAGTTCCATGAAGCATTTACGAGCAGTCCAGCGGGGATGAGCTTGTAGTTTTTGAAGTTTGCCGCCTCGCTTGCAGGGATGGACTTCAATTGTTCATCTGTGGCCAATTGGATTATCTTTTCCCGCAACCGCACTACTTTAGCTCCATACCTGCGCTTCATAAAAGTATTTTTTGCAAATGTAAAGTTTAAACCTAAAACAAACAACCCTGCACGTATTACCGTGCAGGGTGCTATTCAGAATCAATGTCAGGACTGGCGTCATAATGGCAAATAGCACCACTTTACAACATTAGCCCATTGGTTTGTGTCTTTTGAATCAAAATCATACCTCCCTATATACCTTACATCTGGTTCTACCACCAACACTTCCTCTGACAAGTTAAATCCATTGCCGGAGTCTTTTGGTAGTTCGCCATTTTTCGGAAAATGCCAGATACACAAATTTTCCTGTGTTAAGTTATTTTCTTCATCCAAGTTCATTAGTCTTACGAACCGTTGAAGTTCATTCCCATCATAATCTTTAATAAAATCTTCAACAGACTGCCATGTTTGACAGCCTGAAAATTCCATAAACCTATCAATGGTTGTATTGTAAAAAGCAAACTCCCGTATGCCTTCAACAATTTGGTCTGATAAATAAACAAATCGTACCATGTTCAATCTATTTCAGTTAAACGGGTAATTCAAAAAAGCGTAATCAGGTTTTTGTTGTGCGCTGCCTTTTTGAGGTTCTTGCAGCCAGTCCGCCAATAGGACGGTTTCAGTTCAAATCCTATGAACTTCCTGTGCATCTGCACTGCCTTATAGCCCTCGGACGCAATTCCCCCAAATGGAGAAAAAACGGTTTCGTGCGGGTTTGACCACATGGCTATGCAACGCTCAATGACCGATAATTGCAACGGCGCAATGTGCTTTTCGTCGCCCTGGTCAGTCCCCTCCTTGCCGTTCAGCACGTCGGTTCTCTTGATGTCGAACCATGAGTTGGAGCACCAATCGGCCTTCAGTTGTGAAAGGTCTATTTCCTCGACTGGTTTTGCCAAAAGTTCGGACAGGTAGTCTTGGATGACGGCTATTTCGTCTGGTTTCAATTTTTCACCCCAAATCGGGCTTGCCCATTTCTGCCAAGTCAAAAGGTCGAAATTCTCTTTTGTCTTGTTGTTTATCTTCTTATGCTTGAAGTTTTCAAAACCCTCCCACTTGCGGAATATTGTCACGTATTCGGGCAGTCCTACGCCCGTGGCGGCACTGTCACGCCTCAGTTGGCTATACAGTAGCCGTTGGGTTTTCGTTCTCTGCATTTCCAATACCGGGTCAGTCCAGATGCAAATCTTGGAATGGTACTTAAAACCGACCTCCTCAAATGCACGGTGGTTATCACCCGTGAAGTTGTCAAGGCCAGAATACCCGCTGGAGTTCTTATAAACTGGCAAATCCTTTGTGTGGACGGCCACCAACCTGCCGGGCTTAATGACCCTGTGCAAGTCTTGCAAAAGAAACCTGTACTGTTGGAAGAACTCATCGTCGGTTGCGCAATTCCCCATGTCACGCAGGTTGTCACTGTACGTGAACAGGCTTTTGAATGGCGGGGAAAACACGGAAAAGTCAATCGAGTTATCTGGTATTTCCTTGATGAGTTCGACGGAATCACCATTCACGAACTTATAATCTGGGGACTGAAACACTTCGCCGGAATAGTCTATCTTCAAAGAGGCATCCACCTCGTTAATCCATTTGTTCATTTCTCTTTTCATCTTTTCAAATTCTATCCTACGCCTATCAATGGACGCCTTGACGTTTTCCATCGTATCGGTAGTGATTAAGTAGATATTAACGGTTTTCTTGGCCCCAAACCTCCAACTACGCCGGACGGCCTGATAAAAGCCCTCAAACGAGAAGTCAAGAGCCGCAAATATCTGGTTTGGGCAGTGCTGGTAATTGAGGCCGAACTGGGCTATCTTCTTTTTTGTGACCAAAACCCTGAAATCGCCGTGGGCGAAACCAAGCAGCTTTTTGCTTTTCACATCTGGCTTTTCAGAACCACTTACCTCAACGGCATCTGGAATCAATTTCAACAGTGTGGCGGCTTCGTCGTTATGGTTTACCCAAATTATCCAAGGCTCGTTGGAGGCATTGACAAGTTTTGCCGCTTCCTCCATGCGTGGGATTGTGGTGATTTGAAGTTCCGTGTTGAAATTCGTAGCATTTACGGCGCTATCGTTGAACAACTTGCCGTTTTCCCTCGGCGATGTTTTAATGACTACTTCATCATGTATAATGAGTTCCGGCAAATTGAAGCTCTCCATCGGGAACCCAATCTCGGCAGGGTTGGAGTACATGATGGCCCAGGATGAAATCCAGCCGTAAAAATCCCTTTCGGCGTGTTTCTTCAATCGGTAGTTGTTCATCCCTTCATCCCTCACAAACCACCTTGCCCGCATGTCTTGAGCATCGAGTATTTTGAGGAACTCGCTATGGTTTCCAACCTCGTTCAGATCGTTGGGCGCAATGGTGGCCGTGCAGCAAAGTTTGTAGGGTGTAGATTTGAACTTGTCAATCAGCATCCTTTTTATTTCGCCCGTGTAGTTTTTCAGGCAGGAAGATTCGTCCAGCACTACCCCTTTAATTTGCAAATCAATAAATTCCTGTGGGATATTCTTGATTTGGTCATAATTGATAATGTGCAGTCCATCGGTTGGCAAGTTCTTTAAATTCAGCTTCTTTACCTCAATGCCCAAATCTACCCCTTGCTCAATAGTTTGCTCCACCACCGCAAGCGGGGCAAAGAACAGATATACCCCTCCTGTATGCAGGTGCATCAATTTACCCCATTCCAACTGCATGTAAGTCTTGCCGTTGCCACAGTCGGCAAGGATTGCAAACCTGCCTTGTTTCAATGCCCGTTTCACAACGAACTTTTGCACTGGGAACAATATCGGGTTCATCTCATCGTCCGCAACATCAAATCCATCGGGCATTGCCCGTGTGACTTTCCTTTTAATCAGTTCTTCGTATGTCAATTCCATGATTAGACTGAAAAAAGCGGAGCCTACGCAAGTTTCGGCCCCGCCCGGCTTTCGCCTTGTTATTTAATCGGTTCGATTGAAATCACAACCTTGAATTTTTGTCCCTCGAAATCCTTGAACTCAAATTCGTGAAGGAGTTCGGTCAATTTGCCCTGCATTTCGCCATCTTTTTGAAGTTGGCCGTACAGCTTTTGTTTCATGGCCAGTATCGCCTCAGCCGCTGTTTTTGATTGCTTGTTATTGAAGAAGTTTTGTCGCATGATATATGGTTGTGGCGGGGCATTGCCCCGCCTTTTGATTAAGCTACTTTAAGGATTCTGTTTTGGTAGGTTGAGATGATTGGACGCTCACCAAGTGCGTATTTCTGCATATCCGCAAAAACCACTTGGCCTTCCTTTACTGGCCGTCCGCCCTTTGGTGCAACGACCTCTGGCCATTCGTTAATTACTACCCTTGTAGTGATGGTTTCATCCAGTTTGCGGAAAGTCACAAGTTTGAGGTTGAAGTCCTTTCCAAGTTTGTGCGCAAGTTTCATGGCCTCGGAACGGCCAAGTGCTTTGGCAAGTTTGTTTGCAAGTGTGATGATGGCTGATTTGTTAGACATGATTCTGAATTTTTGCTTTCGTTTAAATTATACACAAAATTACACGCAGTATTTTTCCCGTCCAAATTTTCAACCAACTTTTTTTACACTTTTTTTTGATTGGCTTTTTGCATCATCAAATTGAGCGCCGGACGGGTCAACCCAAACACCAACATGGCCGCATCCCGTCCGTGTTCATTGGTTTTTGGCAAGGCTGGCCAACCAGTTCGGATGCAAAATTGGTGATGTGTTGACTTGGTCGGCATCCGATAGAAGTCGAGGCGCATTTTTGGGTTTTCTGCACGTTGGCGTTCGGATGGCGCAACACTCAAAAAAATAATGCCTTTTGCTTGCAAAAACGTGATGATGGCATTGGCAATGCCCTTGTTCTTTCCAACGTCCGATGCCTTGGCCAGTTCTTTCCTGAAATCCCCTATGGACATATTGACCGTAGTTTTTTTGGAGCGGAAAACATGGCTGTCAAGGTTAGGGTTTTCCACCACCACTACCAATTCAAACCCATTCAATGCGCTGTGCAATTCCTCGCCGTTCAGGAACTCGAAAAGTTCCCATAGCTCCATCGAGTCCACATGTTCCAGTTTCCCATTCATGTAAACCCCTACCCCGCACCTGTCGGAGGAACCTGGGTCAATTCCTATCAATCGCAGTGGTTTCATAATTTGGTTTTATGGGGCCGCATGATGCGGCCCCAATTTATATTTACTGGGCTGTTGCTAATTCCTTTGCCGCATGTTCGATGTCTCCTTCAAGGTCGTCCGTTAGGTTAAAGCCCTGCCCGCCGTCCGCATGATGGTCGGTAGCCGCCGCTGGTTCGTCAAAACAGCCGTTCGAGTACGTTCCGGCATCGAACAAATCAAGCTGCCGTTTTTGGCTTTTCAAGCTCTGCGATACCAAGTCACAAAGCAGTGTTTGAATCTCAACCAATATCCGCCTTACTTCTTTGTAAAAAACATACCCGGTGCATTTTTGGCCGGGGAACTCATCTTTGATGGAGACGGCCAGCGTAACAGGTAGGGTGATGTTGTTCGCATTCGGCGGGTAGAAGGTTGCGCCGATCTTGACCGTTTGTTGATAGGCGTCCAATTCAAGCGAATTGACTGCAATACGTGAAAAAAGGGACTCGAACGGCTTGTATTCACGGGCATGGAAGCGGGAATAGAATGGGTTCTCGCTTTGTTGGTTCACCATTTCCGTGTAACGCTCCATGCTGGGCACTTCCAGCAGGTCGGCGCCTTCCACCTCAATCAGGTAGTTGAACATGATTTCAGCCGGAATGCCAGCGCCAAGGAAGAACGCAACGTGTGGGTTGAGTTCGTGTAGAAGGTCGTTTAGTACTTCCACCTTTGACTCATCGCAGGTATTCGTGAAAGGGTCGAAGGTCGTTGACTGGACTTGGAGGCCCTGTTCGGCGTCCATCTTGTAGTCAACCTCGAACTTCATGCCGCCGCTCATCTTGAGCTTGTAGAGCAAAAAAGGACTGTTCTGTAACATGGTTGAAAATATTTATGGGCTTTCGCCCAGTTATTGATTACGGTTAATATTCCAAGGCATCGCCCCAAGTATGCACCTTGCCTGAATTGATTGCACTTAGCAACCTGTTGGATTTGTAAATCAGGAAGGCATCCAATTCGAGCACCTTTTCCTTTAGCCCAGCGTAGTCGTTTTTCCAGACTTCCAAAAGGGCTTCCTTTTTTTGGGTAGCTCCTATTGAGTCAATAAAGGCGGCAAGCGTGGCAAATGCCTTTGGCCTTTCATCTTTCAATTCCCTCACCTGCTTGTTACGCATTTCGATGGCCTCAAATTTCTCTTTGATGTAGCTGGGCATTTCAATGGCGGCGGCACTGGGTTGAAAAGGCTGTTGTTTCGATTTGTTCCTCTCCTTTTCCGCAAAATATGCCGCCCTTTCGTTGGCGTACAGATTCAGCCATCCGCAAATTACCGCCACATCCATACGGTCAAAAATTTGACCGTACATGCCCATTATCCCGTTTTTCAGGCAAACCTTCAAGTCTCCAATAGTCAGGAAGTAATATTCAGTGAATATCAGCCTTGCAGTTTCCTTCACCTGAAATTCGTTCATAGCCTTTCCTATGTTCAGCAGAGATGCAGCCTGAACGATTAGCGTCGAGACGCAAGCGACCATCTTGACTTCGCCGCTGTACTTTTTTATCGTCGCCAACGACGCTGTTGGCATCCTGTCAACATCTTCAATGCTTTGGTGGGGCAATGCGGCAAGTGTTTCCATCTTAGTTGCTTGTAGGCTCAAAAATGCCTTTTCCGCATCGAATTTACTTGATTCAATCAAGCACTGCCAGTTGTTCGCCTGGATCACCTCAGTCGAGAATTGCGGCAAGTTTGTCCTTGAATTCGGTTGATATTTTGCTACTTCCATTTTTGACTTTGTTTACTTTGTCCTTGAAGAGTTTCGCCTTTTCGGGGTTGCTTTTTAGGTCGTTGACCAAGTCGAGGTATTTTTGAAAGTTGCTTGGCAGGAACAACGTCGAAGGATGCAGGTATTGCACCATGTTCGGGTCGTTCTTCCACTCAAAGCACTTGCACTGTATCACCTCCTTTATTTCATTTTGGCTGTATTTCTTTTTGTAGAGGTTTTTAACCTTCGCCCGGCTACTGTTTGCCCGCTCTCCAGTGGTTGGCAGTTTTCGACCACTGTAAGCATTCAGCATTTCCAAAATTTCAGTCACGTCGGCTTCCAAAAACTCATTTGTTTTTTTTGAAGAATCATCGCCGCCGATAGGCGGGGTATTATCGTTAGATTGATTAATACTTACTTGTTCAATACTTATATTATTAATACTTAGGGGGGCATTTGATGC
>JACCDR011873474.1_pt1 | contig 11383 bp, 14 predicted proteins | sample 7446431 | NCBI WGS metagenome assembly JACCDR01 (sample SAMN15323443, study PRJNA562643) | freshwater metagenome | isolation source: river surface water | place: USA:Blue River Watershed | collected 2017-08-17
GTGGGCGTTGGCTTGGCGACGACGGCGGGAGGAGGAGGTGGTGGTGGAATGGCGGCGGGCAAAGGTTCGGGCGGAGGAGGCGGCGCGAGCTGAAGTTCCTGGAGATGCGCCTGACGCAGGAGGAATGCTGCGGCGAAGGGCAACGTCAGGAACGATAAGATTAGCCAGCGAGCTTTCATGTGGTGGCGGGAGGGAAATTCTAACCGCTAATTTTCGCTATTCAGCGTTAATTCGGGCCGAGGTTGTTGGTCGTTGGAGGTGGAGCTTTGTGTTCAAGTTTAGGCAGATTGGTTTTCTTGTTGGACTCGGTTTGAAGTTTGGCTGGCCAGTAATAATCGCGGGCCATTTGGAGTGCCTCGGGCCGCGTTTTTGCAGCGCCTGTTTTGTAGAGATAGTCGGCGCGGTCGTTTAGCTGGGCTTCGGTTACGGTTTTCTGACTGGGAGTGGTTTTGCGGCTGGAGGATTTTTTTGCGGTCGAGCAGCCGCTGGCGGCTACGGCGAAAGCGAGGGCTAATGGGAAGATAAACGTTTTCATTTTCAGAGCCGTGGCACAGGGGTTTTGTCTAGGACTTGGGCGATGAGGGTGTCGGCGGTGATTTCCTCGGCCTCGGCTTCGTAGGTAAGGCCGATGCGGTGACGCAGCACGTCGTGCGCGACTTCTTGCACGAGCGTCGGGCTGACAAAATCCTGGCCGCGCAGCCAGGCGAGGGCGCGGCTGGCTTGGTAGAGGGCGAGCGATGCGCGGGGCGAGGCACCGAAAGTCAGGTAACGTTTACCGGGGTTGACCTGATCTTTGGGGCTCGCGGCGAGAGCTCGGGTCGCGCGGACGACGGCGATGATGTAGTTTTGCAGCGCGGGCGCGAGGTGCACGCGGTCGACGGCGGCGCGGAGTTCGAGGAGTTCGTCGCCCGAGGAAACAGCGGCGAGCGCGGGGGCTTTGGTGACCTGGCCCCAGCGGGACATCATCTCGGTTTCTTCGTCGGCGCTCGGGTAATCGACGATGAGTTTGAAAAGAAAGCGGTCGGTCTGCGCCTCGGGCAACGGGTAAGTGCCCTCTTGCTCGACGGGGTTTTGCGTGGCCATGACGAAGAACGGCCGCGGCAGCGGATGCGTTTGCCCGCCGATCGTGACCTGCCGCTCCTGCATGGCTTCGAGGAGGGCGCTTTGGACCTTGGCCGGGGCGCGGTTGATTTCGTCGGCGAGGACGAGATTGGCGAAAACGGGGCCGTGGTGCGCGGTGAACTCGCCGGACTTGGGTTGAAAAATCATCGTGCCGACGACGTCGCTCGGAAGCAGGTCAGGGGTGAATTGGATACGCTCGAACTGGACGCCGAGGGCGGTGCCGAGGGATTTGACGAGGAGGGTTTTGGCGAGGCCGGGCATACCCTCGAGCAGGACGTGGCCATTGGCGAGGAGGGCGACGAGCAGGCGCTCGACAGTGGTGTCCTGACCGATGACGGCTTTGCCAATTTCAGTGCGGAGTTTTTGAGACCATTCGGGACGGGTGATCATGCGTGATGGGAAGTTGGGAGACGGGGTCGGGTTTGACTCTGAATCGGGAAGAGAGTTTCGCTGATGAAAGAAAGTTCAAGTCATGGATTTAGCGAAAGACATCGAAGACCGCCTCAATGCCCTCGGCGTGCGCGTGCGCGACGTGGAGGAGCGTTTCGTGCGCGGGAGCGGAGCGGGCGGGCAAAAAATCAACAAGACCTCGTCGACGGTTTGCCTGCGCCACGGGCCGACCGGCGTCGAAGTGCGGGTGCAGCGCGAGCGTTCGCAGGCGGTGAATCGCGAGATCGCGTGGGAGGAGCTTTGCGCAAAACTCGAAGCGCGACTGCGCGCAGCCGAGAAAGCCCGGCAGGCGGCGGTGGCGAAGGTGCGGCGCAGCAACCGCCCGCGCAGTGAACGCCAAAAAGCAAAATCTGTGGCGCAAAAACGCGCGCGTCGCGTCGTGAAAGACGCACGTCGGGGCGTGCGCGGCGGAGCGACGGGAGAGAGCGAGTAGGCGCGGTCGCAGGCCGGTGGTCGTCGAATGAGCGAACGGAATTTTTTTGGCACAACCCGAAGCGCCGTGCAGTCTCGGCTCTGTCTATGATTTCCAGCGTTGCTCAATTCGTGAAGGCCCATTTCTGGCGCGTATCCGCGGGAGTGGTTTTATTGTTAGGAATTTCCGGCTGCATGACGCGCAAGCCTGCGGAGCCGACCGCCCCGGCGCCGCTGCCCGCGCAGACGCAGGGCAAAAAAATCGTCACCGTGTTGTCGGACCCGATCGGGCTGACGGTCGTCGTGAACGGCGTGCCGGTGGGAAAAACGCCCTACGAGCTCGAAGTTGAAATGACGGACAGAGGATATTTCGCCAAAGAGATGACGCTGAAAGTGCGTTTTCTGGCGACGCAGCCCGGGCAAATTTCCCGCACGGTGGAAGAAGTGCTGTCGCCGTTGGAGCGCGTGCCCACGTCGTTGATGTTTACGACCGAAGGGGTGGGGCGGGCGACGCCGGCGCGTTGAGGCGAAGCGAGCGATCGATCAAGGCCGCGGACGGCGGGAGGACGCAGCGGAGATTTTTCGCGCGAAGCTGGGCGAGCACGGCGGCGAGGATTTTTATGCGCAACGCGGGCTTTGGTCCGCTCTCGTGCAACAGCACGATCGCGCCGGGCCGGAGCTGCGATGCGAGACGGCGCAAGGCGGTGGCGACATCGCGGCAACGTGTATCGAAAGCGCGGGCACTCCAGTGTACGAGGCGCAGGTCGCGAGCGTGGAGCGCGGCGTGGAGAAAAAGATTTTTTTGGCCGGCGGGCGGTCGAAAAAAGATCGGCGTGGCCGACGGCGCGATGGCTCGGACGGCGTTTTGCGCACGATCAATCTCTTGTCGCAGTTGAACTGGAGGCAGGCACCAAAAGGTGGCGAGCCGGTGCGTGTCGGTGTGATTGCCGATCGTGTGGCCGGCGGCGAGGATGGCTCGGACGAGGTCGGGATGGCGGCGTGCTTTTTCGCCGATGACAAAAAATGTCGCCCTGGCGTCGTGTTGCGCGAGCAGTGCGAGGGCGGCCGGTGTCGTGGCCGGGTCGGGACCATCGTCGAGCGTGAGCCAGAGTTCGTTTTGCGTGGTGGAAAAGGTTTGTACGGACGGGCCGAGGCCGCGGGCGCGCGGGGCGAAATGTTGCCAGACCAGCCACGGCGCATCCAAAAGCGCGACGAGCGTGGCGAGGCCGGGGCGGCCCGAAAAGAAAAACGGGAGCGAGGCGACCTTGGCGGAGAGGTTTGCCCCGAGCCAAAGACGGAAGGCGAGGGTACGGCGAAAGCGGGGGTGAAACGGCATGCGTGCGCGTTTAAGCCGGACTCATGCAGTGGAACTGCCTGAGTCCGGCAGAATTTAGGAGTCAGGAGTCAGGATACAGAATGGGGCACCGTTCTGTACCTCGTTTTTGGGCCGCTTCGGTGTGGTGGTTTTCATTCTGAATTCTGGATTCTATATTCTGCATTCTACTGCATTGTTCTGGTTAAGAGCGCGGGCCCAGCCGGTGGCGTCGAGCTAGAATTTCAGGTGCTTGAGCGTGACGCCCTGCTCGATGAGCAACTGCAAGGCGTGGGTGCCGATTTTGAGGTGATCGATGACGAACGTGGCGTCGACCTTGCGGTCGCTTTCGGCGGTTTTGACGCCGTCGGGAATCATCGGCTGATCGGATACAAGGAGCAGCGCGCCGGTCGGGATCTCGTTGTAGAAACCGGTCATGAAGAGCGTGGCGGTTTCCATATCGATGGCGATGCAGCGGATTTTTTTGAGGTAGGTTTTGAAGTCCTCGTCGTGTTCCCAGACGCGGCGGTTGGTCGTGTAAACGGTGCCGGTCCAGTAATCGCGGCTCTGTTTGCGGATGGCGTAGGAGATCGCTTTTTGCAGGGCGAAGGCGGGCAAGGCAGGGACCTCGACTGGGAAATAATCGTTGCTCGTGCCCTCGCCGCGGATGGCGGCGATGGGGAGGATGAGGTCGCCGATCTCGGCGCGGTGTTTGATGCCACCGCATTTGCCGAGAAACAAAACGGCCTTCGGGTGGATCGCGCTGAGCAGGTCCATCACGGTGGCGGCGGTGGCGCTGCCCATGCCGAAGTTGATGATCGTGATGCGGCCGGCGGTCGCGCTCGGCATCGGTTTGTCGCGTCCGTGGACGGGCACGGCGTGCCATTCGGCGAAGAGATCGACGTAGCGCTGAAAGTTGGTGAGCAGGACGTAGTCACCGAAGCCAGCAAGCGGTACGCCCGTGTAGCGCGGCAGCCAGTTTTCGACGATTTCACGACGGGATTTCATGGGTAAAGTATCGGCTTGCGATCAGGTTGGGAGAAGGGGAAATAAACCAACGATCAGAGCAAACCAAGTGTGCTGTATGGTGAAGATAAGACGTTTCAAGACAACCCAAGCGCGGAGCCTTGAGCGGGGCTTACTCATTTCAGTAGCTAAAGAAATAACTCCCCCGCGTCGTCATTTCCAAATAGCTATGCAGCGTTTGTTTTGCTCACATGTTTTATTGTCTTACGTCGCGTTAACTTCTCATCGAAACAATTGATTATCTAAGCCATGGAATCCGCGGAAACTCCCTCCAAACGCAGCAAAGCAATGGTCGCGCAGCTGAAGCAGTCTCAGATCTACGGCGACTACGAAAAAGCGTTTCGCGAAGCGACGGGACTGCCCCTCAACCTCAGGCCGCTCGAAGCCTTTGACCTGCCGCACCACGGCGATCCGAACGAAAATCCGTTTGGCGCGCTGATGGCTTCGACCAACCAAAGCTGCGCGGCGTGCCTGCAACTCCAGCGCAAGGTGGAGGAAGAGGCGAAGATGGAGCCGAAGACGCTGAAATGTTTCGCCGGTCTCTGCGACTCCGCCGTGCCGATCCGCGTGGGCGAAAACTTGATCGCGTTTCTCCAGACCGGCCAGGTCTTGCTGCACCGTCCGAATAAAACCGAGTTTAACAAAGTCACCCGCGAGCTCCTCAAGATGGGCACGGCGGTGGATTTGAAGCGCCTCGAAGAAGCTTACTTTCAATCCCGCGTCCTCGACCGCAAGCAGTACGAATCCATTTTGAGCCTGCTCAATATTTTCGCCCAACACCTCTCCTCGCTGAGCAACCAACTCATGGTCCGCGAAGAAAAGGCCGAGTCGCCCGTGATCTCAAAGGCCCGGATATTCATCACCGAGCATCAGGATGAGGACCTCTCGCTCACCCAGGTCGCCAAGGCAGTGAACACGAGCGCGTTTTATTTCTGCAAAATGTTCAAGCGCGCCACCGGCATGACCTTCACCGATTACCTCGCCCGCGTGCGCGTCGAGAAAGTGAAGAACCTGCTGCTCAATCCGCACAAGCGCATCAGCGAAGCCGCTTTTGAAGCCGGCTTCCAATCGCTTTCCCAGTTTAACCGCGTGTTTCGCAAGATCGCGGGTGAAGCCCCGACGGCGTATCGCGAAAAACTACACAATCAGGCGTTAGCGTCCTGAGGGTTTTCCCGCACAGCTCTTTGGGCTGAGCTGGCTGAGATCGGCGTCGCGATCGCTGCGACGCCGGCACGAGCCGCAGAGCGACTCGACTTCGCGTTGCGCGATGAGCGCGAGGTTGCGTTTGGCCTGGCTAAGGCGCTGGTCAAACTCCTCGCGTAGGTCTGGCGCGAATTCAGACTGAAGATCCGCCCCGCATTCGTTGAGCGCGCGCTCAGCGGTTTCAAAATAGGCGAGCAGGGGATTAAGTCCGCATGCGCAAAGCTCGGCGCGGTGGTGCGGCGAAAGAGGCTCGAGCTGTCGCTCGGCGACGACGTGTTTTTTTCGGGCGGGTTGGTGAAAAACTTCGTTGAGCGTCCGGTCCATCATGAAGACCAGCGTGTTGGGGTTGGCCAGCGGGGAGCTGGGGGGGATCGCCCGCAAGCGCACCTCCCAGTGGCGGCGCACATTGAGGAGGAGGGTTTTTAGTAGACGCAGCGTGGTCGCTTGCATGTCGATGAATGTGCCGCAAACGCGCCGGACCGTCGCTGCATGAGTTGGCTGAGTGTCCGCATCTTTTGTGTACAAAACGCGTGCTTCGCAAAATACGCACATCGCTCGGCAACGCCTGCGGAGAGCAAAACATGCGCAGTCCGATAAGGTAAGGCATCCCCCTGAAACTCTTATGGATGTCGTCCCTCTCACTCTAACCATCAGCCTGTGTCTGGTTTTCACCTTCGTGATTTTTTTTCTGCGCGAACATTCCCGTCGCGAATGTTCCGGGACGGAAAGCGAAGCGCTTCTTCCGCTGGCCGACGAAAATGCCCGCCCGGCCAACCCCGCCCCGCGCACAACCCCAGCCGCCCGTTAATTTCCCAACATGTCTGACCGCAAAATCACCATCGAGTTTAACGACAAAATTGTCCGCCAGTTCATGCTCGCCTCCGTTATCTGGGGCGCGGTGGGCATGCTGGTCGGCGTCATCATCGCCGCGCAGCTCAACTTTTTTCAGCTCAATTTCGGCACGTCATGGTTGTCGTTTGGCCGTTTGCGCCCGCTGCACACCAACGCCGTCATCTTCGCCCTCGTGGGCAACATGATGTTCGCGGGGGTTTACTACTCCACTCAACGCCTGGTGAAGGCGCGCCTCGCGAGCGACTTTCTCTCCTCGCTGCACTTCTGGGGCTGGCAGGCGATCATCCTTTCCGCGGCGATCACGCTCCCGCTCGGCCTCACCCGTGGCAAGGAATACGCCGAGCTCATCTGGCCGATCAACATCGCGGTCGTCATCATCTGGGTCGTCTTCGCGGTGAACTTTTTCTGGACGCTTGCGAAGCGTCACGAAAAGCACCTCTACGTCGCGATCTGGTTCTACATCGCGACGATCGTCACCGTGGCGATGCTCTACATCGTCAACCACCTCTCGATTCCCACGAGCCTGCTCCACAGTTATCCGGTTTTCGGCGGTGTGCAGGACGCGCTCGTGCAATGGTGGTACGGGCACAACGCCGTGGCGTTCTTCCTCACCACGCCGATCCTCGGCATCATGTACTACTTCCTGCCCAAGGCCGCAGGTCGCCCCGTGTACAGCTATCGCCTCTCGGTGATTCACTTCTGGTCGCTCGTGTTTGTCTACATCTGGGCCGGTCCGCACCATTTGTTGAATACCGCGCTGCCCAACTGGCTCCAGCTCCTCGGTATGACGTTCTCGCTCATGCTCTGGGCTCCTTCGTGGGGCGGCATGCTCAACGGCCTGCTCACCCTGCGCGGCGCCTGGGATAAATTGCGCACCGATCCGGTGATCAAGTTCTTCGCCGCCGGCGTGACTTTCTACGGCATGGCCACCGTCGAAGGACCGCTCCTTTCGATCAAATCCGTCAACGCCCTCGGCCACTACACCGACTGGATCATCGGCCACGTTCACGCCGGCGCCCTCGGCTGGAACGGCTTTATGGCCGCCGGCATGTTCTACTGCCTCGCTCCGCGTCGCGGGAACAAACCCCTCTACTCGACTTCGCTCGCCAACATCCACTTCTGGCTCGGTACGATCGGCATCCTCATCTACGTCGGTGCGATGTGGACCTCGGGCATCACCCAGGGCCTCATGCTCAACTCCACCACCGAGGGCGGCACGATTCTCTCGTACCCCAACTTCGTGGAAACCCTCCTGAACATCCGTCCGATGATGTTCGCCCGCATTGTTGGCGGCGGCCTCTACCTCGTCGGCTGGCTCATCATGGCCTACAACCTCTACAAAACCATCCGTGGCGCCCAGACCGTCAACGGCCCGATCGATGTATTTGTGGAAAACGACCACGCGAGTCACGGCTCCGCCTCCGGCGAGCGTCTCGGCCTCGGCGGCATGATCTTTAATCCCCCCGTCGTCCTTTCCGCGCTCGGCATCCTCTGCGCCTGCGCCTGGCTCTTCGGTGACGGTGCGCTCCGTCTCTTCGGCCTCTTCGCCACCACGCTCGTCGTCATCCTCGGTTTCGTTCACTACGAAGCCCGCGCGAAAAAATGGGGTGAGTGGTACGACCGCCTCCTCGTCAACGCCGCGCCGTTTACGATCCTCACCATCCTCGCCGCCGCCGTCGGTGCTCTCATTCAAATCGCCCCGACCACGCTCATCCACACCGCGCGCAACGTCGAAGATCGCCTCCAGGTCCTCTACACGCCGCTCGAACTCGCCGGCCGAGACATCTATGTAAGGGAAGGTTGCTACAACTGCCACTCGCAGATGATCCGCACGCTCGTCCCCGACGTCATGCGTTATGGCGATTACTCCCGCCTCGGCGAATCGATCTACGACCATCCTTATCAATGGGGCTCGCGCCGCACCGGCCCGGACCTCGCGCGCGTCGGCGGAAAGTATAATCACACGTGGCACTATAAGCACATGCTCGACCCGCGCGCGGTCACCGACGGCTCCAACATGCCCGCCTATCCGTGGCTCTTCACCGCGCAGACCAACTACGCCGCCCTCCCCGGCAAGATCAACGTCCAGCGCATGGTCGGCGTACCTTACGGTCTGCTCTCGCCCGCCGAGATTGACCGCCAGGCCAAGGAACAAGCCAAGGCCATCGCCGGCGACGCCGACCTCAAAGGCGCTTACCCCGATGTTCAGGCCGACAGCGAGATCATCGCGCTGATCGCGTACCTCCAAAAGCTCGGCAAATCCGAGCTCGTGAAACCAGCCGCCACCGCTTCCGCCAAATAATCTCCGCCCTCGTTTGGGCGCACGCCGAACCGCCTGCGCCCAACTACCAACTCCAAACTACCAACTCCTTCCGCTCCCATGTTTCGCCGCCTCATCTTTGAAGACTGGGTGATGATTTTCCCCCTCGTGGCCTTTATCACCGCCTCGACGATTTATCTCACCATCACCTGGCGCGCTCTGCGCATGAAGCGCCCGCAGATCGACCAAATGGCCAGCCTGCCCTTCAACGACGACCGCGACCCTTCCTGACCCGTCTCCCACTCTTCCACGTCTTCCCTTCTTCCGCCCATGTCCTCCGATAAAACTCCTCCCCCGCAGCAACCCGGTGACGACCCCATCCGGCCGCATGTCTTCGATGGCATCGCCGAATTTGATAAAAAACTCCCCAACTGGTGGCTCCTCACATTCTACGGCGCCATCGCTTTCGCCATCGTCTACTGGACCTACTACGCGCACAGCAAACACGTGCCCAGCGATGGCGCGCAGGTCACCGCCGAGATCGCCCGCGTGCAGGCGCAAAAGCTCTCCGCCGCCGCCAACTCCAAGCTCGACGACGCGACGCTCTGGCAGATGAGCCAGAACCCCGCCTTCATCGAAGCAGGGAAAACCACCTACATCGCCATGTGCGCCAGTTGCCACCTCGCCAGCCTCAAGGGCAAAGACGAGAGCCCTGCCGCCATCGGCCCCAACCTCGTCGACGCCATCTGGATACACGGGGGAAAGCCGCTCGAGATCGCCAAAACCATCGATCAAGGCGTGCTCGCCAAAGGTATGCCGACGTGGGGCCCGGTGCTCGGCCCGAAAAAAATCTCCGAAGTCACCGCCTACATTCTCAGCCACCATAAAGCGCCTTAATCCAAATTTACCCGTAGGGGCGTACCTTGTTACGCCCGGTTCGTTGCAGCCGACGGGCGTGCACGAGGCACGCCCTTACTTCTGAAGTCTTCGAATTTCAAAAATGTCCAAACGCCCGGCCTTCGTTCGCCCCAACCGCAACAGCGTCACCACCATCGCCGCTGATGGTTCGCACGTCTATCTGCACCCGGCCGACGTCCGAGGTCGCTTCACGCTGGCCCGCCGCATCTCGGCCATTTTTTTGATCGGCCTCTACCTCGCACTGCCGTGGATCCAGATTAACGGCCATCCCGCTGTCTTCCTCGATATTGCCGACCGACGCTTCCACCTCTTCGGCGTCACCCTCGCGTTTCAAGATCTCTGGCTGCTCTTTTTCCTCATCACCGGCCTCGGCTTCACGCTCTATTTCATAACGTCCCTCCTCGGCCGCGTCTGGTGCGGCTGGGCCTGCCCGCAAACGGTTTTTCTCGATCACGTTTTCCGCCGGATTGAGCGATGGGTCGAAGGCGACGCGCCCACCCGTCGTCAACTCGACGCCGCACCGTGGACGCAGGCCAAGGTCATCCGTCGCGTCATCAAACACGCGCTCTACATCCTCGCCTCGCTCGGCATCACCCACCTCTTTCTCGCCTACTTCGTTTCCCTGCCGACCCTCTGGAAAATGATGCACACCGACCCGGTGCAAAACTGGAGTTCCTTCCTCTTCGTGTTCATCGCCGCCGGGATTCTCTACTTCAATTTCGCCTGGTTCCGCGAGCAGCTCTGCATCGTCATCTGCCCCTACGGCCGCCTCCAATCTGCCCTCATCGATGACAACTCCATGGTCATCGGCTACGACACCGCCCGCGGCGAACCCCGCGGAAAGCCGTCAACCAATAGTTTACAACCCGACGCCCCAAAAACCGGCGACTGCGTCGACTGCGCCCGCTGCGTTCAAGTCTGTCCGACCGGGATCGACATCCGCCAGGGCCTCCAAATCGAATGCATCGGCTGCGCCGCCTGCATAGACGCCTGCGACTCCGTCATGGCCAAGGTCGGCCGCCTGCCCGGCCTCATCCGCTACGATTCCTACAACGGCCTCAACCAGCGCCCGACGAGCCTCCTGCGCCCGCGCACCTTTATCTACGCGGCGCTCCTCGTAGTCGGCGCGATCGTCCTCACGCTCGCGCTGCGCAGCGTAAAGCCTGCCTCGATCTTGCTCACACGCATGACCGGCGCGCCCTACTACGCCGACGACACCTCGATCCGAAATCAATTTCTCCTGCGCCTCGTCAACAAGACCGACCAGCCCGCGCGTTTCACACTCACGTTTCCCGGCGCTCCCGAAGGTTTTTCGAGCCCCGATCAAAACGCGGTGATCGAGCTCAGCCCGCTCGGTGAAACCGTGCGCCCGCTCATCGTGCAGCAAGCGCGCGCTAGCTATCACGGCGCGTTTCGCCTGAAGCTCGCGGTCACCGGAGAAAGGTCCGCCCAGCCACTCATCGCCGAAGCCGAGTTTTCCGGCCCGAGCGCCACGCCCAAACCATGAGCGCATCCGGCAATGATCGAAACGGCTCCGCCGCCGCGGAGAAAAGCCCGCGCCAAAAATCCAGCCTCATGCTGTGGGTCGTCGCGGCGTTTCTCCTCCTCGCAACCGCGTGGACGGCCCTCTTCGTCGTCGCGGCAAAAAATCCCGTCGCCACTGTGCCGCTGCAAAAATCCAGCCAGCCATGAACACCGCCTCCCCAAGAAACGGCTCAGCCGTTCTGATACCTCCAGCACGTCGCGGAAGCGCGCAGCGCCTTCGGCAATCGCGCGTCGGCGCGGCAGCCCCGGTAGCGCGGCGTATCCTTACCCTCCCGCCGCCCAAC
>JACCDR011293820.1_pt1 | contig 11382 bp, 19 predicted proteins | sample 7446431 | NCBI WGS metagenome assembly JACCDR01 (sample SAMN15323443, study PRJNA562643) | freshwater metagenome | isolation source: river surface water | place: USA:Blue River Watershed | collected 2017-08-17
ATCGAGCTTCAAGGAGTACAACCGGCCCCGTAACACTGCGGCCCGGCCGTCAAACCGGCCGACGTCGTCCACCACGCTCATCAACCTGCGGTAGAACACCTCCGCCGGAAACGACAGGGCGTTTACCGCCGTCGAATCGAGCACGCCCTCCCGTAGCAAGCGGACCGGCATCAGTTGCCCCCCTCTGCCGCCCGAATCTTGTTCCAGCACACGCCGCAGAAGTACCGCCACCGCTTCTCGTTACTGCCGCCGCCCCCACCCGTTCCCGCCCTTACTTCCCCGGCCGGCCCGCCCGGCTGTACGCGGTATCCAGCGCCGCGTAACACTCCTTGTACTCGCCGTCCGTCAGTTCCTCTGCCCGCTCGTTCAGCTGGTCCGTCAACTCGTCACAGTCCGGCACGCTCAGCGCCGTCGCCGCGTTCCGCACGAACGCCCGCACCCACTCCCCCGCCGCCGGCTTGCTCGCCGCGGCCTGCTGCTGGCACTTCGCCTTCAACTCGTTCTTCAGCAGTTCCAACGACGCGAACAGGCTCTCGCCGAACACCGCTACACCCGCCTTGTAGACCCGCGCCCACGCCGTCTGAAGGTCGTTGCACGACTCCGCCGCCGCGGTCTTCAGATTGGCCGCGGCCCGGTCGTGGTCTTTTTGCTGCTGGGCGGTCGGCGTGGGGAGAACCGGCGGCGCGGCCGGGAGTTGTTTCACAGCCGGCGGCGGGGCGTCGTGTCCGCCCGCCTGGTCCATCTCCTCGTCCGTGTAAAGCCCGCTCAGTTCTTGCGGGAACGCCTTCCGCAGCGCCAGCGACTCGGCACACTTGCCGAGCATCACGCAGGGCATCCGGTCCCACATGAACCCCATCTTTTCGCCGGGGTAATACTCCTTCCACCGGGCCGTCGCAGTGAACGGGCACCGCACGCCCGCGACGATCTTGTAGACCGTGACCGTGGCCTTGTTCGGGTGGTCTTCGTTGTCGAACACCGGGTCGTCGTTGCCGGCGTACTTCCCGGTGCGGTCAGCGATGAGGCGGTAGCCGTCCACCGCGGTTTGGATGACGAGTTTGCCCTGCCGCTTCACGGCGTGAATCTGCTTGGCGAACGGGTCAAGCCCGGTCCGCTTGCACTGCCCGAGGAACAGTTCCAACTCGTCGTTGCTCAGGTCTTTGCACAGGGTGCGCTTGACGAGCGCAACTTGGTCGTCTGTGAATTCGATTCGCGCCAACTCGCCCGCCATGATTCCCTCGTAGGTTTGGTGTCGTCGTTCAGCGGCCGGCGGGGCGGTCCCGCACGCGCCCGGGACCGCGGACCCAACCGCACCCGGGGGCGCGTCCACCGTGCCCGCCCCGCCGGCCTGATTCGTCACGCCGTCGCCGTCTCGTCCCAGAATCCGCTATCCAGAACAATCTGAGCCGCGTCCCTGTGTTTGCAGCCTCGCGTGCGGTCGCCGTCGCTCGGCACCTTCGCCCGGCCGGCGTCGCAGGTGCAGCTGTGGTTGGCGCCGATCAGCACCTTGTAGGGGAACTTCTGTTCCGGGTCGGTGACGCTGAGAAACACGAACGCGCGGGCCATCACGCCAACTGGCGGGTCAGTTTCAACCACCTGATACAGGTCGCGCTCGACCATCTTCGAGCCGGTCCGCTTGCCGCACCACAGCCGCAGAATCACGCCGGCGAAGCCGTTCGCGTCCTTCCCGAACCACTGCGCCTCACGCCGTGCGTAGGTGCGGGTCGCGGGGAGGTCAAACAGGACGCTGTTCAAGATGTCCATTACCGACCCCCGTCGTGCAACTTCCACGCATGTAGGTTACACGCATGTAAGTTTCCGGTCAAGGGCGGTGACGCTGAAAATGCGGAAGAACCAGAAATCAGGCCGGGAACTCGACTTTGGGGAATGCGGCGGTGAGGAGATTCCGCGCGAGGCGGGACGGAGTGGACTGCGAGTTTTCCCACGCAACCCAGGTGCGAGTTTTCACGCCGCAGCGTTCCGCGGCTTGCTCCTGCGTGAGTCCGAGCCGGTCGCGGAGGCCGCGAAGAAACTCCGGCCACGGGTGGCCGGGCGGGGCCGCGCTGGGAGCGGGACCGCGGCGAGTGGACTTCGGCTTCTTCGGTGCCTTCGCCATAGCCATTACTGTACCCGCCTTCCCCTCGCATCGCCACGTCCCCCGTGTGATTCGCTCCCGGCCGGCCCGCATTCGCGGCCGGGTCAGGCCGCCGCCGGCAAGCACGCCTCGCACGCTACCACGCCGTCGCCGCCGCACTCGTGACAGTCGTGCTCGTGCCCGCAGCTGCACTCGCAATCGCCGTCACCGCCGCACTCCCCGCACTCGACTTCGCGCGTGCCCTTGCACTCCGGGCAGTTCGCGGCGAGCTCCTGCGGGTCCGGGCGCCGCACCTTCCACTCCGAACCGTCCTCGTTCAGCGGCACGGCGAACAACTCGTTCAGCCGATCCACGGCGAACTCGGCGAAGACGTAGGTATCACCGGCGATGATGTAGGTCGTCCGCTCGGTCCGTCGGACTTCCAGGGGGCCGGCGAACACGAGCGCCCGTCGCTCCAGTCGATACCGCCGGGCCTTGAACGACCCGGCTTCGCGGGTGACGCCGTCGCACAGGTCGCTGAGCAATTCGGGCGTCCAGACGCCGTTCCACACGTCGCTCATCCCACGTCCCCCGTTGGCGTCGTCTCACACCCCTCGGCCTGATCGCTGCCGCCGCCCCTGGTCAGGCCGACACGCTCACGCCCGGCGCCGTCTGGAACCCGGCCGCGTTGCGGTGCCCGCCTCCGCCGAACAGCGTGGCGACCGCGGACACGTCCACGCCGCCGTCCCGGCTCCGCAGCGACCACACCCGCATTCCGTCGGCGCGGTCGAAGTAGCACACGCCGAACGGCCGGCCGGCGGCCAGCGCCCCGGCGATGTCCGATGTGAGCGTGGTCGCGTTCACGGCCAGCACCTTGTGCCCCGCCAGGTCGATCTCCCGGGCGTGGCGGACGTGCGTGTCCACCGTCTGCTGTTCCGCTCGGAGGATGGCCCGGCCCTCGGGCATCAGCCACGCGATCGGCTCACGCCCGGCCATCGCGTCCCAGCCGTCGAAGGTCATCGGGTACGACCGCAGCCCGGCGTTGATCTCGCGGGAGAACGGCAGCGCCCACCGCCACAGGTCGCGGTCTTCGGTGTAGTCCACGAGCCACGGGGCCGAGTCGCGGAAGTACCCACGCTCCATGACCCACTTGGAGAAGGGCGAGAGGCAGTTCATGTCGCGGCCGTAGACGTACTCCCACGCCAGCCGCCCGCCGCTCTTGCCCATGTCAAACACGATCGTCGGTCGGGCCAGGCCACGGGCGACGCATTCTGCTTCCAGCCCGCCCAGGTCCGCCGCCGCGGTCTTGTGGTGGTCCAGTACCGTCAGCGAATCCGCACACTCGGCCAAGGACAGCATCACTGGCCGCTTGTAGCTGAAGTCGGCAATGACGACGTTCGACCCGGCCACGTCGGGCGGCGGTTCGCCGTACTGGGCTGCGACGAACTCGGCATCAGGGTGCAGCCGGCGTAGTACCCACGCGGCGCAGAAGCCGTCGAAGCAGCCGCCGCCGTGGTAGATCACGACCGTTCGCATGTTGTCTCCTTCGCGTGCCCCTCCGCCAGCAGCGCCGCGATTCGCCCCCGCAGGCCCGCCGGCCAGATGCCGCGGGCGCCACCGCCCGGCCATTCGATCAGCCCCTTCGCGGCCAGCGCCTTCAGGTGGCCGGTAACGCCGTTCGTGGTGGTCGTCGGAACCGCCGGCATGAGCTCGCGCACCGTCGGCGAGCGGCTGTGGTCGCGCCAGTGCGCGACGATCGCGGCGAGCACCCGCCGTTGTTGCGATGTGGGCGGTCTGGGGACGGCGGTCATCTCGCATTTCCTCCACTTCGGAACGGGCGGCCGGCCCGTCTACATCAGCCAGCAATAAGCCGTGCCCCCACGGCTCTTGATGTCGCGGACGAACCGCTCGGCCTCTTCACGCGACTCGCAGAACTTGTGTTCTTCGCGCCCGTTCGGGTAACGAAAACGCACCATCCAGTACGCGCGCGAAGCCACATTGATCTCCGTGCCCGAGGTTCGCAAACTAACCCACCGCCCACTTGCCCCGCACCAGCCCCAGCGTCCAGGCGTCGTGCAACCCCGGGAGATGCTTTGCCCGCGTCGCCAAGTCTTTCGGGAGCCGCGCGGCGTACACCGCCGCGGCACCGTCCGGGCCGTACTCCGCCACCTGCTCCGCCCACCACTCGCACCGCAAGGCGTGCTCGGCCGCGACACGCCCGACCGGGGAGGACAGGGTTGCGCCGTCTGTGACTGGCATCAGGCGCCCCCCTGCACGGCTTCCCACACGAGGACCGGCTTGCCGTTCCGCCGCCGCCGCTGATCGACCACGCGGAACAGGTCCGGCCGGCCCTTGAGCACCCGGCCGCACCCCTGCGACGCCAGCCCCGACGCGCGGGCCACCTCCGCCGTCGTCGCCGGGCCGTGCTTCCGTAACCACTTCGCGGCTCGCACGATCCGCGCGCCGTACTTCGCCTGCGCCTTCCCCGCGGCGGGGCTCGGGTCCGGCCCCAGCCCCAGCGCGAACAGCGCCCGCCGGACGTTCCAGGCCGGGAGGCAGGTGATTGCCGAGAGGGCGTCCACGTCCGGGCCGACCCCGGGCACCGCGTCCCGCACGAGTTGGTGGTGCAACTCGCGGGTGCCCGCGGTCATTTCCGGGTGCGGCTCGGGCGGCACCGGGAGGCTACTCAGATCGACGCCCAGGTAGACCATCCCGGCGCGGTGCCGGGCCGGCGGGTGGGCGGTAGAGCGGGCGACCATCACACGCCCTCCGGCCGGGGGTCGGTCGGCAGCGACACCGCCGGCCGGGGAGCCGGCGGCATCAACTCCTCGCGGTAGATCGCCACATCTCGCGGCGCTTCGATCCCCAGCCGCACCCGCCCGCGGTCCACGTCCACGAGCGTGATGCAGATGCCGTCGCCGATGAAAATCTTTTCGCCGATACAGCGGGATAAAACCAACATCCTGCAACCCTCCGTGTGTGTTGGTCAGCTCGACAGCGGCATCACCAGGTACTGGTACCCGTCGCCGCAGCGGAACAGCGCCGGCTTGCTCCCGTCGCTCATCTCCAGGCTCACGACGGGCTCGCCTTCCAGCGCCTTCAGGAACTCCACCAGGTACTGCGGGTCGAACGCGATCCGCACCTCGGGGCCGTCGTACTCCGGTAGCGGCAGCTCCACCTCGCTGCTCCCCGTGTCCGCGCCGCGGGCCTGCATCGACACCTTCCCCGCCTCGAACGTCATGTCCACCCGCTTGCTCTCGTCGTCGGTCATGATGGCCGCCTGCCGCACCCGGCTCATGAACGCCGGCACCGGCAGCGCCACCCGCACCGTCCAGGTCCCCTTGGCATGCCGGATTAAGTCCTGGTACGGCGGGTAGCGGCCCTCCACGAGCCGCGTGTAAATCATCGCCCGCTCCGTCTGGAACAGCGACTCGTTCGGCCGGAGCCCCACCCGCACCAACTCGCCGTCGTCAGTCAGGTTGCGCTCGAGCAGCTGCATCGTCTTCGCGGGCACGAGGTGCGACGCCTTCGTGGCCTCGGCCGGGCCGTACAGCGTCGCCGGCCCCTCGCACACGGCCAGCCGCTTGCTGTCGGTGGCGACCAGCCGGGCGTTCTTGCCTTCCGCTTCCCACAACACGCCGCTCAGGGCGAAGCGGGTGCTGTCCTTCTTGTCGGCGGCGAAGGCGGTGCGGCGGATCATCGTCCGCAGCACACCGGCCGTCACCTCGTGGTAGCGACCGCCGTCGTCGAACGTCGGCAGGTCGGGGAACTCGGCCGGCTCCCACCCGGGCATCACCCACCGCCCGCCGGCCTGCACCGTTACCCCGTGCTCGTCGGCGGCGCGCCGCAACCGCACCCGCGCGGCGTCGGCCGCGCCGACGACGGCCTTGAGCCGCGACAGTTCCACCACCGCGTCGCCCGGCGCGGCCACGTCGCCGATCACCGCGGCGCGAACGCCGACCTCGGTGTCAGTGGCGGTCAGCGTGACGCCAGCGGGCGTCGCCCGGACGAGAACGCCGGCCAGCACCGGCCGCGTCGTGCGAGTCGCCGCCCCCCGCTCCACCCGCGCCAGCCCGTCGGCCAGGGCCGCGCGGTCGAACTCCACGTCCATCGTGTTCCCCGTGTGTGTTGTCAGGCCACGAACGCCCGCAGTTCCGCCGACTCGCGGAGGCGGGCCAGAGCCCGCCGCGACCGGTTGCCGACCGCGGCCACGGTCGCACCGATGTGGGCTGCGACATCGCGGACCGTCAATCCCTCGGCGAACTGAAGCCGCAGCACAAGCCGATCGGCCGGCACGTCGAGGGCCGCGTCCACCGCCCCCCACACCGCCGCGGGGTCTGGTCCGGTTGACTCCTCGGAGGCATCTGGGGCGGCGGGCTGGGCCGTATCGAGCGGCACAAACGTCGCGCCCGCCGCCGGCCTTACTCCCCGAACCTGTGGAACGTGCAACCCGCCCGCCGCCTCGTTCTCCGCCAGCCGCGACACGAACCCGCGGGCGTAGTGCCCGGCGTAGGTTTGGAACTGAGCCCCCGCCGCCGGGTCGAATCGCGTGGCCGCGAACCACAGGCCGGCGACCGCCTCGGCGTGGTAGTCCTCGATGTCGCCGCACGACACGCGGGCCATCGCCGCGCCGGCGAACCGCCACGCGAGCGCGTCCCACTGCGACACCAGTCGCTCGGCTTCTGCGCGATCAAGGATCACGATTGCCCTCCGCCCACCGGCGCCACAGCAAACCGCCGCCCCGGCTTGATCGTGCGGACGAGCCGGGCGACCTCGCCCCGCGCCGCGTCGTTCACGCACACCGCCACCCGCCCCGCTCGGTCGTAGGCCACCAACTCGACGCCGGCCCGGATCGCCCGCAGCACACACCCCGGGCAAGGGAACCCGGTGACGTAGAGCGTCGAACCGGCCAGCCGCTCCGCCGGGTTCCTGCCGAGTGCATCGAGGATGGCGTTCTCCTCGGCGTGGATGATGAAGCCGTACTTCGCCGGCCGCTCGTCCCACGGCACAGCGGCGTCATTGATCTGCGGCGGCGGGCCGTTGAACCCGCACCCCAGGACGCGGTTGCCGGCGCCGACGATGACTGCCCCGAACTGCGAGGAAGGGTCACGACTCCGGCCGGCGAGGGCGTGGGCCATCCGCATGAACACGGCGTCCCACTGGTCGGGCGTTCGCATCACTTCCCTCCGCCGCAGGCCAACTTCACGATCTCGTAGGTCGTCACCGCGACGATGAACACGACCGCGACTACCACGCAGCCCCAACCCTCGCCCTTGCGGTCCGAGTCGTCGTCCACGATTCGCCCCTCCCCCGTTCGCCCGGCGGGCCGCCGCCCCGACCACGCCGGGGACCGCGGCGCCCGCCGGGCGGGATGCCATGTGGAGCGGGCACGGCAGGAATCGAACCTGCTTCGACCGGCCCCACACCCCCGCCGGCATCGCCAGCGCCGCCCACGGTCGAACGTGGTTCAGGTGCGGGGCCGTACCGCCCAGCGGTTTCGCGCCCAAACAGACCGCCCCGCGGGAGCTGCCCAGGAAACAGCCCGCGGGACGGCCCTTGCCCTGGACAGGTGACCCCGCCAGAACAGTGGACGAGGCGCAAGCGTCTCCCCCACTACGCCCTTAAGCCCACCCGTTTGAGCGGGTGGGCTCAGGTACGTCCGGCCTTCACACCACCCGGGCCGGCGCGGGTTGCCACAGGCGAAGCCGCCGCAAATGGGACGACTGCATCCGCCCGAGTGCTTCCGCGTGTTCGCTCGCCGCCCTCCGCCCGGGGCAGCCGTCGGGAGTGACACTCCGGTGTCACAGTACACCATGCCCGTCCGCGTACCCCTCCGGCCACGCCGCGGCCGGCTCCCGCAGCACTGCCGCCAGTTCCGTCAACCCGTCCCGCACCGCTGCCGCGCCATCAGCCAGCGCCCGTATTCCCGCGCACTCGGGCTGATTGAGTCGCAGCCGCCGAGCGTCGGCCGCCAGCTTGGCGGCCAGGTGGCGGAGTTCGGCGAGAGCGGTCGTCGTGTCCGTCATTTCACACACGCGAGTAAAAGGCCCACGACGAACGGCAGCACCGCCGCCCAGCACAGACACTCGGCCACCGTCGGCCGGTCGTCGTCGATGTCGTCGTCGATGTCGTCGTCGTGCATCGTCGCCCCCGTTAGACCGCGTGCCCCTTCACCTCTCGCCGATACCGCAGTGCCGCGCGAATCATCGCCGCCCGGTCGCCCACAAACTGCGACGCGTGTTCGCACTCGTCCCGCGGCACCCGCCGCGACCCCGGCACCGCGCTGAACACGCCCGCCCACCCACGCCGGAAAGCGGCGGGTGAAATACGCAGACGGCGACAGGCCGCGGACACGCTGTAGGTGGCGGGAACAGTCGCGGTCACGGGTGCGTCCTTGTGCAAAGGGGCGGGACCGGCTTCCGGCGCACCGAACGGCAACGCACCGCCCGGGAGAACCCGGCCCCGCCCCCTGCTCTCACTTGGCTTGCTTGGCCCGCTTCACGGGCTTGGACTTCCGCTCCGGCTTGCGGCCACGCTGTTGGCCGCTCACGCTCACGGGCCGATCGAACTTCACAACGCGGCCGTCAGGGAGCGGGAACGACACGTCGATGTCGAAACGCAACTTCCACTCGCCTGACGTTTTCCGCGCGGCCGTGACACCACGGATAGCGCCCGGCGGGATCACCAAGCCTGCGTAAGTCTCGGGCTCGACCACTTTGTAACCCCGGTGCCGTGAGGCGACTGCCACAATGTAACCGAGAACCATTGCGGCGTCAATCACGGAATCAGCAAAAACCGTTGACCGCTCCGGCGAATAGCCGTAGACGGGTAACCCTGTGGGAGTTGCGACCGATGGTTTTTTCAGAGGCGGGGGACGCCGGCGTGAGCAAGCAGAACGTGGCCCCACCGGACGACGGCGGGAAGAAGAACGACGAATCGCAGACGAGTACGCGGCTTTACACGGCCGACAACGACGACTTGAAGCAACTCGCCGCGATGCTGAAGATCAGCGCGGCCGATGCGTTCCGCCGCGTCTGCACACCGATCGTTAGGGCTGCTCTGCGAGCCGAGTTGAAGCGGAAGCAGGCCGAGTTGGACCGAGATCGAAAGTGACGTGCGTGTACTCTCCAGCTCCCGGACCGGCGAGCATCAGCACCGCCTCCTGACAACCCGGCTTGCGGTCGGCGGCTAACGCCCGGACGGCATCATCCAGACGCGCGAGGATTGGGTCGGCGTTCACCTGGGCACCCGGTTGGCATGGTGTACGGGCTGACAGTATCGCACTTTTCTTGTAATCTCCCACGGCCCGAAGTCAAGCGCCATGTCGGCATGGGGAACCCGGGGCGAATTTCGCGTCGCCGGGGGCGTTCCCGCGGCGACGGCGCGAGCTCCTGTCGCTCTACATGGGCGTTCGGGATGCGTGGGCAAGAATTGATACTATCACACCGGCCCGACTAGGGGCGGCGACTTGGTTCTGTCCCTGGTCGGAGGGCGTTTGCCTAGCCGGCCATGCTGTCAGCGATCTTCCGCATGAGGTCGTGGTTGGCGCCGACGTGCGAATAATTCCGCGCGATGACCGCGGCGCTGTTGCCGACGAGCGCCGCGACCTGTTCCGCCGAGAACCCCCGCTCCAGCGCCCGCGTGATGTAGGAGTGGCGGAGACCGTACAACGTCAGCGGCCGGTCGATCCCGGCCCGCACCCGCGCCAGCTGCACCCGCTTGACGAGTCCGGCGCGGGTGAGCGGAGCGTCCTTCCGCCGGCACCGGGCGCCCATCCTGAACAGCGGCCCCGAAGTGTACCTCTCCCGCTGCGCCCGAAGCACCACCATCGCCGCGGGCGGGAAGTGGATCACCCGCCGCTTCCCCTTCTTCGCCAACTTGTGTTTCGCCAGCGTCGCCGTCGCCCGCGACCAGTCCACGCCCTCGGCGGTCAGCGTGAACACCTCGGCCGGCCGCGCCCCGGTGTGCCAGAGACAGACCAGCACGCCGCGCACGTCGCCGCGGCAGGCGCCGTGCATCCGCCAGAACTCTTCCTCCGTCCACACCGCGTCCGCCCCGCGGCTCTCCTTCGCGGGCCGCTTCAGCCGCCGGTCGAGCCGCACCCCGGTTGCGCCGAGGAACACGCCGACGGCGCCGAGGTAGCCGTTGCGGGTGGACGCCGACCACCGCGGGCGGTCGGCCGTCGCCTCGACCTGTTCCGCCGTGAGGGCGTGTGCGTCGGCCCCCGCACCAACGGCGGCGACGAACTGCGTGAGGTGGTAGCGGTAGACGTGGACGGTTTCGGCCGCGAGCCCGGACAACTTGCCGAGGTACGCGGCGACGGCCGGGCCGAGCGGCAGAGCCGGCCGGGTGAGTGGTTCGCCCGCCAGGAGCCGCTTGAACAGCTCGGCCGCGGCGGCTTCGCCCGCCGGCCCGGGGTCCGTGATTCCGAGGTTGACTTGGGAATTCTTGTGCGTGACCATCCAGACCCCCCGTGAGGGGCGGAACCACGGTCGTGCCGGACGCGCCATGTTCGCTTCCTGCGATAGCGTGACGTTTCCTGACGGGTTCCGCCGGACCAGAGGGCGGTGCGTGCGATTCGCCTTTCCGTAAATGCCGCAACCGTATTGGGTTGCGTCGGCCTTCGGTGCGCCGGAAATTGGGCGTTACTGGACTTGAACCAATCCGCCCGCTCTGGCACTGGTAGCCGAAATCGCCGTCAGGCCGGGAACCCCGGGGCGTCGTCACTGACGCCCCGCCCGGTGGGGAGGGTTAGTCCCCGCGGCAGTGGTGTACCGTGACGGGTTCCGTGACGGCAAGACCTCTTTCGCGGGGCGTGCTACTCCGCCGGCACGAACTCCACGTCGGCGGCGGCCAGGAACCACCCGCGGTACACGGGCTCTCGGGCTCGCCGGGTTCCGTCAGGGTTGGCTCGGTGGTACTCCACGTCGGCCTGCACTTCCGCGCGGTACGCCGACGTGAGGCGGGCGCGCCGGGCCATCATTTCTCGTACCACGTCGCACAGCGTAGCGGCTGCGTTCACGTCGGCCCCTCCCAGAGGGAGCGGGGGTCGATGCCGAGTGATAGCAGTTTTTCGCGCATCTGGTGGTTTTCGTAGGCCAGGAACTTCCGCCCAAGAGACCCGTTGAGCCATGCGTCGCCGCTCGCCAGTGTTTCGGTACAGCGGAGCAGGTCGGCCATCGCCGCCTCCGCCGCCTGAACCCGGCGGTGTAGATCGGTGTTGGTCGCACGGGCTGCGGCGAGTTGGCCGTTACGCTTCCGCCACAGGTCCGCCAGAATCGCCATCTCGCACAGCATCCGCGCGGCCTTGC
>JACCDR011447749.1_pt1 | contig 11378 bp, 27 predicted proteins | sample 7446431 | NCBI WGS metagenome assembly JACCDR01 (sample SAMN15323443, study PRJNA562643) | freshwater metagenome | isolation source: river surface water | place: USA:Blue River Watershed | collected 2017-08-17
CGCTTGCCGCCCTCACCTGATCGGAGATCCTCGCATGTGGACTTATCACGCCTACCGCTGGCCGACCGAGGCCGCATTCCTCGGCGCCCTGGCCGCCGCCGGCTGGGCCGATGGCACGCCGCCGGAGGTGGCGCTATTGCGGGTCGGCACCGTCTATGCGCCGCCGGTGGATGATGAGACGCCGGGCGAGGCGCTTCCGGGCTATCACGTCGCCGCGGCGTTCCGGGGGCGCCAGGCGCCCGACGGCTGGGATGCGCTGGCCATCGACGCGCCCGCCGAGATGCCCGTCCTGGGCCGCACGCCGCCGCCCACGCTGGCGGATTATCAGGCGGCCGTCGAAGCGCATGTCGAGGGCACCGCGCGGGCGCGCGACTATGCCAGCGCGGTCAGCTGCGCGAGCTACATCTACAGCACCAACCCCGCCTGGGCCGCGGAGGCGACGGCCTTCGTGGCGTGGCGGGATGCGGTCTGGATTGAGGTTTATGGCACGCTGGCGGCGGTGCAGGGCGGGGCGCCGGCGCCGAGCGTGACGGGGTTGGTTGCCGGTCTGCCGGCCATGGTGTGGCCTGCCTGACGATGGATCGGCTCAACGACCCGCTGTTCCAGGCGGCGCTCGAAAAGGCTGCTGAGGAAGGCGCAAAGAAGGCGTTGGCCTCCATCGGTCTGCATGACGAGGAGGCCGCCGATGATGTGCGCGAGCTGCGCGGGCTCCTCGAAGGCTGGCGCGACGCGAAGAAGGCCGTGATGCAGACCGTGGTGCGCAGCGTGACCACCGTCTTCCTGGCGCTGCTGGCGGCCGGCGCTGCGGTGAAGTTCTGGCGCGAATGAAGCGCCCGTCGCTGGCCCGCGTGATTCCCCGCCTGGCGATCACCAAGCGGGGCTGACGTTCCACCCACCAACGGAGGTTCTCATGCTTGAAATGCTGCAGGCGCTCTGGCGCCCGGTGACTGGCTTCATCATGTCCGCTGTCATCCTGGCTATCGCGCTCGGATGGCTGCCGCCGGCGGCCGAGGAGCACGCCACGTCCATCCTGGCGACCGCGGGCGGGGTGCTCTCCGCGCTGACCGCCTCGCGCGCCATCCAGCGCGTGCAGGAGGTCAAGGCGCAGGCGGCGCCGATGGGCGTGCTTATGGAGGGGCTGTCCATGGTCAAGCCGAGCGAGGAGGCGGCCGAGATGACGCGAGCCGTGATGAACGAAGTGCGCCTCATGCGTGACGAGCTGGCGGCGCTGCGGGGGCGGTCGTGAGCCTCGCGGCCTGGTGGCGCGGGCTATGGCGGCCGGCGTCCATCCCGCCAGCGCCAGCTGACACGCTGGGCGCCGCCACGCTGCCACCCGTGCCGCATGACGCGGTGGCGATTCCGCCCGTGCCGCCCCGGGCGCTGGGTGATCGAGTGCTTCGCTTGGGCGTGCCGCGCGGGCCGGATGTGGCCTGGGTTCAGGAGCGCGTCGGCGTCGCGCCGGCTGATGGATGGTTCGGGCCGGCCACCGCCGCCGCCGTGGCCGCCTGGCAGGATGACCAGCCGGGCCTGCTCGCCGATGGCGTGGTGGGGCCTGCCACCTGGCGCGCACTCGGCATCGAGGGCGCGGCCGCGCCGGCCGTCTTCGTGCCGCCGCTGGCGGTGGATGCGTTCACGCCCATCGTCGAGCGCGCGTTGCGCGCCCTGGAGGTGCGCGAGGCTGCCGCCTGGGCTGCCGTCCTCTCGGCCGAGATGCAGCGCCACCAGATCATCACCACCGCGCGCATGGCGCAGTTCCTGCCGAATTGCTCGGTCGAGACGGGGCGCTTTACTCGGTTGGTGGAGATCCTGCACTACACCAGCGCGGCGCGCATCCAGGCCGTCTGGCCCCGCCGCTTTCCCATCCTGGCATCGGCCGAGCCCTACGTGCGCAACGGCCCCGCCCTGGCCGAGCGTGTCTATGGCGGGCGAATGGGCAACACCGCCCCAGGTGACGCCTGGCGCTTTCGTGGGCGCGGCTGCGCCCAGACCACGGGGCGCGACAACTATGCCGCCCTCGGCCGCGTGACAGGTGATTCGCTGGAGGTGATGACGGGTGAGGCTTCGCCCCTCGAAACCCGCGCCGGCGCGGTGCGGGCGGCAGTGGTCTTCTGGGCCTCGATCAACGGCAACCGCCTAGCCGATCAGAGCGACGGCGCCGAGCTCCGGCGCCGCTGGAACGGCGGGGCGCATGGGCTGAATGAGGTGCTGGCGGGCGCGGCGAAGATCCGGGCGGCGCTGGGGTGAGCCTGTAAGCGTTGCTGATGAGTTCGAGCCCGGCCGGGGAGACCCGCGCCGGGCTTTTTGCGTTCGGGGGGGTTATTGAGAAATTAGGCGCCGGGCTTCCACCGGCTTCACGGAGTATCCTGGGCGTCCCCCAGGCTCTGATATGCGCCATATCACCGCTGCGGCAGGCATCTCGGGGGGTTATCGGGAAACTGCGGCGCTAAGGGCGCGAAGGTTCTCTGCGGTCAGGCTGTCAATGCGTTCGCCTTCGTCGCGTTGGTTCACCGGCTCCGACCGGATGGACCACAATTCCTTGCCGTCATAGCTGCGCCGAAAGGTCAGCGTGACCGGGCGCCCATGCGCGTCTTGGCCAATGTCATACTCGATCGCCTTGGGCTTCATGCGGGCCTCCGGGGAATGTTGGAAATCAATCGGCCAGCATATCGAGCATGGCCCGCTTGGCAGCGCGAAACCCTGCCTCGTATCCGGTGACATGCTCGGGCGCCGTGGCGCTGGTATCAGGCCGTAGAGCTTTGATGCCGTCTTCTACCGCGCGAAGCACGCTGTAGATGGCGGCCTTGTTGGCGTCGGCGGCCAGCTTGTCGGTGTCCATGGGCGCCTCCAGACTGGGGTTAGGTGGAAGATTGAGCGGGGATGTATTTGGGTGGGTGTTTCACGGGCCAGCTATCCCCGTCTTCATGTGGCTTTTGGTCGTCCCAGCAGCCGTCGCAAAGCCAGCGGCCATCGGGCGCGATGAAGATGTCTTGTGGCGTTGGATAGCCGCACACTTCGGGGTTCCCGTCCTGGCAGGCTTCGCAGACGTAGAGGATCGGCATGTCGGTCTCCGGGGTTAGGTGGAAAACAGATCGCCCGCCGCCATCGTGGCGCGCTGGCGTTCGGCAATTCCGCGCCGACGCATCGGAGCGTCGTAGCGGTTGTGGCACCGCTGGCACCCGGCCAGCAGGTTCGCTGGGTCACAATTCTCGGGCTGGTGGTCGAGATGCGCCACGGTCAGAACGACGCGGCTCCCGGTCAGTGGGTGCGGCTCGCCGTTGACGGCCCGACACCGCATGCCGTCCTCCACAAACTCGCACCGATTGCCGGCGCGCTCCCGGATGGCGCGGCTGATCGCCGGCCAATCCTTCGGGTAGCGGCTGCGGTTCTCTGGGCGGATGGGCATCGGGCCTCCGGGGTTTTTCGGTCAATCAAACCGCGCGGGGTGAGCCGCGCAGCAATCGGGGCAGTAGGGGCCGGCGTCGTCTCGGTCAAAGATGCTATCTTCGCCAGCGCCGGCCCGGCCCGTCTCGGCTTCGCAGATAAAGCAATGCTCCCGCGTCAGACCTGGCCATCGTGCGTTAATGGCCGCGTGCTGGCCCTGCGTCAGGGCGCCTAAAATGCCCATTTCGCGGCGGTGCTCATGGTTGGCGCGGTCGGTTTCGCTGGGCATGCGAGCCTCCAGACTGGGGTTCAGGTTGCGGGACCGTCTCGGATGGCCCCGCGCTAACTCCCTGTTTCTACCGCTTGCCATTCTGCACAGTCAATGGCTAATATGCCGCTGACGATTAGAAAGGCCGATGGTGGAACGCTTGGTTTACCTGCACATCCGGAAGGGACTGCCGACCGAGGCCAGGCAGCGCGAGGTCCTGCTGGCGGCTGGGCTGACGGATGCCGAGATTGCCGCCGCCTATGTGGATCGGGGTAAGCCCCGACGCGGCGAGCCGGCGCAGCCTGAGCGCGGCCACATCATCGGGAACGCCCGCGCGCAGGATGAGCTATGGGTCGCGCGGCCTGGGGTGCTGGCCACGACTGAGGCCGATGCCCTGGCCTTCCTGGCGCGCCTCTCGGCGCACGGCGCCACGCTCTGCATCGCCAGCACGAAGGAGCGGTATCGCTGCCCCCCCGAGGCTGCCGGCCCCGTGGCGGACGCCCTGCGCTTGGTGGCCGCCATCAAGGCGGATGAGGCCGGCGCGCGGATGGAGATCGCCCGGCGCGGCCGGCCTGGCGGGAAGACGGGCGGGAAGCCCAGGACGCCACCGGCAAAATTGGAGGCAGCGAAGCCTTTGTGGGCTAATCGTGCCCTGACGGCGGACCAAGTATCGGCCCAGACGGGCATCCCTGTGCGGACGCTCTACCGCGCGTTTGGCGCCAAGGGCACCCCGATCTTCGGAAGGAAGAAGCCATGAGTGAGAAGTCCGAAACCACCCTCGCCCACATTGGCCTAGCCGCCGCGCTGACCGGCACCATGCTGGCGGGCGGCCCGCGCTGGTCGCCGCGCCAAGTGGCGCCCAAGAAGCGCAACCCGAAAAAGGCCGCACAACGGGCGCAGCGGCAGGCACGCAAGACGCAAAGGGCGAAAGCATGAGCGACCGGCAAACCACCGCGCGCGAATGCGTGTCGTGCCGGCATTGGCTCTACCGCCGCCTGAGCGATCGTATGCGCCTGGAAGGGGAGTGCTTGCGCCCTGACTACCCGGCCGGGGTTTCGCGCGACACGACCGCCGATGATGGGTGCTCAGAGTGGTCTGAAAGGAAGCCTGCCAATGTCGGATGACCAGTCCAAGACGACCGCATAAAGCCTGGCAACCGTTGCCTCGACAAGCGATTGATCTGGCGCGTCTCTGGGGCACCACGTTGGCAGCACGGGTTCGAATCCCGTACGGGACGCCAGCTTAGTTTTCCGCGGGTTACAGCCCGGTCGCATCATCCCGAAAATTGCCAGTTGCCACGCCAGTTGCCACTCGGCAGAGGCGGTCCGAAACGGGGGTTGCTGGATCGGGTCAACCATGGCGCAGGGCCTCCGCGAGGGACCGGAACCAAGCCGCCGCCGCCCGATCAGCCGCCGCGCTGGCAGCCCGCTCATCCCGGTGCGGATCACCGCCAAGACCGTCACGCGAGCTACTGAACGACAGCGCCGCGTCGGCCCTATCATCTAGCCATGATGCCGCATCTCCAATCGCGCCAATGGGTGCCCGACTCCCGACTGCTCGCAGAATCCGATTTGCCGCGTCCGCATACGACGCATCCGGTCCCGCCACCCAACCCATTTCGTTGCAGAGCTGGGCCAGCGCCTCCCGCACCGGGGTGGCTTCCGTCTCGCTTGTCATATCTTCTCTCCTTTCCTGATCTTAGCCGCGGCTCGCCCCGTGACACCAGCAGCCCGGCCGGCGTTTCCCTGGGTGGTCGCCTTCGCCAACACGCCGCCGAAGATGCCCTCCAAGGCTTCCTGGGCCTCGCGCGCCATCTCGTAGGCATCGGCGCCACGCAGATAGATTTCGAGGTTCGCGTCGCTGTCGTGCCCGGTCAGGCTGCGGATGCGGCGGTTCTCCATGCCGAGCATCTTGAGCGCGGTCGGCCCGGTCGCACGAAGGCCATGGAGGGTGTAGCGCGGCAGCTTCAACTGCCTGAGCATCCGGGCAAGCGTCTCCTGGGCGTTCGCCAGGGTCCATGGCTTGCCGCGGGGCGTGACGAACAGCCGATCCGAGCCGCGCTCCTCCATCGCGGCGAAGGCTTCGGCCAGGGTCGCCGGGACGTGCAGGATCTGGCTGGCGCCGGTCTTCTCCTGCTCGACGCGGATGGTCCGCGATTCCTCGTCATATTGCCGGCGGGTCCAGCTGGTGACGTCGCCCCCGCGCTGCGCGGTCAGGAGGTAGCCGATGATGAGCGCGCGGAACTCTGGCGTCGCCGCGGTCGTCACCGCCTCGATCACGGGAAGCGGCCAGGGACGGTTCTGGTCAGACTTCGCCACGCGGAGCCGGCCGACCTCATCGAGCGGATTTGCCGGAAGCTCGCCCGGGTGAAGCCGGCGGTAGAGCTTCACGACCTCCTTCATGCGGCTGCGGAGGTTGTTCCAGCCGATGGGCGCCGCGACGTGCTTTGCGCGCAAGGCTTCCCACCAACCCACATCGAGCGCCGATAGCGGGAGCGGGCCGAAGGCGCTCCGGAACTGATCGAGAACGCGCCGGTAATCGCGACGCGTGCTTTCGGCATGCTGCTGAAAGTCGGCCGAGGCGAGATAGGCGACAACCGCAGCCTCGACGGTCCCGGGGGCGGTACGGACGGGCGCCTGGCGCAATGTCTCATAGGCGGCATGCACGCGCTCATGCGCCAGGATATGGGCGGCTGATCCTTCCGGCCCGGGAAGCGGCCACCGCTTGCCGCCGCGGCGATAGTAGAGCCAGACGCGATCACCCCGGCGGGTGGCGATGACGTAGGGCAGCCTTGCGGGAGCGGGCGGGATCATAGGCATCGAGGGCCTCGCGGGCGGTGTGGCGGGCCTGGGTTAGCGTGACGGTGGCGCGTCCTTCCAGGCCGAATAGGTGAGCGGCGCGGGCTTCGATCTCGCCCCGGTGCCAGAGAGCGCCCAGGCCGGCCAGGGAAGCCGCCCGGTCGGCCGGGATCAATCCAGCGCCCGCAAGATCGGCGGCGGTGCGTCCGGCCGGCAGAAGCCCCGCGGCGACGGCGGCTCGGAAATCCCGGGGCGTCATGCAGACGAAGCGGGCGGCGGTCGCCGCGTCCATGAGCAAGGGCCAGCCAGGAAGGACCGCACCGTCTGGCATCAGCGCACCACAGCCGGTTGCCCATCTGGGAGCAAGCCGGACGGATCGTGACGCCGCGGACGGCCCCGCGAGCGGATTGGCACGCCCGCTTGGTGAAGCACCCGCCGCACAACCTTGCGGTCATACCCCGCGCGATCAGCGGTGCGGTTCAGGCTCATGGTGGCATAGAGCTGCAGGATCGCGTCCACATGATCGTGTGGCGGGTGCAGCGTCTGCGAGGCGGCAATCTTTGCGCGGGTCTCGGGCGAGAGCCTTACGGTGCGGTGGTCAGGCATGGGCGTCGATGTTCCGCTGTGCAACGGTGAAGGTGAGCGCCACGACCTCGGGGTTAGCTGCCCAGGCGTCGGGGCCGTGGAGGCTGTTCCAAAGATGGGCGAAGCACGTCCGAAGGTCCCACCCGTTCTCCATGGTCCGCAGATCGGGCGTGCCTTCGTGAAGCGCATTGTTGTTGTCCATGTCGTGCAACCGCTGCACCCGCACCTCGGTCACATTGAGCGTCAGGCGCGAGGCCCAGCGCGGCATGTGGATCGAGGGGCGCCACAGCACTTCCTTTTCCGGGTCGCCAGGCTGAATGCTGGTCCAGCGAGCGCCGGTCTGATCGCCGGCGTCCGCGCGATAGACCGCCTTGCCGTGCTGCGTGGTCGTGAACGCCTCCCGCACCCACAGCCGGTCGCCGGGCTGCACGCGCTGCCAGGGTGAGGCGCCAATGCGATAGATGGGCTCGCGCCACGCCAGCCGGCGCGTCTGCGTCTTCCGGCCGGCGAGCAGCGCCAGCACCATCGGCGCCGAGAAGATGATGGGGTGATCACGCATCGCGCTCTCCAACGACATAGCTCGGCCCGGCCATCAGGACGCCATAGGCCATGACAAGGGTGCACGCCGGGCCGATGCGGTCGGTCAGCGGGCGCCAGCCTTGGACCGGGCCGCACCACACCTCGACGCGCTGCGCAGCTTCATCCAGGCCGGCCAGATCGCCGCGGAAGGTTCCCACGGGGATGCCAGGGTCGGGCGGCGGTTCGAACGAGGTGAGAAGGTCGGGCTGGATCATTGCCGCGCCCCCTCATCGTGCATTTCGCACCATTCGTCGGCGCCGGCGCGCTGGCCCAGCTGCTCGCATGTGCCCTGGGTGCTGCCGCGGAGAACGATCGTGCCGGGCTGCCAGTAACGGCACGTCATGCAGTCCTTCACCGGGCCGGTCGGGCGGAGCCGCGACGGGCGCTGCTTGGGATCACTCATCTTCGTCCTCGTCCGGCTCGTTGTAGGGGCAGTTATCCGGGCCGGGGCATCGGCCTGGCATGTCGCCGTCAGGCGCACAGACGCAGCGCCGCCGACGCCGGCTCCACTGGTTGTCATGCTCGGGATCGGGGCTGTCGTATTCGTCGCTCATGCTGCGAGCCTCGACCGGCGCGGGTCCGGCTTTCGGCGCGGCAAATCGAGTTCCTCCATCCGGCGATAGATCACCTCGTAGGAACACCGCAGCTTCCGAGCGAGCTCACGCATGTGCAGCTTGCCCTGGTGCGCCTCGCGAATCATGGCGTCCTCGTCCGCGGTAAGAATGCGGCGGCTCATCGCTTCCTCCTTTCCGTGTGCTGCTGGCAGGGCACGCAATATCAAGCGGCCGGATAGGCTTTGGTCCGCTCGGGCGAGATTTCCTCTTCGCACCGAAGGCATCGGAGCGCCCCGGCTGCATGAACGCGCCGAAGCACCGCGCCGACGCATCGCTCGGTGTGGGCATTGTTGAGGTCGGCGGCTTGATCCATCTGGTCTGGCATCAGGCCGGCGCCCCATCGCGCGGCGTCACCGAGCCCGGGAAGTCGTCGGCGGCTTCGATTGCGGCCAGCGCCCCGGCGACCGCTTCATCCACCAACCCGGCCAGATCGGGGCGCTTCTCGGCGAGCCACGCGCGCTGCTCAATCACCTTCGCATCGGCGGTGATCGCTTGCAGCGCGGGCATGTCGCGCGTCGCCCGGATGCGCTCGGCCAGATCCTGGGCCAGCTGATCCGCGCGCGAGGTCTTCGTGCCGCCGGCGGCGACCAAGGGCCGGACGGTGTAGGGCTTCCGGCTGCCCTTCGTCGCGGTGAGCGCCATGGTCATGTCGCCCTTGAGGTCGCTCATGTGGCTGACGCGGATGCCGCCGACTTCGACGCCGCCCCATTTCACCGATGGATCGCGCACCAGCGTGATGCCGCGGCCGACATATGCCTTCGCGTCGCGGCCCCACACCGCCACCATTACGCGGCACATCGACTTGCAGGGCTTCCAGGGACGCCCGCCATCACCTTCGTAGCGGATGGTGACCGGCTGCTCTGTTCCGGGCCTGATCTCGACCGCCGAGATCGTGATGGTGAGCGGCCCGCTGATCAGATCGTCGGCATTTAGCTGGTCGGACTTCGGGACAATCACGCTGCTCATGTCGTTCATGCGAGCATTTCCTCCTCGATGCGTCGTTCGGTGGGGATCAGGCGCGCGCCGCTGCTGAGCGCGGCATGGAAGCCGGCCAAGTTCTCGGCGAGGCGTTCCTCGAAGGCGGCGGCTGCATCAAGGATCGCGCGTTGTATCTTCGCGTCGGGATAGACGCGGATGGTCGTCATCGGTAGCCCACCGCAGTAGCTGATGAAGTCGCACCACTTGCGCTCCGAGACGAGCAAAGCGGTCTGGACTTGCATCACATAGTCCGTGGGCATTTCCTGCTTGAGGACCGTCTCAATTTGGTACTTCGGCAGGCGCGACTTCGCTTCGATGAAGCCGTCGCTGCCGACCAGACCATCCGGCGACCAGCCAAGGGTAAAACCCCAGCGGTCGTTGGTGACGAAGCCGCACTCTTCGACTGGCGCATACCTCTGGCCGTAGAGAATTCGCGCATCGCACTCTTCCTCCTTGCCGCGGATCATGTCGAAGCTCTGGAAGGACGGCGGCACATGGCGCGTGATGCGCTGCGCCAGGAGCTCGTAGAGGTGGGTCTTCTCCTTCTCGTTCGCCGCGGCCTTGCCGGTCGGCGTGACGATCAGCTTCATCTCCGAAGCGGTGAGCAGGCCGCATCGCGCGGCCCGCCACTCGTCGGTGCCTTGCTGGAGATCTCGGTGATAGCGGATCATCGGAACCACCTCGACCAGACCGGCGTGAGGCCCAGCACCAGCAGAACGCCGACGAAGGCATAGACGAACGCGCCGATAGCGACGCGGGTCATCATGGTGCGCTCGGGCTTAGGATCGCTCATGCGCCCGGCTCCTTCGCGCGGGCAGCAAGCATGGCGTCGGCCATGGCATAGGATCGAGCGGCGACCAGATGGGCCGCATCATTGCTGACCGGGTGGGAGGAATCGGGGCCGTAAGAAGCCAGCCACCCCGCCAGCGCCTGCCCCGCGAACCAATCGCGGAGGGACATGCCAAGGCTGGGCTCATAGCCTTCCGGCGCGGAACACGGAAACGCCGGCCCGCCGTCTTCGATCTTCTCGCTCATGCACGCCCCCGCCGGCCATAGAGCGCCCGGTGCATCGAGCGCCAGCACGCCAGGGCTTCGCGGGCCTCCCAATAATGCCCGTCCGACAAGGCGCGCAGCACATCGGCCTTTGCGCCTTCCAGATAAGCGAGGTCGATGATGCGCTGCGACGCCGGCGGCTCGGCGGTGCCTGCGACGCGCAGCAAGCCCTTGCTCACTCGCTCGGCGACTTCCCACCGATGCGCGCGGGCGATGCTGCGCTCCAAGCCGACGCCCCGATGGCGCCGGCGAATGTGGACGATGGCGTTCACGCTGCGATCCTCTCGCTCGGAAGGGGATGACCAAGCTCGCGCAGGCGGTTCGCCGTGTAGGCGATGATGCGCGAGTAATTGACGGCGGCTCGGCCATGGTGGGGCCGCATCCAATGGTCGGACGGAAGGCTGCCCAAGAGCGCGAGGACGCTTCGCAGGCTGTCGCGCGCGCCGGCGTTCTGCCCGCGCAGGCGCGCGAGCTCATCATCCGGCCAATCTTCGTGATCGGCGGCGGCTTCGGTGCGGAGGGGCATCAATAGAGCACCTTCACATGCGGAACCTCGCCGCGGACGATGGCGAGGATGACCTTGCGCGCCATGTCATCAGGGACGCCAAGCTCTAGCAGCGCGCTGTGCACTTGGCGGTTGATCTTGCCCTGATGCTCTCGGTCGGCCGCGCGCTTTGCGTCCTCCTGGCGCTGCCGTTCGGCTTCGGCTTCGACACGGCGCCGCTCGGCTTCGACCGCAGCCGCCGCATCGGCAGCCGCCTTTTCCGCAGCGGCTTCCGCATCCTTGGCGCGCTGCTCGGCGGCACGCGCCTCGGCTTCAACGCGCCGCTGGTCGGCAGCAGCCTTTTCCTCGGCTTCTCGCAACCGCTGCGCGGCCGCAGCTTCCAACCGACGCGCGGCTGCTTCGGCTTCGGCTGCTGCAGCACGCTGCTGCTCGGCGGCGCGGGCTTCCGCTTCGAGGCGGGCCTTCTCCGCGGCTTCGGCGGCGATCATCGCGTCGCGCTCAGCCTGCGCCTTTTCCGCGGCCTTTCGGGCAACTTCGGCTTCTTCCGCCGCAATGCGCGCCTTCTCCGCTTCTTCGGCTTCCCGCTGACGCACCGTCGCCAGGATTTCCTCTGTCCG
>JACCDR010474049.1_pt1 | contig 11376 bp, 16 predicted proteins | sample 7446431 | NCBI WGS metagenome assembly JACCDR01 (sample SAMN15323443, study PRJNA562643) | freshwater metagenome | isolation source: river surface water | place: USA:Blue River Watershed | collected 2017-08-17
GTTCATCCAGTCTATTTTCAACAACGAATCATCGCACATGACAATGGAAACAGAAACAGGCAGCGTGGTCATTGGCGGCGAACTGATGAAAAACGCTGTTGTTGAGATCATTCGTTAAGGAGAATCAGCATGGACGCCACAGTTCAAGTACAATCAGTCAGCGAACCCTACGTACACGAGTTTCGCAGTCTGGAAAATAACGTCGGCTGGAGCAAGGCAGAATTGCTCGCTCGATGGCGACGAGAAACTAAGGCCAGCGATGAAGAGATCGCCAAGGCGATTGGCGATATCAATTCTCAGGCCGTCAACAAGATGCGGCGAGTCTGGGAGGACTTTAGTTCAGTCCGGACTCAATACCGCAATCTGTCATTCACCCACTTTACGGAAGCGCTGGCATGGGATGACGCTGAGGAGTGGCTGAAGAAAGCCAACTTCGAGCGAATGACAGTGCATCAGATGCGGGAGCAGCGAAGCGAAAATCTCGCGTTGACGCGAGAAAAGCCAAAGCCACCCGCCGCACGCAAGCCTGATCCAGAGCCAGAACCAGAGGAGGAGCTTGATGACATTGACGATTCGCAGGCACCGGAAGAAGAAGATGCGGGCGAGGTACAAGCGTCTGTGGGACAGAATAAGCCCGCTGTGGAAAAGCCAAAACCCAAGACCACAGACGCTAAGGGGCAGAATATCCCTGTGCATCTCCGGGATATTTTTGAAACTTCGCGCTTACTGGAGAAGATGGAATCCGATCTGACTTCAGTTGCTGAAGAAATCAGTTCCACGGCTAACGAAATCGGTGACGGCAACCCCGTCATTGGAAATCGACTCACTGTGATCCAAAATCACATTGAGAACGCAAAACGTGAGATCCGGTTTTCTTCGCCTTACGTTGTCTGCCCACAGTGCAAAGGTGCCGGTTGCAACTGGTGCCGCATGAAGGGATGGCTTGATAAGGACACATGGAAGAACGTGAAGGAGTAGTAACGTGTGGAACCTGCAGCACATTCAGCGGACTCTTTCCGGCCTTAAATGCCGTCCGTACCAGAGTAATTACGTTCTCGGTAATTTCCGGGGGTGGTTGGACTACTCTACGGCGCTGAATGTCGCGGCCACCGGAGCGGGCAAGACCTACATCGGAGCAAGTACAATCCGATGCTGGATAGAGCAGTGCAAGGGTAAGGTTCTTTGGATTGCCCATCGACGCGAATTGAACAAACAGGCGATTGAGTCCATCGAGCGAATCACTGGACACAAGCCAGAGTTAGAAATGGGCGAAAGCCGTGTTTCCGATGGGCTGTTTGATTCATCACCTGTGATCGTCGCGTCTATCCAGTCACTCATGGCTGGCACGCACTGCAAGAACTGCGGTGGTCTCGGCGTCTTTCCTGAAAACCCGGATACAGGAACAAAAGAAACACCGTGCCCGGAGTGTCTCGGCGGAAAGGTTCGGCGGCTTCAAAAGTTCAGCCCTGAAGAATTTGGCCTGATTATCACGGACGAAGGGCACCGTTCCGCTGCTGAGTCCTATCGCAGAACTTACCGCTGGTTCGGCCGGAACCAAAACAGCCGGTTCCTTATGCTGACAGCTACGCCGACGCGAGGTGACGACCAGAGTCTTGGCGACCTGTGCGACTTCACCGTGGACGTTCACGGGAATCCGCATTCCGGCAAAGATGCGGAGAAGGCTGACATCGCTGATATCCGCTGGTGCATCGAAGAGGGCTGGCTGTGTCCAGTCGTGCAGAAGTTTATTGAGTGTACGTCGATTGACCTGCGGCACGTTGGCACAAGGCAGGGCGAGCTTGCCACTGGTGATCTTGAAGCCGTCATGCTGAATGAACAGACGTTGCACGAGATGGTTGCCGGCACGATCAAGTTCACGGGCGAGAAGAAGACTGTGATTTTCTGCGTGGACCGTGCACACGCGAAGGCTGTCACTGAGTTACTGAACCGCGAAGGCTACAAGCCCGGTTCTGCCCGCATGGTCACCGGCGAGACGGAAGAGGGCGAACGCGAAGACATCATCACCGGCCACAAGGAAGGTGAATTCCAGTATCTCGTGAACGTGGATATCGTCACGGAAGGCTACGACGATCCTGCCATTGAGTGCGTTGTGATGATGCGGCCCCGCAAGACAAAAGGCCCGTATCTCCAAGCCCTGGGGCGCGGCACACGCCCATTGGCCCCGCCAATTCAGCAGACGGCATTGGAGCGTAAAGCTGCTATTGCCGCATCACCAAAACCGTTCTGTGAAATCATCGACTTCTGCGGACAGAACGGCAAGCACAAGCTGATCACCACACTGGACATCTTGGGTAAGGGTGATATCCGCAAGGAAGTGTTGGACCGAGCCAAGAAGATTGCGAGCGATCCGACAGAGGCTGAAACACCAGATGATCTGCTGAAGCGAGCAGAGGCGGAACTGGAAAAAGAGGCTCAGGAACAGCGTGAACGAGAAGAGGCCGCGAAGCGTGCGAAAATCGCCGCAAAGCGGGCTGAATTTCGCGTTACTACTGCAGACCCTTTCGCATGGATAGACACGGTAGACACAAAGAACGCACAACCGGGAGACCGCGAAGCGTCTTTTGCGCAGCGTGAGGCTCTTGAGCGGTTTGGGCTGTCAGCTACTGAAGTTGAGGGGATGACACATCGTAAGGCTCAGTTGCTGCTGAAGACGCTGACCGAACGACGGAACCGGGGGCTGTGCACTTACAAACAATCAAAGATGCTCAGTAAGCGAGGGATCGACACGCGGAAGCTGACCAAGGAACAGGCGTCTCGTGCAATCGACATGCTGATTAAAGAAACAGGCTGGCGTGTCACTGATGAAGTTAGGCGAGTTTGTGGGCAGGCACAGTAAGGAGTAATGGATTATGGGCTTTCCTAGTGATAAGCACATCAAGAAGTTTATTAATGGTAAAACCATTGATGATATTACAACCAATGAGTATGGGGCGGTTTTCATCCACTTTACAGACGGAGACTCCCTGAGACTGGTGCCGCATGTTCACAGGCCAGAAAAACCTAAGGTTGATATGATTGCTACGCCGTTTGATTCATCAGGTAGCGTTAAGCAAAGCACGGATATTTAGTAATGGACCCACACCTGCAGAAACGGGTTTTCCACGCAGTGGAATACTGTGCGAACCTTGGTATCAGTCTCGTTCCGCTCGGCCAAGGCAAAACACCCGCACGGAAGTGGGGGCAGGATATCGGCAAGCCTACGGACCCGAAGACGTGGCCGCGTGGTTGTAACATCGCAATTCTGACAGGTCAGGAGAACGGGATCGTTGTCGTTGACTGCGATAACATGGCATCGGCCGCACAGTGGCGGAAGTACGGGACGCCGACCCCGCTGATGGCCAAGACTCGCCGAGGCGTGCATTTCTACTACCGACATCCGGGAGTGTACATCAAGTCTGATTCACACATTAAGGTTCCGGGGACCGATTCGGAATATGACGTGAAGGGCGACAAGAGCTACGTCGTGTTTCCACCGTCTATGTTTTCCGGCCACCAGTATTCATTCGTGTACTGCGACAACAACCCCTGTGCGACATTGCTGGACTTCAAGACGCTACCGCTGTTTGACCCGGCTTGGCGTCCAGACAATTCGGCGGCAGAGTTCACGGGCCGGTCACAGAAGATCGGCGACCCGCTGAAATACATCCGATACATTCAGGCTGTTGCTGGCCAAGGTGGACACAATTCAACGTGGCGAGCAGTTAACCGGCTTAAAGACGGCGGGCTGACTGAGATGGAGGCAGTCGCTGCAATGGTCGAATGGAACAAGACAAACGCGGAACCACCGTGGTCTATCCGCGACCTGATTCACAAGGTCAAAAGCTGCTACAAATGATTACAAAAGAGCGACGATTACTCCGGTGTATGGGAGGATTCTTGTATGAGACTTGAAGATGTCAAATACGGTGTTGTCTACTTTGAAAAATCCAGAAGGCAGTTTGGGCAGGTGGTAACCTGTGACCCAAACGATGGCGCATCGCTGCTGTTTGAACCGCTGGATGATGACGGGGATATCATGGGAGGCGATATCTATCGTGTTGAGGCTGGTAGACTGAGTCCAGCAACGGAGGATTTATGGAACGAAACATTTTGTGGACCCAACGCTATACCATTTTCTTTGATGTGTGGCACAACATGACTGACAGAGATTTTCTAATTTGGCTTCACGAGCGTTTACGTCACGTCTACAGAGAAAATGAGTTGTTTGATTACATGCACAAGCTGCGATGTGTAATCACGTCAATCCCTGATAATCAAGTAACTCCGAGCGACGGACGCGGAAAAAACGGATACAAGGAGCTAATGGAGGCTCTTAAAACATGCGGTACGGACGCCCCAAATACCGGAACATCAAAACCACAGTAGACGGCATCACGTTTGATTCGAAGCGTGAATCAATCCGCTACTGCGAACTGAAGCTGCTGGCAAAAGCCAAGAAGATCCAGAACCTACGGCTACAGGTGCCGTACGTCATTCGGGTTAATGGTGAAAAAATCTGCAAGTATATTGCGGACTTTGTGTACGTCGAAGACGGTCAGGAGATTGTCGAAGACGTGAAGGGAATGCGGACTCGGGAATACGTCCTGAAACGCAAGTTGATGAAGGCTGTTTTTGGAATCGACATTAGGGAGACGAAGTAACATGGCCGCAAGTAAGCGAACCTACAAGCGTCTCCAGTCTTTACGGAAGAGAATTGATATCCTTGATTCCCAAATAAGGGTTTTCACAAAAGACAGAGATATACTGCAGCAGCAAGTGAATTTTCTGGTTGCTAAAATCGAGATGGAATAGCGATCACTTCATGGTCGTGATAATGATAATTTCTTGTGAAGTAGTGCGAGTGCACTGCTGTATTTCTTGAATGGAGGTAGTTTTAATGGCATCTTTCAACAAAGTGATTCTTGTCGCGAACCTGACACGAGACCCGGAGATTCGGTATCTCGCCAGCGGTTCAGCAGTGGCCGACGTATCGGTGGCTGTGAACGAGCGATTTAAGAAGGGCGATGAGTACGTCGAAGAGGTTTCATTCATCGACGTGACGGTGTTCGGCCGCACGGCGGAAATTGTCGGCGAATACTGCCAGAAGGGCTCGCAGATCCTGATTGAAGGGCGACTGAAGCAGGACCGCTGGGACGACAAGGAATCCGGCAACAAGCGGAGCAAGATCAAGGTTATCGCCGAGGCAATCAAGCTGCTTGGCAGCAAGGGTGGCGGCGGCGAAAAGTCTGCAGCAGGCGGGAAAACCGAATCTGCAAGCTACGAGGCAGGCGGCGACGACGAACCAACACCGTTTTAATCCTCCAGAACAGTAGAGACTTTCCACGAATTTTCTGGTAAAATGCGCACTGGAGGTGTCGCTATGGAAAAGCTGAAAGCATACCTGCCTTACGTGTTGGCAGGAATCGCTGCATTGTGTGCCGGTGATATCGCAACGGGGCTGTACTCCGGCAAAAGCCTGTTGAACGTTCAAATGATTCCATCGCTGCTGGTCGGTGGTGGAAGCCTTGGAACACTTTTGACGCAGTGGCTGAATCGTCGATTCATCTCGGCTCGCGTGATTGCACCGTCAATCAGTGACGAGTTCCGGAATGAGATCGAAGCCCTGTTTCAGGTTGCTGCTGACGACGACGTTCCTGATGAGCTTGTCGAAAGTCTCGCCAAGATTGCAGGGGCCAAAATCGTTGCCTATCGAAAGAAACAGTCAGAGGTGAAGCCTTGAGATATCTCATTCTGCTGATGGCTGTTTTCCTGAGTGGTTGCAATTTCCTCGACGCTATTCCGACACCGTCACCAGACGGCGAGAAGGAACAGAAAGAGGGAAAGAAGACTCCAGCAGTCTCAGAGGATGAGGTCTGGAAGGAACTCGCACTGAGTATTGCGAAGGGTGTTCACCGTGACACAGACGACGTTGTATTGACGGCTGAGAACCTGAAGACGATGGGGCGGCTGACGGACATTTCTCGTGTTGATGAGTTTCGTACGAAGCTCACAAAGATCGACGAGACGAACCGTGACGCCATTGCCGCAAAGGTCTCGAAGTAATGCGATACCGCCCAAAAGTATCACCAGATGACGCCATGCGGATTTACCGCAAGATCACTGGCGACGACGAAACCGAACAGACGGATGAAATCGTTACGGTACTTCGGGCGGTTCTCTATGCCACAGTGGATGACACTGCAATCGGGATGCTGTGTAAACAGAACTGGTTTGACGGCAGTCGTATTGCGTGCGAACTCGCTGCAATCGGAATGCGGCGAATGTACGAAAAGGAAATTCGCAGGAAGAACCGTGTATGAGCACTATGGGGCCATTGGGCTGTATTCTGGATCGCGATTACACGCTGGAGTCTGATGATCGTGTTGCTAAGGCGACTGGATCATCTCAGCTTTGGTCTGACAGTCAGACGGAATTTCACGGACGCTGGAAAACACTAAAGGCTCGCGGAATCACGTCGGTCATTCTTTGGCCGGCGTACGAGAAGATTTCCGGCAAGAAGATCCGGCCGCACAAACAATTACGCGGTACGTGCGTTGCTCGCGGCTTTGAGATGGCCGCACGAATGTCCTACTGCAATGCGCTGTTTCAGCGGACGCGACTCGGCAAAAACGCCGATCTGTCCTACGAGATTCTTTACGCCGGATCCCGCAACTACCCAGGCAAGGGTTCGATTCGGAACGGTGATGGTTCAGTCGGAGCATGGGCGGCTGAATGGCTGTCTCTGTATGGGCTGTGCGAGCGAGGCGTCTACGGCAGTGTAGACGTGTCGAAAGATAACGAGATGTTGGCCGTATCGCTGGCACGCTCTGGTGTGAAGCTACCGAAAGAGGTGCTGGACGCCTGCAAAGAGCACACATGGGCAACGAATCGCTGTCAGAACACGGATGAGATTGCTGACAGTATCGCCAGCGACTTTGGCGTAGCACGCTGCTGGGACACGCTATTCGGAAACCGAAACAGCAAGGGCATCAGCCGGCCGGCAGACACAGGGGCACACTGTCAGGCAGTCATCGGCGTTGCTGTTGCACCAAGCGGTGAAGACATCTTCATCGAGATCCAGTCATGGGGCGAAAACATCCCATCCGGACCAAACAAGCTGGAGACCGCAGGCGGCATGATTGAACTGCCAGCGGCTTGCTACGGAGTCATGGCATCCGACTACCGTCAGGCAATGTCCAGAAGTCGCTGGTGGGAAGCCCACGCCGTTTCAATTCGTAAGGGCAATGAATACCGATAACACGGAGGTTTCGATGCGTACAGCATTCAAATGGATTATTTGGGCAATCATCATTTCTACAGTGGCTACCTTGCTTCTGGGTCCGCTGTGTGTTTACTCCTACGCTGACGACAAAGCCAAGCTGTCTGTCGATGTAGCAACGGCGGCACAGCAGGCGGCAGAGCAGGCCAGCCCTGAACTACCAGACGATTTCGGTGGACGCGGTGACCGCACTGTTCAGTGGTCTGAGAACACGCCATCTGGACTTATCGAAACGACGGTGGAGGTTGCTGAAAAGTGGCTTGTATCTGAAACTTGGTGCGTCTACTGCCCGGCAGCAAAAGCACGGTTCCTGAAGGAAGGTAACCCAGCCAGCAATATCATCACGATTGCAGACGCCAAGCGATTGCACGGGAAAACCGTTAGCAGTGTCCCATTTGAATACACAACGTCCACGACGAAGACTTACAAGCAGCCGCCAAGCTATCGCAAACAGTGGCCACCAGAGACTTCAATCGACGGCCATCTCACTACGCTGACGAAAGAAAAATTGCTGGATCACCTGCGAAACGGCGGGCCGCATCAGGGCAAGCACTGGCAGGAATGGTATCTGGAATCATGGAGCAAAGAACAGCTTACAGCCCTGCATGAAGATGATCACGACGACAAGGTTCCGACCTATCAGGAAATACAGACCGTCGAAGCCACAGTCAGCGGGCCTGCAGATTCGAAGTCTATCGCGGCCGCACTCGTGGCACACGTCCAGCGGCACAGCAAAGGCGAGGAAGGCGTCTCACAGGGAATTCTTCCGACTGTACCGATTGACCTGCCCGACTCGTTTCTGGCAATCATCGACGGAATGCTGGATCAGGGCGGCGCCAACCCGGTCAACGGTGTGCGGCTGAAGTGGGGCGAGGGCGAGCGATCAATCACGTTCAGCCCGCGAGTGGAGCTAACGCTACGCAAGATCGTAGAGCTTGATATTGCAGTGGACAAGATCACGGTGAATGGCCGTGAAGTGACGATTTCTGTGGTGAAGCCGGCATTCTGTCCGGACTTGAAAGTGAGGCTCCAGTGATTACAGCAGGGCTCAGTAACCCGAAATACATTGCAGGTCAGACTCTGAACAAAATCGCCTGCACTGTTACGGAACGTCAGCACTTCCTGAAATGTGTTGACTTTTTGGAACAGCCCAAAAGCGGATCTGGATCACAGCGGGCCGATTGGTGGGACTGCGACACGTTTGTGGAAGCCGCAATCAACGACATCGTTCAGGAGCACCACCCGAAATACCATGAGCTTGACAAGAGCCGTGTTGCAAAGCTGATCCAACGGAAGGCGATTGCAAAGCTGCAGACGGCCGGTTTTCTTCCGGCTGGTCTCATGGTGCTCCTGAAACTTGCATTCTTCAACCTGATGAAGCGACTGATTCTGAATTGGATTCTGGATCAGCTTACCGACGCGAACGAGGCAGGGAAGTCTTATGTTCAACACGTACAATCGGCGAAAGATCAATCGCAATCAGCTTTTGCGGGCGGTTAATGACATTCGCCAGACGGTCCGAGATCCGTCAGCCGGAACTGAACGCCGTGTAATGCAGGCCGCAAAGGAATTGCAGTCTATGTTACGCGGTGTTTCGCGTCAGCTAGACTCCAGCCTAAGCAGTGTCGTGGATCTGGCAGACAAGATCATCCGGACGAGAAACGCAGGCTGGGTTAGTCAGATGCAGTCGGCTCTGAAGAAATCAGGGAATCCGATTGGAGCACTGCTGGCCAGCAATATGCAGGAGAAGCAAAGTAAGCAGTTTGCCGACCAGATGGAGACTCGGCTAAAGCAGACTGCTGAGATTCTGAAACAAATCGAACCAGAGTTATTCGGCATTAAGCAGGCACCACCACCAGAAAAAGCCGGTGGGCGCCGTGTGCAGGACGAACCGCCAAGCGTCATTCAGGACGGCAAGCCGCTACCGAAAAACGTTGAGTACCTCGGCAATGGCTTTGTGAAGGTGAAGGGTAACGGGTTCGTCCGATTCTACCGCGAGACCGACCCGCTGATTACCGGCAAGCCGATCAAGGTCACATCGAGCAACGTCTACGCGATCAGCTACGCCTTGAATCCAGCCGATCCGGAAAAGAGCATTCTCTACGTTCGGTATCTGCAGGCTGACGGTGGATACAATGGAGGTCCAGCCAGCACAACTAAGGTTCCGGGGCCGACGTACGGCTATAAGGGGGTGCATCCGGATATTTTCCGGTCCTTTCAGAAAGCGATATCGAAAGGCATCTTCGTCTGGGACAACCTGCGAGTGAGAGGGACAATTTACGGGCACCAATATCCGTATTTCCTTGCCCGCATTGCCCAGATGTACATGCCTCGAAGGGCGGTACGCGAAGGGAATCAGGTTTGGTTTCGCCGACGCAAGAACGTTGCCATACTCGGAAACGGGCGAATTCGCAACGTCCAAAGCCGACTTCCGGATAAACGAGTCGGAACGGCTCGCCGTGCCCGAAGGAATCCTCGCCCACCTTCACGCCAGCGATAACCCGCGTATCGACAAAACCCCCGGTTTTCTGTATAATTCGCATTCTGAATTTACAGAACTCAGGGGAATACAATGCGCCCACGTACAGCCGAACAGTTTCTGTCTCAGTTTCTGTCTGAACTTGTCAAGGAGCGATACGCTTCTCAGGGTTCTCTGTTTGGTTCGCAGCACTGGCAGGAAGACAAGCACCCTCGTGTGCGGCAGGACTCCGGCGACCACAAGCCGGGCCAGTTTGCACCAAAGAACACTGGCGGGGTAGGGCCGGGACCACAGAAGCCAGCGGGGCCACCAAAGCAGGCAAGTCTGTTCGACGATCAGCCATCTGGCGGCGCCGCACCAATGGCATCGCCACCGCCACCACCACAGCCAGTTCAGGACGCCATGCTTCGCCGGCAGGAAGTGCTGAACGAAATGCTTGGCGGTTCTCAGCAGCCAGCACCAGAACAGCAGCAGGCTTCGCAGGTCTCCGCAGGTCTCCAAGACTCTCCGCAGGGTGAGGAGACTGATGAGGATGATGAAAACTACGACTACAAAACAGATCCTGAGGCACAGGAACACTTTTCTAATCTGGCAACAGCTTACCGACCAAAGATGCTTGGCCTGTTGCGGCACCTTGGAATGCGTCCGGAAGAAGCTGAAGACGTTTACCAAGAGGCTGTGGCAGACGCATGGAATTCGTTTGGCGACTTCGAACCTGACGACCAGCCAGAGCCATTTCGTCGCTGGCTAAAGTCAAAGGTGAAAGGCAAGCACGTTGATTACGTTCGCAAAGCCACGGCACAGAAGCGAGGATCAGGCAAGACACTATCGCTAGACACCCCAGTTGGCGAAGAGGGTAACGAAACTCTAGCCAGTGGAGTCGAAGCCAGAACCGGAGGCGTTGACAATGACTTGCTGAACGAAATTCACGGCCACATTGAGGCACTGGCAAAAACACCAGAAGACGCCAAGGCGCTAGTCAGTATCCTTCAGGGCGAGCGGACATGGGATGACGTTGCTGGCGACTACGGTATCAGCAAGCAGTCTTTGCATAACCGCTTTCATCCGATTGTGAAGCGTGTTCGCGAGATCCAGACGGCTCAGAGGGAGCGTAACTCAGCACTCTACGCATTCATTGAATCCGAAGTAGACCGTTACTTCCGGGACTACACCCTCGTTCAGCCAATCGAGCGATACAACCGAACGAAGGTGACCGGCAACACGCTGTTCGGCCATCTCCTGCGCGGAATCTTGACAGTCGTCGCATTCCATCTGGCCAACGGTGCATTCAGTGCCAAGACACCAAGCGAGCGAGCAGCGTCCAACAGCAGTGCGGCTGGTGGCAGATCGTCTATTGGCCCAAAGATCACTCCGGACGACGGAGGAAGCTCAGCGGCACCAGCGGCACCACAGGGCGGAAGTCCGAACCCAAATCCGAACGCTTACGACCCCGATGAAAACAAGATGTCAAATTCTTGGTTCGACGGAGCGGCCACTGAAGATCCGAACGCCATCAAGGCCGCACTTCAGGCCGGCAAAGACCCGAACGCACAGACTCAGGTCATGCCCGGCGCCGGAAGTATGTTCCCGAAGCCGGGGGATACACAGAAGCTGGACA
>JACCDR012175312.1_pt1 | contig 11376 bp, 22 predicted proteins | sample 7446431 | NCBI WGS metagenome assembly JACCDR01 (sample SAMN15323443, study PRJNA562643) | freshwater metagenome | isolation source: river surface water | place: USA:Blue River Watershed | collected 2017-08-17
ATGGTGTGGGTGTTACTGCGGAAAAAGATCGCTGATATTGCGAAGTACCGGTTTATGCGCGGTTTCGAGAATCGCAACCCCACTTCTATGGGCGACCAAAGAAACCTTGAAAGGGACTTTACCGCTACAATCCTGGTCGTCTACTTGCTCACGGGTGAATACTAGGTCCCCTGGCACTATCCTCTTGCGCCATGACTTTGCATGAAGTTCTCGACGAATGCTCTGTTGGTACTTCCATAGTCGGTAGATAAGACTAATCATGGTGTGGGTGTTAGTGGGTAGTGGGGGTGATGACTGCAAGGCGACGGTATTTTTCTTCTGTGGTGTGACCGTCCCAGTTGTTCTCACGCACTTCGAGGTGGTTGAACATCTCACGTTCACTATCGTGGATGTGCCATGAGACTTGTCCTGTAGGAAGGTCGATGTAGACAATCCATCGCCAGTCATTCTCCCATGACGTGTCTTCTTCGCTGTGTCGCGCAAGGTAAGCGGGGAATAGTTTTGATAGGGCGCACACAAGCATGTCACGCTCTCGGTACGCTCTGTCTTTTCTCTCCCTCTCCTCCTTCCTCACTGCTTCGGCGTAGGTGTCGAGGGCGGTGGAGAGCCAGTCGCGAAGTTCTATGAGGTATACGGGTGCATTAGGGTCGAGGGTCTTTTGGATCTCTTGATCAAAGTTTGCGAGTATCGCCTCCTTGGTGTTTGGGGTGCTCATATCACTTGAATGAAGAATAATTCAACGCGGCGTAGTTCTGGTTCGGGCGTCCATTCGATGTAGAACAGCGAGCGATTTCCGATACCGAGAAGCGATACCCATGAGTTCGCGTGACGGTACAGTGATAGGGTGAGAAGGTCGATGGTCATACTACTTGGTGGTGAGGTCTGGTAATGCGTTCAGCACTTCCCTGTCGCTGTTCTTCGCTCGTATTCGGTAGCCATATGACCGCCCGTATACCGTCCATCCATCGGAGAGTAATTCACATTCACCTGCGGAGACGACTTTGCCTTTCAGCCCGAATGCTAGGTCGGCGTGGTATCCGTTGCCGATTCTTGCCTCCCCTGCATCGGTAATGACGTATTTCATACCTTGCTATTGAGGTGGGTGAGTAAGTCGGTGAGGGCGTTCACTTCGTAATTGAAGAGCGTATCTTGAAACGGTGTCATTCGCTTCCGAGTTTTTGCAATGTCAATTCGTCGCTCAACTTCCTCCCGCACCTCTATATCCCGTGCTTCGTATCCTGCGCGGACTGCTGAGGCGATGAAGGTGTTGATAAACGTCTTGACGTCATTCTCGTGCTCGGGAGTCTCCCATTGCACCAGTTCCTCTATTTTCTCCCGCGCCTTCTCCTGCATCTGCTGAATGATTGGGTCGGTCATATGCATTGAATGTGATGTTCTTTGTAATTGCGTCCTTCGTACTCCTGGCCGATCTCTATCTCTTTTTTGCAGAGTGTGCAGTACATGGGTGCATGCACGTACTTCTTGCGGACGGTCATTTCTTCGTTTTTATCGACCACCTGAGAAACGCTTGATAGTTTCTGATCGCGGGGTCGTTCTTCTTCTTGAGTAATGCGTGGAGGTCTGTGTCACTCCACTTCATCGTGTTAGCGGCGATTGCGATGAGTTTGCGGAGTTGTCTGTCCTCCGTCATCTCGTTGATAAGTGCTTCTTTCGATGTGCGTGCTGTCGATTTCTCCCTCGTGTACTCTCTTTTTATTCTCTCCATCCCTTCATTCTACGACGGTGTGGTTTTCTGAGAAGGTGGTGGTGTGAATAACTCAGGTCGAGTTCCTCTCTCCCGAAACGAGAGCATCAGGTGGTGGGCAGTATGTATCATCACAGTAGCGGTATCGTAGGGAGAGACAGTAGAGAGAAGTTGGGTATCAAGCTCTCTGTCTTTTAGCTGGTTCTCAAAGTACGCATATCCACGCGCGCTCGTTTTATATCCAGTCCCAACTCAATACGATCCGGTACTACAAGGCGGGCATATCGGGACAGTCGAATGTGATGTGAAAAACAGAGAGGGCGAGGATTTGCCGAGTACGTATTGTGTTCGCTATTCCTAGCGTCCGATCAAGCTCCCGTTCTGGAAGCGCCCGTGAAAGGCATAACCCGGCACGTGACGTATCTACTCGTATAGTCACCTCGCATGGTTTTGTTTTAGACAGCTACCAAACCAATGGTTCGTGCCTGAAACACAATTGCGTGTTGGTTCACGCCAAAACCTGTGTCCAATGCGTCTACCTATTCCGCCACCTCTCTATTCTTCACACCACGTCCTCGACTGCGGGCATTTGCCAACCTTGCCTAGTCGTTTGGTTGTTGGTGTTCCCCAGGCGTGACTATTTCCGCGCTGGGTTGTGATGAATTGTCAACGACAAAACGCGCCTCAATAGGCGCGCTGTTTGCGAATTGTATGGTGAGCAAGAGCGGTGCTACCCAAGCGAGCAGAAACGCTCGCGCTCACACTCACCATACAATTAACAATGCTTTTGGGTAGCATGAGTACATTCTACACCCGTCCTTGAATCCTGCAACTACATCAACCGCGACAATATGTTGATAACTTGTGCATACTCCTGCACGCACCTTTTGTGGAAGCGTTGCCCTTCCGATGACTTCACGTAGGTGTAGCGCAAATGACTTTCGAGACTGCTCCAGGTCAGTCTGATTGCTTCTTCGATTTCACGCTCTTTGCGCTTCATGCACCCATTGTAGCAAAAAGCCCCCGTAGGGGCTTTAGCGGGACCAGCAATGCTTCGACGCCAACCAGGGCTGTAGACCGCTCTCATTGTAGAGAATGCGGGCGTAGGCGATGTTGTCTTTTACATCATATGGGTCGAGGCCGAGTTTCTGCATTCTCGCGCCGTGGTACTTTTGGCTGATTTGGAACACACCACCGTCGTGACTGTTATTCGTCGGGTTGTATGCGTGCTGTAAGAACCCGGACTCACATGCGGCGACCCTGAGCATGATAGGTGCATCGGGGAACGCCTCTGCTATGAGTTCCTTCGTCCTCTCCTTCGTATACGTCACTTCGATGACAACGGGCACGGGTGGGGTGCTCGTGGCGATCTCTTCTGCGCGGGCGTATTCGATGGGTGTGGGTTCGTGGATGTCTATGAAGAGAGCGAGAGGCCATGCGATGAGGTATGAGAGTGCGATGCACTTCACCCATCGGACCTTCTTCGTCTCTTTGAGGGCTAGTAATAGTGCCGTTAGTGCGTACTGTTTTCGTGTTGCGAATTGTCCTTTGGAACGTAGTGTCATGGTTTGAGTTGTTATGCGTTCCACCCTCCATAAGCATGACGCATATACGCTAAAAGTCGAGAAAAGTTATCCACAGGTTGTGCGTGACAGATTCCCTACCATCCGTATACTGAGAGTATTACCAGTTATAGAGAATGTATGAAAGACTTTGCAATCGACGTGACCCTATGGCTGTGCATCACGGCCATGCTCACGGTACTAGCAGTATCAGTCATCGGGCTTATGACGGGAGAAGAACCATCAGAGGTAATCGGACGCATCATCTATGGCCTCATCTCCTAATTGGGTAGACAGCATCGAGGCGATGATGATGACGGGAGAGGAAGAGATTGGGGAGATTAAAGAGCCAGAGGATAATTATGGAAACGTATGAGTAGAATACGAACCCAGGTCGATACGAAAAGCAGACTGTGGTGGGCCGAGGAGTTTGAGAAATCCATGGAAGCACTTATGGGAAAAAAGCCACAGCCAAAAGGACCATTATTCGGACCACGAAGCGATAAGTTCCCAATATGATCGCATACGAGTTCAAGACCGCAGAGAAGGCAGGTATGACGCTCGGGGCACACAACGGTAAGGCGTTCTGGAAGGGAGACCTGAAGCAACACCAGACGAAGGCACGCTTAGACCGAGAGTTCAATGAAGACGAAGCCCAGGCGAATTATGAACACGATGCACGACTGGGGATGATATGAACGACGAGGAACTGAGAACTAGGTGGTTCAACAACGTATTCGACGAATACCTGAAGACCGCTAAAATGGCATCGGAAGATTATGAGAGGCTGAGCGCACTACAGAGGACAGTGATACAGTGCGTGAAGCGTAGTTTCGAGAGATATGATCGAAAAGCTGATAAAGGTGCAGAGTGAGCTGAAAGCACCAAAGGGGCAGTTAAACAAGTTCGGGAACTACCGTTATCGTTCGTGTGAGGACATCATCGAGGCAGTGAAGCCTCTCCTGGCACGAGAGAAGTTGCTTATGACCATTACGGATGAAATCGTACTAGTTGCTAATTACGTCGATTGTTCAAAGATTGGTGAACGGTACTACGTGAAGGCAACCGTAACGGTCACTGATGGTACTAAGGAGTTCAAGACTTCTGCATACGCCCGAGAAGAAGAAACAAAGAAGGGAATGGATGCTGCACAGATAACAGGCGCGGCATCCTCATACGCTCGCAAGTATGCACTCAATGGTATGTTCGCAATTGACGACACGAAGGATGCAGACAGCACCAATACTCACGGGAAGCAGGTAGACGAAGCACCAGAGGAGCCAGAGGATGATTTCTAATCAATAACTTATGTCAGACAAAAAAGAGACGATATTCGCGACGGGCTTTTTCTTCGAGAAAAAGCGCGACAACGCACCAGAGTTCGTAAAAGGAGGCATCTCGATAAAGGTCGCAGAAGCCATCGAACTTTTGCAGAAGTACCAGAACAACGCGGGATATGTTCGCCTCGATATGCTCAAGAGCAAGGAGAAGGGAAATATCTACTTCACAGTAAACACGTGGCAACCTGAGAAGAAGGAATCCACAGAGCCACGCCCAGAGGATATTCCGTTCTGATATACTGTAGTCGCTGGTACTTCTAAGGGTCCGCATCAGAAAGCCCTCTCGGGGGCTTTTTGCATTATGCACACCATGCACATTCCTCCGTACACAGACGGTGTACAATTAAGGCAGGCGCTCATTGAAAGGAGGTCTGCTGTGTACTCGAAGAAGCATCAAAATCATCTGATCTGCGGGAATTGCGGTTGCAGTTTCCCCGAGGCATGGGTCGCAAGACGTCGTGCCGTGCGTGATGGACGGGAAGCATTCTGTTCTCCGTTCTGTCACGAGCAATACGTGGAGGGAACGACATCGCTCCCTTTCGTGCAAGGTGGGCACAAGCCCACGAATGGCCATCACGTGAAACTCACCAGGAGGCTCCAGTGAAGAAGTATCTCGGTTGGCTGTTCATCGGCGCGCTGGCGCTGATCTCAGCCGTCTCGTATGCCCGTGCGGAGGAACCGCGCGTGATGACGGGAGTGTTCTGCAATACTCCCGAGGACATGAAGACCGTGCTGGACAACCGCGCCCTGGACATCGGCGCGATTGACCTCGTGAACAAGGACAGCGTGAAGTGCGTGCTGCATGACGGCAACACGTCGGCAGTGTTCGTCACCCACCTGCGCTTCGTTCGCACGGACAAGTTCGACGGTGACACCCTCTATCTCTACGAGGCCACCATCGAAGGCTTCTTCTTCGGACGGACTGGCCGCAAGGTCGAGCCGCCCGTGACGCAGTACGTCTACCTCTTGAATCCCACCGACCCGTCTCACAAGACGAGCGATGCGTGATTTATCCACACCCTAGCACCCCAGGATTCGTTCTGGGGTGTATTATGTATCTGCACAACGAATATGATTGTCTTATCAGGAGAGCCAAAAAGTACACAGACGTTGTATCGGTATGCGTGCCGTGGGAGACATGCAAAGATGTACATGACACGAGACGGTAAGAAAATCAAAGAGCGGTATCAGTGGGAAGCACGGTCACAATGGAAAGAGAAATTGCTTGCAGGTCCAGTGAGGGTTGAAATTACCCTGTATCACGGCACCAAACGTGTAAGTGACTGGGACAATTTCCACAAGTTGTCGATGGATGCGCTTACAGACATCGTGTGGAAGGATGATAGCCAGATCGTCGAGGCTCACGTCAAAAAACGATACGATAAAAGTAATCCACGTATTGAAATTGAGGTTTATGAAACACTCTGACGGACGGTACTACTGCGTGAGGCATAAAGGACGGCATGAAGGACCGTCGTATATGACGCCGAGGGGAGAAATTTGTGAGAGTTGTAAGTTTGATATAGCGTATGGAGACGACAATTGATTCAATACTCGAATGGTTTGAGGACGCGGCACGAGAGCGCCAAGTAGTCACTCCTACACAATACGTAGATGCGGGGTTACGTCTCCTTTCTTTGTTGGGTGAAGAACAGGCGAAACTGGCTGAACTGGAACACGTCTGTAACAAGGTAATGGCCGCTCACTTGGAAGAAGGAAAGACAGCAGCGTATGCTAAAGCGATTATGAAGGCCCTACCCGAGCATAGAGAGATGGTGCTCCAAAAAGCAAAGTGTGACCGCGTAGTGGAGTTCGTGCGTCTTGCCAAAAAAAGAGCGTCGATGTTGGATAGCGAACTTCGAGCATGAGGAACAGCGAATACAAGCGCATCCAGCAGGATTTGATGCTGTCTGCATTACAGGCCGTTGCAGAGAACGACAGTGAGAGGATTCGGAACCTTGCGCCGTGCTTCAATCGAAGAGGTTACTACAGGATAGCGAACTACCTGTTGGATCAGATCGAGTTCAAGTTGAGGATGTATTAGAAAAACCCCTGGCGCTCTCCAGGGGTTTCTCGTTAGTCCTTGCGACGTTTGATGCCCGCCACAAGGTCCTGGCGTCGGAATTGTCCGTACACCCAGAGGATGATCGAAATGATATTCGCTACTGCTACGACAAGCGCTTCCGCTTGCGTCTGGGTGATGGAGAGGTTGAGCGCCTGGATGACAGTAGTCGCGAGTGCGATGTACATGCCGAGGCCAGCCGCAGAGTACGTCTTGAACATTAGAATATCGGATAAATGATAATCCCCACTATGATACCACTGATGAAGCACCAGAGGCCAAGGAAGGTTGCGTCGCTCATGTGATGCGGAAGAAGTAGACCGGGTAGCCACCTTTCTTTTCGTAGTATTCTCGCCACGATGCGATGGTCCAGTGCGTGTCGAGTTTCCCGGTTCGGGAGTTGTTTGAGTAGATGATGCCCCCTACTCCAACCACGCCAACGTGACCATTCGAGATGACCTTCTTCGATGCCATGCCCGTTGGGGAGATGATGATGTCGCCTGGTAGTGGTGTAGTCGCGATGTCATACTTTGGGCGAAGGTAGGTATACATCGTATAGGTGCCGGAAATCATCGGGAACGGGCGGACTTTCGCCATGAGCGCAGAGACGGTCACAGCGCATGCTACGTCGTCTGGTACGCGGTCGTCCGGGGTAACATCGGTTCCCACAGCCGCACGCGCCGCGTTCCACAGTTTTATGCGCGGGGTGTTCTGCAACATACGCAGGGTATTTTGCAGTTTAAAGAGTTGCTCCTGTAGTTGTTGAATCGTCATGTGAAGAGACGTTTGAAGAGGTCGATGAGCCAGTTTTGCCTGACCGCATCCCCGATGTAGGCGCGTTTCGCTATCTTGATGTTGTGATCGAACGATAGGATTTTTCGGGTGTGGTCGTAGGAATCAAAGACCTTCCACCCCTTCTTCTGCCACCCGTAAATTATACACCAATGATTATTGGGGAGACCCATGTCGATGTAGGTGCCGTCGGCTCCTTTGTACCAAGCGGTGACAGAGACCCCTATCGGACTGTATTTTAGCGCGGCCTTTAAAATGGCCGTCCTTGCCTCTTTTGTCTGTGGTTCGTACCAGAGCCACTCATGCAGGAAAGAGTGCCGTACAAGCCAATTTTGGGCCTTTACGAGCATTTTAGCGGTGACGCTCCGTGGGTCGCGGAACTCCTGGTAGGTTTGGGGGTGTGGAAGGTCTGCGGCGTCGAGGAGACCCTCTTTTCGGATGCACTCGGCTACCTCGTGGGGCGAGGCACCGTTCAGCGTTACCCCTGCCCTGATGTATGTAAAGCGTTCGGAGTAGTTCGGCTCGATGTTGTATATGCGACGATAGAGGGTCTCGATGAGGTTCTGCCATCCCCAGACAGTGCACCCCGAGGTCTCGTAATCATCGTCCTGGTATTCGTATCGTGGGAGAAAGCGGTCCCACTGTCCGTTCGGTTGAAGTTCGAGGTTCGGGAGTTTGGAGTTACGTCCAAGAACGTAATGAGTAGCGTCGATGAGACCTTCGACGAATCCAAAGTTCATTTAACGAGCCAGATGAAGAACCCTATAAACGCTACGACGGGTACGCCAGTCCACTTGATGAAGCGCTGGGTCGTTTGAATCCAACCGAGGCCGAGGATCACTGGCTCTAACTGCGTTGTGAGGCGGTCGATTTTTCCGTTGACGGTTTGCTTTATCTCGTCGCGGATTACCTGCTTGATAATTTCTAGGTCTTCTGCGGTCATGCACTGAACAGCACGGCACTCCAAACTACTGCTAAACAAAAGAGGAGAGTGTACTGTGATGGGGAGAAGTCGCTCATGGTGAGATGAGGGCGTCACCTGTAAGTATAGCATCGCCCTGCATGATGACATATGGCACGACGGTGGATTCCGAGGCAGGGCAGGAATACAGCCCCGTGGTGAAGGTCGCGGAGTTGTTGTTCGTGAGGTCGTTATTGTTGGCCGTCTGGTCCGTGCCGTCGTTATCGAACAGCCACCACCCTTCCAGGTTTGTTCCGTTGTCGAACGAGCACGGTTCGGCGTAGAGGTCTGCAACTTCGGTAGATGAGAGTTCGCGGGACCATACGCGCACGTCGTCGATCACGCCATCGAACTTGCGGGAAGGAGTGCCGGTGATGAGGGTCGCGCCGATTTGGAACGGCTGGGTGGTGTTGTTGACCGATGTGTTCACGCCGGTGAACGTGGAACCGAGTTGAGCGCCGTCGATGTAATACTTGTAGTTCTTCGCTCCGTTCTCGTAGGTCCACACGATGTGGTAGGTGGTAGCGGCTGATGGTCCCCAGGATTGTACGTGGTTATCGAAACCGCCTCCGATGGTGTAGGAGTTCAGGGTATCGGTCGTGTCGTCGCAGATACGGAGCACGTAGGAGCCTCCCACGCCGTCGTTCGTCTTCGAGATAGGCGTGAGGCAGTCACCTGATGGCAGGGATTCCAGGTTCACCCAGACAGAGAGAGTGAAGTCACCGGTAAGGTCGAGGCCGGTCTGAGCGGCGTCTGTGATGCTCCAATACTGCGTGGAACCCGCCTCGATGTCCGTGCCGTAGGGGTTATCGGTAAGACCCCAGGCGTTCTGGGGAATGAGGCAGAGGAGGAGGACTAGAGCGAAGAGGCGTTTCATGTCGAGGATGCGACGATTACCTCCGGCTCTATGGTCCACGTCCTCTCTTTCGCTTCTGGGCCATAGCCTACCGAGTGCGTTCCATTCGCATCGGTGTAGATCACCTGATACCCAGGCACGCCGTCGGCAGAGACGTACTCGACCACCTTCTTCTGGTCGTCCTCGACGCGCTGGTATTTGCCCTTCGTCGCCTTTATCGCTTCCTGATCCGCTTCCAGGTCCGTCAAGAAAGTAGGCTTCTCGGTCTGCTCACCGAGGGTGTCGTATTGTGTGTCGTCTGTGGAACCCGAGAAGACTATCGCCCCTGCGATGAGTCCCACTGCGAGAATGTATGGCAGGTAGGACATGGCTTATCGGAAGGTAGGAAGTAATGCGATCGGCATGGCTTCACGACGAGACGGCGCAGATACGCTATGAGTGATTTCATGTGTTTGTGGGGTTATGCTCATATCGTAGCAGATTATGGGGCAAGTGGTAGGTACTACTGTGCAAACGGACTATCGCATGTTGGTTAGCTGCTGAAGATAGTAGATGTAGTCATACGTGAAGGTGCGGGCGGTGGTACCGACTGATTTGATGACATGGCCTCCGACTCCCACAGCGCGTGAGGTCCCGGTCGGAATGTTAGTCGAGTGCGTGCAGAGTAATTCGTTATTTAGGAAGAACTTGGCGACGGTTCCTGCGGCATTCACTTCAATAGTGATGACACTCCATCCAGTTGCTACTGCCGTACCTGATGTGGTGAACGTGCGCGTTGAGTTCGATGCCGAGAGACACTGCCAATTTGCGGAAGCTGTAGAACCTGTGGATACGCCTCCCTCGTCGTAGACGAGAGCTACGGCATCGGTCTGGTTAGCGGTTGTCGCGTCTTGGAATCCGAATACCGCTTGATAGCGCTCGACTGAGGTGGACAGCGTACTGATGTTTACGGCTATCTCCACGGTCGTCGTGCCTGCGCCAAGTGCGAGAGCTGAAAGCCCTGTAATCAAGTCGCAGCGGCCCGTAGCAGTTGTTCCTGTTGAGCACTGTGCTGTTCCAGGGCGGTTTGCTGTCGCTATGGCGAGCTGCGACGCTGCTGCGCCTGTACCCGTGACACTCTCGGCCACGAATGCGTCACCGGCGTTGGTGGTCTCAGAAGTGAACTCCTCGTACAACTCGATGGTCTGACGCTTCGCGAAGCCTCCGTATGCGCACTTTCCGTTCATCATGAAACACGTAGAGCTTGCGTTGGGGATGACAGGTGTTGTGCTTGCGTTGGGGGATTTGACCTCTATGGAAGCATAGGATGTGGTCGTGGCTCCGGTGAGGATTGAGAGTGCGCTATCTGCCGCACTCCACACAAGACGTGATATACCTCCGAACGCGCCGCCGTTATTGAATTGTATTTGAGTGTCTGAGCCTCCGGGCGTACCACCGCCACACGTCTGCCATTCGATGCCGTCTGCACCTGCGCCGTTGTCTTCATAGGTGAGACACTCTTCGTCTGCGGCACCCGTAGTGTCGAGGCCAAGAGCGCCGTCTACGATAGCGAGGCCGAAGCCGGTGATGTCGGTGATGAAGTCTGCGACAATCTGAATTGCGGTCGTAGCAGAGAACCGGGGTGCGGTAGAGGTTCCCGTGGTCGAGGTTGCGATGAATATGGTGGAGGTGGAGATGCCTGTGACGAACGTATTTCCCTGCACCACGAGGCCAGACGTACCGACGGTCGAGGATGAGGTCGTAGCGATGCCGATGAAGCCCGAGGAACCAGGGGCCGAAAGGGTGAGCTTCGAGGTGTCCTTGTCGAAGTTCAATTCTGCCGTGTTCGATGCTGAACCGCCCACGTAGAAGTCTGTGGTGATGTAGGAGATGAGTTCGCCCGTCTCGTTGTTATTGTCTGTCGTAGTGGACATGCCGCCACCACCGCCACCTGCGGACTGTGTGACACACTCCCAGGCAGTATCGCCTGAGTTGCGGGCGATAATTTGGCTACCAGTACACGAAAGGTCGTCGGACATCGAAGAGGAGATGCCGAACATGAGCGCGCCGGTGCCGGTTTCGTCGGTAAGGATTGAACGGAGTTCGGATGAGGTGTCGA
>JACCDR011442772.1_pt1 | contig 11373 bp, 10 predicted proteins | sample 7446431 | NCBI WGS metagenome assembly JACCDR01 (sample SAMN15323443, study PRJNA562643) | freshwater metagenome | isolation source: river surface water | place: USA:Blue River Watershed | collected 2017-08-17
CTCCCTCTTCTTACTCTTCTTTTCCTGTTTCACAGTTTCACCATCAAACTTAAGAATATTTTCTACTTTGTACCCCTCAACATTACCACTGTAAAGTTCCACAGTTTCACCATCCGCAAAACTTGTAGCTATCTCATCACAACGCTCGTTTCCCGGGATGCCTATATGACCGCCCACATATTCGAAACGGACATTCTTCAAAGAACTCTTTGCTTTAACTAGGTTTTCCCACAAATCTCTATTGGCCACGTCTTCTTTTGCCTGAGTCTTCCAACCATTCTTCATCCAGCCATATACCCATTTTTCAATACCGTTCTGAACATATCGAGAGTCAGTGTGAACGATGACATTCTGAGAAACACTGTTGGCTCCTAGTTTATTTTGAGAAACTGCAACAAGCGCCTCTTCGCAAGCCTTTAATTCCATTCGGTTGTTTGTTGAATCATCCTCCCTACCACCAAGCTCAAGGACATTATCCTGTGAAACCAACACTGACGCCCAACCACCAGGGCCAGGATTACCACGGGAAGAACCATCAGTGAAAATATGAATTGTTTCCATCGCCATATATTACCTAACTTAAATAAAAAAATCTTTAATCCTAAGACGAAGTGCGCCGCCAGCAAACATATCCTGCTCGATATGGGCCACAAGATTAAGGACACCATCTCTCTTTAGTTCAGCAAAGCGTTCTTTGTCGCAAAAAAACTGAATCGCTTTAATTCGTTTTTTGTTTTGTGAAACAATGAGCTCGATATGCTCCTCGCCTTTGCCAAAAAATCTTACAGATGCAAGTTCCACATTGGGAAACAGAAAAACTGGGTTTGCATTATCTTCCCCGAACGGAGCGAGGGATCTGATCTCAGCAAAAAGCTTGTGATTTATTCTATCTAGATCGAGAGCGTGATCGATGTTTTTCAAAACGACTGTCGACACTTGTGAAACCGCTTTTACCGCAGACTCAATTGCTCCAGGAAACTCATGGATAGAATCTTGAGAAACACTGAAACCGCCGGCGAGCGCATGACCACCGTACTCAATCACCATGTCCTTTGGAAGCTTTGCCATGATGTCCTGTAGGTTAATATCTCCGTATGACCGACATGAACCCTTGATGATATTTTGACCTTCACGCCCCCAAACGAAAGCGGGACACTTCCACTCTTCAGTAATCTTGTTTGCAACCAAACCAAGAAGAGCTGGGCGCCACTCGGGGTCACCAATCACCACAGCAACAGGCTTACCGTCCACGTACTTTTCCTGGATCATTTTCTTTGCCTTTTTCGAGATAGTCGCAACGTAAGTTTTTCTCTCTTTGTTGATCGACTCAAGATGGTCTACCACAGCACCCGCCTCAGCCTCGTCTTTAGTTTTTAGTAGTCGAAAAGCATCGTATGGAACACCCATCCGCGACGCCGCGTTTATTCGTGGACTGATACCAAAACCAACATCCTCTTCGGTTGCCTTTCTCTGATCGATTCGTAGCTTGCGGAAAAGTTTTTGTAGACCAACCCGCGGAGATCTTCTGAGGACCACAAGACCGAAGTGTGCGAAGACTCGATTCTCCCCCTTGAGCGGAACCATGTCTGAGAGCGTTGCGATTCCCACCATATCAAGGAGCCACTTCTCCCACCCGTCAATAATTCCTCTTCGGTCTCGAGCGAGGACTCCTTGCACCAGCTTAAAAGCAACACCTGCTCCACAGAGAAACTTTTCTGGATACTTGCAATCTTCCCTCTTTGGATCGATCACAGCATAAGCAGGAGGAAGACCGTGCGTGACCACATGATGATCGGTTACAATCACATTAATTCCGTTCGCCTCTGCAAAAGCCACTTCATCGTAGTCTGCGATTCCGCAGTCGGCAGTGATAAGAAGCTTTGCGCCCTCACGCACAAAATCTTCGATGGCAGTTCTATTTAATCCGAACCCCTCATTGTGTCGGTGTGGAATATACACTCGATAGTTTAAATAATTTAACTTATCGAGCAGATCAGAAAGAATGACACCTGCCGGTACCCCATCGTGATCATAGTCAGTAAAAATGATTATTCGCTCGCCCGAATCAATCGCTTTGAAGATACGGTCGACAGCTCGGTCCATATCCTTAAGAAGAAATGGATCATGTGTATGTTCGTCATATGAAGGTTCGATGAACTTTTTCGCATCTGCCGCACTAACTACACCTCTATAATAGAGAAGCTTTGCGACTATCTCTGGCAAGTGTGCTAATTCCGCCTTTCCCTCTGGTGATATGTCTGGTCGTACTGAATACATTGAGCTATTGTATAATACTTCTATGAATTGTATTTTCTGTAAAATTGTCGCCGACGAAGTTCAGTCCTACAAAGTTTATGAAGACCAGGACTTCTTGGCCTTTCTAAGCATAGACCCAATCACACCAGGTCATACCCTAGTGATTCCAAAAGAACACTATCGCTGGGTTTGGGATGTTAAGAGTCAGGATAAATACTGGCTTGTAGCACAGAAAATCGCTTTCGCCCTACGAAAGGCATTCGGAACTGAGGCTGTCCACTCTAAAGTTGTTGGGGAGGAAATTCACCACGCACACATCTGGGTTTTTCCAGAATCAGCGCCGAGTTTTAACAAAAAAGATCTCGCAAAAAATGCAGAACTAATTAAAAACGCCCTCTAGAGGGCGTTTTTACTATCAACCAGCGCTTGAATTCCCGGAAGGGTTTCTTTCGCAAGATAATCGAGCATTGCCCCACCACCAGTTGAGACAAATGAAAACTTATCGTCCACTTTGAGCTGGGCGATGGCCGACAAAGTATCTCCACCTCCGACAATCGCCTTTGTTGTAGGCGTTGCCGCTACGAGACGAGCAAAGTCGAGAGTAGATGACTCAAAACCTGCCTCATAATTTCCAAATGTGCCATTCCACAAGATAGACTTAGCGGACTTCACGTAAGGAGCAAGGAATTCTGCGGTTGCGGGACCAGCGTCCAGAATCTTCTCGTCTATACCCACAGCATTTGAAGCACGCACGAACTTCTCTCCTTTTGAGTTCTGAACTTCAGTGTCAGGTGGAAGAATGAGTTTTGGACTCTTTATAACTTGATCAATTGAGAAATCACCCGTTGATACCACAGATGTTCCTACCTCGTAACCAAGAGCCTTATAGCAATCATTTGCCAAAGCACCACAGATAACAACATGGTCAGCTATATCGAGGAATTTCTTCAACAAGGGCAACTTTGTACTAAACTTGGCTCCACCCAAAACAAATAGAAAAGGTTTCTCTGGCTTAAAGGAGCCGGAAAGACTCGCAACCTCCTCTTCAAACAAAAAGCCCGCGTATGAAGGCAGGTACTTAGAAACCCCAATAATTGAAGCGTGAGCTCTGTGTGACACCGAGAAAGCCTCGTTCACATACACCTCAGCAAATGAGGCAAGAAGTTTGGCGAAACCATCGTCGTTCTTTTCTTCGCCTGGATTATATCGAAGATTTTCAAGTAAAACGAAACTTCCTGCCTTAAGAGAACCTACTGCACCGCGCGTTTCTTCCGTAATTGAACCTGAGACGAAAGTAATATCGAGACCAGCGTTCTTAAAATACTCTGAAACAATAGAAATAGACCTATCCCCTTCTGCCTCTCTGTGTCCGACCAGAATAACTTTTGCACCAGCGTCACGCAAAAAAGTAAGGGTCTTCATTGATCTTCTGAGACGAAAATCATCGACAATTTTGCCATTCTGAACAGTTATATTCGCATCAATGCGAACCAGAACAGTTTTCCCTGCAAGCTTATCGGGGCTGAGCGAGGAGAGGGTTTTAAAGTTCATTTGCAGTCTTGATTACCGATACGAAATCGGCCGCCACTAGACTCTGTCGACCAATAAGCAAACCGTCTACGTTTCCCTCCTTAAGAATCGCTGGCGCTATGCCACCACTTACTGAGCCTCCGTAAAGAATAGGTGGGATTGCAGCTGTCTCCATGCCATAAATTTTTCCGAGCACCTTTCTTATATAAAGCGAGGTCTCATAAATATCATGAGGCTTCATAGCATCGGCCTCACTCTTTCCGATTGCCCATATTGGCTCATAGGCAATAATCATTTTCGATATATCTTCTCTTGAAATTCCGGAAAATACGGTCTGGAGCTGTTTTTCAAGAAAGGCGAGATACTCTCCGTGCTCATCACGAACCTCTTCGCCAACACAAACAATAGGAGTAAGTGACGTTTTCAAAGCAGCGGCAATCTTCTTGTTTACAACAATATCATTTTCACCCTCCTTCCTGCGTTCTGAATGACCAATGATGGTGTACTTTGAACCAAAACCGGCAACCATACCAGCGCTGATCTGAGAGGTATAAGAACCCTTCTCGTTTATAGAAACATCTTGAGATCCAAGATTAATCTTTACCTTAGCAATGAGACGAGAAACAGTTTCGAGAAAAACAAAAGGTGGGCACACTATCACATCCACCTTCTTTGGTGAGAATACGGCTTTTTTCACCCCAGAAATAAGGGTTTTTACCTCAGCAACACTCTGAGGGTTCATCTTCCAGTTGCCAACAATATATTTCTTTCGTTTTGAATTTTGCTTCATTCCGAGATTATACCATCTCGAAAGATTACTGGGTTTCTTTCCAACCGGAGAACTGATATCCGCCACCTGGACCAGATGAGAACAATAGACTCTGAAGGCCTGTCTTGTACTCTACTTCAGCTGAGTTACTCATTTCCACAAGATATGCAGTAACTTCACTCAACTCTACAGAGTTAGCGAGAGATATTTTTCCAAGCGGAGCATAAAGAATAAGGTCGCCTTGTGCACTGTTTGAGATTGATATAGCAGAATTACTTCCACCTGACGAAGCAGACTTGTTCATTGAAACAAGCATGACGAAAGAATTCGGAGACCCAGATCCAGAATACTTTGTACTGTTACTCAATATAATTCTTCCCTTCCCCAAGTCATCAGTCGGACTATCCGCAATAAGCGCAACACTCTGAGAACCGAGTGAACTGTCGACACGAACCTCGGCATTATTACTCAAGTTAATATTTCCAGTTACCCATACTGGACCTGTGAGCTTAATCACAGAGTTTCCACTGATATCCATATCACAGTTGATCTTTTTCGGGCCAAGAGTAATTGTTTGGTTCCAAACACTGTACGGACAGCTTGTAATTGTCCCCCCTGCTGTTGCAGCAGCTTGCCAATCAGCAATTGTCTGTAAAGGAATTGGAAAACTTGTTGTTGCCTGGTTTGCACTGCCTGGGTAACTGGTGCCGTTCACCGTCGATCCTGAGATGGTCTGGTAATAAGCATTTTGAGTGATGATAGAGTTTCTAATCGTGTTAGCGTAAGCAGAGCCGGTAACGGTCACACCATCAATACTGCCAGAAGGACCCGCGGAGATTGCATCCCCCTCAACCCTTCCGCTATTCGTCGCCAATATTGGACCATTTGCATACAGATTACCCTTAACTTTGGCACTGTTATAGATGGACACTCCGCCCGCACCAACCTGCACACCATAGTTAAAGGCAAAGCCCGTGCCAATCTGAAGACTTGTAGTATTTTTTCTACTAACATCATTGGTCTCGCCTAAAGCAGTGATCTCTGTTGTGTTGCCCGCAGTCACCACAGAAGTTGAGGCCGTTACTCCGTTTATGGAGATCTGCTCTGTTGGAGAATAAGCTAAGCTGTTTTTAACTCGATAGGAAACATCTTCAATTCCTGATTCGGACACGTAATAACTTGATTTAGAGTACAGCTGATTTTCAGTGGTTTTGATCTGATTAATCACCGGAGTAACCACTCCTAAAATAATTGAGGTTCCAATGAATAGAAACATGATTCCTGTCGCCATCATTGCCTGACCACTTTGTTTGTTCATATGAATATTCATAATGATTAATAGCCGCCTCGAAGTGTGGTTGTTGTCTCGACAGTGCGTGTTTCTGTCTTATCTCCTTCTACAGTAGTGAGCACCATCACAATTTTCACCGCCTCAGCATTGATGAGGAGAGTTTTATAAAAAGTAAGACTCTGCACGGTTACAGAAGAAAGAGTTAGCTGCTCCTCTGCACCGCTCCCTATCCGAGTAAATAGCTTGCCGTTGCTTATATAAAACGATTGCACCACAGAAGCCCCGCTCTGATCCTTAACGTTTATATCCAAAGTACCAGGAGTTGTTCCGAGCACGCTTGATCCAGCAACAGATGTTGCAGATCTAACATCTCGAGTAATTCGCTCCAAGGCAGTCATGGCCGAAACATTTACGTTTTTATTTGCCTTTACTACAGACCAAGACTTACCAAACAATACGATCACGTTGAGTATTAGTACTGAAAAAATCGTCAGTATGGCGACATAAATAATACTCTCAACAAGTGTAAAACCTTTTTTCATACTAATTAGAAAAAATGTTTGATAAATAACCCGATATCGACTTGGTCGTAGTAGCAGTTGATGTTTTCCAGGCTACGGTCACCGTAACCAATTTAGTATTTGGATCATATGCTGAGCCACTCACTGAAGAAGTAATATCCTTAGTAGTATTGTCTCGGCGAACATCAGATACTGTCACGTATCTATCGAAAATATCCTGAATGAAAACATTGGCCGTAGTCGTTGCCCAAGTACTAGTGGTTGTACTAAAAGTGAAACGTACCGGGGTTGTAGTCGAGAACTTGGCAAGACTGTTTGACCAGGAGTTATCTCTGAATAATCTAGTCACCTCCATTCCCTCCTCCAAAAGATACTGCGCAGTAATCGTGTCAGCCGTATCTGAGAACGCCTGCACATACTTGGTATACAGGGCGATAATGCCGCTCAAGAGAAGAACGATGATAGCAACTCCGATGACCGCTTCGACAAGAGTGAAACCAGCACGAGCACCAGAGCTTACTTTATTTTTTTTAGAAAAAGATTTCATCTAATTAGCTTCGATAAGACCAGATGAGTAAATAATAACACTTTTCTTCGTGGTGGTACTCCTCTTTAGGCGAAGCTCTACGGTACCTGTCGCAAGCGATTGCCCTGTTAGTTTTCGATAAGAAAGAGTATTTGTTCCACTAGTAAGTGACAGCTGGCCTATTTCAACAAGGGGGTCGAATGAATAATACTCATTATTCACAGAGCTTGAGGAAAATCCTCCTTGGAAAAGAACGATTCTTTCTGTATTTAGTCGCACGCTGTGTATCGTATTCTTTTCATTTGTAAGAGTCTTTGACCGTGCTCTCTCAAGAATACTTGTGAGCATCGAGACACTCTTATCGAGCGCTTGTCGCTCTCGATACTTATTCACAGCACCAATAGTAACTGTGCCAACGATAAGCAAAATAGCGATCGAGACAATGAGCTCTATGAGTGTCATTCCTGAAGATCTCATATTAGATTTTTCCGAGAAGTGAATAGGTTGGCGTAATCATGGCAACAGCGAAGAAACCAACACCTGCACCAATGAAGATCATGAGGAAGGGTTCAAGGAGAGTCGACATATCTTTTGTCTTCTGATCAACTTCTTCCTCATAGAAATGTGCGACGCCCTCAAGCACATGTGACAACTGCCCGGTCTCTTCTCCTACACTAATCATCTCCCCCACAAACGTTGGGTAGATTGCCGAGTTTTTTGCGAACACCTCAGATATAGGGTCACCCTTCTGAACACGAGCTTTCACCTCTGCTAAAACGTTTTTATACAAATGATTCTGGAGCACATCTCGAGTAATTTCTATAGCAACAACGAACTCAACCCCTGAAGAGAGAAGCGACGCGAGCGTTCGAGCGGTACGTGCCGAATTAAACTCTTTTATCAATAGACCAATAATAGGAATCTTGAGAGAGAAAACGTTAATAAACCTCCTACCAGATTCACTCTTAAACAATGCGAGAGTTGCAATTATTAGACCGACGACCGCAAGGAGACCGACAATCTTATTCTCCAGGAGCAACTTGCTCGCAGTAACAATAAGCTGTGTTGTCCACGGCAATTCGATTTTCATATCAACGAACGTAGACGTAAGTGTGGGCACAACATAAGTAAGAAGCACCACAGCGAGGCCTATCATCAACATGAAAATAATTGCAGGGTAAATCAAGGCACCGCGGAGGCGCTTTACCAAAAGGTAATTCTTCTCCATCTGAATGGCGAGGTTTTTGAGTGTCGGTGAAAGTGTTCCACCCTCCTCCCCCGCTCGCACCATAGAGACGAAAAGTTTTGGGAAGATTTTTGGATAAGCAGAAAGTGCTTCGCTGAAAGTTTTTCCTGAGCTTACCTCGTTAGCAATCTCTCCAATAATCTTCTTAAAATATTTATTCTTGACCTGCTGCTCCATCACAATAAAGATACGTGAGAGCGAAAGGCCAGCTTCGAGCATGGAACTAATATTCTGAGCAAAAGTAATTTTCTCTCGCATCTTTACTGAACCTGCAGAAAGCCCTGGAATATGGAAGCCTGGCTCAGCTTCCCCTGCGCCATCTCTTTTCTCCTCAACAAAAATAAGCGCGAGACCTTTTGCTTTGAGGTCGTGATAAAGAGCATACTGATCCTTTGCCTCAGCCTTACCCTTCTCCTCTTTACCGTCAGCAGTTTTTGCCCGATAAATAAACGTTGCCATTAGTTCTATAAATGTTATTCCGACACCACTCGAAGCACCTCCTCAATCGTCGTCACCCCGAGAATCGCCTTGAAAATACCGTCCTCGATCATCGTCATCATTCCCTCTTTCTTTGCCTGGTCCTCAATCTCAGATGCACTCTTTGCTTTCAAAATAAGGTCTTTAATTGTGGGGGTAACCTTGAGAATTTCGTGAATTCCAATACGACCCTTGAAACTGTCTTCGGGATTATCTCCCTTCGGTCGCCAGAATGAGATCTTGCTCCAGTCGGCTTTTTGATCAACAACTTTCTCTGCCTTGAGAAAAGTAAGCATTCGATCGAGATCAATTGCTTTACCCAAGATGTCGAGCTCTGTCTTCGAGAGAATGTACTTTTCTTTCTTGTCAGTGAGTTTTCGAACAAGACGCTGACCAATAATAATATTCACGGTAGAAACAACAAGGAAAGGCTCAACTTTCATATCGAGAAGTCGAGGAATGGCACCCGCCGCAGAGTTGGTGTGGAGCGTTGAAAGCACAAGGTGACCCGTGAGCGAGGCGTTCACGCCGAGCGATGCTGTTTCATTGTCTCGAATTTCTCCCACCATGATAATGTCCGGGTCCTGTCGAACGAGAGTTCTCAAACCTGAAGCAAAACTAAAACCGATCTCAGGTCGAACCTGCGTCTGATTGATTCGCTTCATCTGATACTCAACTGGATCTTCGATAGTAGAAATATTTACATCTGTAGTATTCAAAATATCCAACATCGTATAGAGAGTTGTTGTTTTTCCAGAGCCTGTTGGGCCAGTTGTAAGAATCATTCCGGTTGTCTGTTTGAGTGCAGCATGAAGTTTCTCGAGTCCTTCTCCATGAAAACCGAGTCCTTCCAAGGTAAAACCTGAAACATTCTCTCGAAGAAGTCGCATAACAGTCTTTTCACCGTAGTAAGTCGGCAAAAGAGAAACTCGGAACGAAACCTTCTCGTTATCTGTCTCCACCTTGAATCGTCCGTCTTGTGGGAGACGCTTCTCATCGAGCTTTAGGTTTGCGAGCACCTTAATTCGGGCCGTAATACTGCTTCCGGCGTTCTTTGGGAGCACCATGGCATCATGGAGGAGGCCGTCAATTCGATAACGAACCACCACCTGCTCTTCCTGAGGCTCGATATGGATATCTGATGCGTTCTGAAGGATGGCATGCTTCAAGAGTGTGTCGACAATTCGCACAACAGGCAGCTCTTCAGCCATTTTCTTGAGATCACCCTCGCTTGAATCATCCAATTGCTCACTTAGTGTCTTAATGTTACCTGTTTCCTTCTGAATAATGTCGCCGAATTCAGCTTTTAGACTTTTTTGATACTGCAAAAGAGCGCCTTTTACTGAGTCTTTATCAGTAAGACGAGGTAAAATCTTGAGTTTTAGCTTTTTCTTAACGAAATCGATAGCACCAAGATCGTCAGTGTCGGTCATTGCCACCTCAATAGAATCATCAGCCTTACGAAAAGCCACAATGCTGTGTTTTCTGGCAATTGGCTCAGGAATGAGAGACAAGGTCTCAAAATCGATCTTTTGGTCTTTTAGATCTACATAAGGGATACCGAGAACATAGGCCTGCATCCGACGCAAATCATCCTCAGAAATTTTGCCTTTCATTACAAGGACCTCCCCCACCTCCTTTTTTGAGTCTGCTGCCTCTTTTTCAGCGGCTTCATAGTCTTTTCGCGAAACGAGCCCTGAATCAAGCACGAACTCCTTTAATTGAGCTTCGGCAATATACATTAAGCTAATTTTATCACGGTAGTGAGGAAAACGATGCTCCAAAACCCCCAAAACTGTGCAAAACTCCCCAGATTGACATATACCCCCTAAAGAGGTAAGATATTTATTAAGTAGTTCGCCTCCCGGCGGATTTTATTTTTTTAAAAATATGTTTGATTTAAAGGTTATTCACTCGGTTTTGTCACAACTTGAAGAAGAGCGAGGCATTCCAAAAGAGAAAGTTATTGAGGCTATTGAAGCAGCCCTTGCTACTGCCTACAAGAAGGAATATGGCAAGAAAGGCCAGATTGTTCGGGCACATTTCGACATGTCTTCAGGAAAGACTGATTTCTATCAGGTGAAAATTGTCGTTGACGAAACTCGAGTCATTATGGACGAAGAGGCTGACGTTGACCCAATGGACGAGCGAACCAAGTACAATCCTGAGCACCACATTCTCCTTTCTGAGGCTCAAATGATCAAGAAGGATGCAAAACTCGATGATGAAGTTGTCTTCCCTCTTGAAGCAAAGGATGACTACGGCCGAATTGCAGCGCAAACTGCGAAGCAGGTCATTATGCAGAAGTTCCGGGAGGCAGAAAAAAGCTCAGTTATGCAGGAATACTCTGGAAAGCAGGGTGAGATCGTCTCAGGTACCGTGCAGCGAATCGAACGAGGAAATATCTTTATTGACCTCGGACGAACTGTGGGAATTCTTCCTTATGAGGAACAGATTCCTGGTGAACGATACAAGCAAGGTGAACGAGTTCGCGCTTACCTTATCAATGTAGACGACGCAATGAAGGGAGTAACCCTTCGACTCTCTCGATCTCATCCAAAGTTCCTCGAAAAACTTTTCGACGCTGAAGCACCAGAAGTTGCCTCAAAGACTGTTGAAATTAAAGCTATCGCCCGAGAAGCTGGATCACGATCAAAGATTGCTGTTTACTCAAACGATGGTCACATTGACCCAATTGGTTCTCTAGTTGGACAGCGAGGTGTTCGAGTAAGTACTGTTATGAGTGAGCTTGGTGGA
>JACCDR012519170.1_pt1 | contig 11370 bp, 12 predicted proteins | sample 7446431 | NCBI WGS metagenome assembly JACCDR01 (sample SAMN15323443, study PRJNA562643) | freshwater metagenome | isolation source: river surface water | place: USA:Blue River Watershed | collected 2017-08-17
CGGCCGCAGTTCGTGCACGGGAACAGGCCCCGATTCGCGCGAAGCTTGGCGCGGCCCAGCTCCTGTAGCGACTGGGTCACGGCCCAGCGTCTCCCGCCACCCGGCACGCCCGGAGTTCCTCCGCGAGAGCCCGCACATCCCCGACGGTGAGCGCATCCGGGTCCTCCACTACCCTGAGGGGCAGCCGAGAGACCGCGTCCACCCGGCACTGCAGGAGCGAGGGCGAACCGCAACCGAGCAAGGCCAGAGCGAAACAACCCCCGAGGAAGTGTCGCAGCATGACCCAGTCTGGACCTCTGGCAGGGCTGGGTCAATTTGGACCCGGGTCACCCCAGCGGCGGGCACCGCGGTAGCAGCAGCGCTCACTCAGACGGTGTTGCACCGAGGACGCGTACAGAGATCACGAACGCTGTCAGCCATAGAGCATGGCAGCGATTCCGGTCAAGGCTGGCAATCCGGCCAACAAACGGCCACACTCTCGGCAACGTGCGCGCCAGCTATCCGCTCGCTCGAATCCCCAAGACTACCAAAGGTAGGAAGCCTCCCCACCTGTGGGACCCGCTCTACCGGAGTAACATCATCTCCACCGCCTCCACGGGGATGAGCCGGCGCGGAGTGGCCCAGCGCTGCGGCATCAGCCACGGGCTGCTGCACGACTGGCTCGAGCGCGGCAGGGCCCACCCCGATGAGGAGCCCTACGCCTCCTTTGCGGTGGACTACCTGCGGGCAGAGCGCGGGCTCGACCAGGCGGCGTCGACCGCCATCGCGCTCCGCATCCAGGCCCTGCTCGAAGCCCAGCGCGCGTTCGTCGAGTGGGTGGATGACCGCACCCCGCCGCCCGAGATGCCCCGCCGCCCCGACCCCGTGGAGGCGAGCGACGACGACTGGGCCGCGTACGACTCCGCGCTCGAGGCGTGGAAGCTATCGGTGCTCGCGAAGAAGGTACCGCCCAAGCTCCCGCCCGCGCAGGACTTCGAGTGGCTATCGAGGGTGCTCGAGCGCCGCTACCCCGAGGACTACGGCCACCACCCGCACCGAAAGCCCGAAGCCGAGCCCTCCGGAGATGCCTGGCTCGAGCGGCACGGCATCACTCATGGGCAGCTGGTGCACATGCTGAGGGAGCCGCCGGAGAGCATCCGGAATGCCTTGGTGGAGGCCGCGCCCGAGGTCTTCGCGCTGCTGGTGGCGAGCGGCTTTCAGGTGCCGGGGTGAAGGAGTCCGCAGAGTGGCGCGCTCAGCGGCACTGGTGGACCGAGTGGGCGATTCGCGACGTGCTGCGTAAGCTCACGCCGCCTCGTCCTCAATCTCCCGAAGCGCCTCCTGATACGCCTCCTCCAGCTCCTCCGCCTCCTGCTTTGCCCTAGCCTCTGCGCTGTTGGGGCGAGCTTCGTGTTTCGGCTCGGGGGCGATCTCGGCCTCCCCGAAGTGCGGCATCGACGCCATGAGCAGCGAGTCCCACACGTCGTCGAGGCAGCGCTCGGAATGCTTGGTCCGGGTGTCGTCCCACACGAGGGCCACGGCCTCATGCCGGAGATCCATGCAGCGGCTGATGTGGACGCGCAGGTGCCCGGTCTCTAGCGCCCCCTGCAGGAGCTGGATCCTCCGGAGCTTCGGGCCCTTCATCGCCGCACGGATGGGGATGCCCATCTTGCGGAAGGTGGCCTCGATGATCTTGCCGGCGGAGGCACTGTCGATCTCCACGGTCGCGTCCGGGTAGACCTCGAGCTTCTTCATCAGGTGCTGGGCCAGACCATCGACGGTGACGTCCCGCATCGCGTAGGCCTCGGGCACCCAGATCGTCGGCAGCGCCTGGGTGCTCTGGCAGACGGTGACGGCCGTCCTGTCGAGCTTCTCGTTGGGGCCCTCGGTGGTCGCGCCGCCCAAGTCGACCCCGATGGTCGTGCGGTCCACCGCGAAGGGGAGCTCGCCCGAGTAGTTGTTCCTGGGGAGCAGCTTGTAGACCAGCGCCTCGAGGTCCAGCACCCAGGCCCCGAGGTACTCGCGCACGAACTTGGCCGGGAGAAGGTGCCAATACTTGGGGTCCGCGATGGCCCCCTCGATGGTGACCCCGGGCGGCCACTTCTCCTTCGGGGCGAGGCCGCCCATGCGCTTGAGCGCCTTGAGGAAGTATTGGAGGACGTTTGGCTGCCAGGGGTTCTCTCGGGCGTCCCACGACACCACGCGGTAGGGGTGCTCGGTCTCCCCCGTGGACAGGGCATGCCAGTAGCCCTTGGGGATTGCGCCGGGGGTGCCAGTCGCACACCACGAGCCGTTGAAGTCCAAGAGACGCGGCTCGACGCACTCGTGAATGTCGTACTCGAGGAGCTTCGAGTGGATGGCGTCGCACTCGTCCCATCCTGCCTCCACCCACGGGACGCCGCGCCGCTTGTTGCACTCCACCCGGTCTTTGCACCCGCGCATGAGCACGCGGTAGCCGTTGGGCCAGAGCATCGCGTTGGCCTTGCGGTACTCGCGGAGCCCGAGGTTGTAGCGCTCGGATAGGAGCTCCAGCGCCGGCACCAGGATGTCCCGCGCGCGCTCGGCGGACAGGGACACGAACACGCTGCTCTTGCCCGGGTGGGAGTGAGAGCGGCGGTGGAACTTGCGGGCGTGGCCGTGGCTCTTGCCCGCGCCGCGGCCTGCTTTGCCGACGTCACCGTGCAGGACGAACTCCCGCTGCTTGGGGAACGTCTCGGCCATGATTCGCCCCCAGAGAGGAGAATCGGCGTGCGCGTTGCCGGCGCCGAGCCGGAGGAAAGCGCCTACACGTGGGTCAGTCACTGGCTGTCAAGACCCAGCCTACCACGGGTGGGTGCTATTTGACCCAGGCCGGCCCGTGCGGTAGGGTCACCGGACCCCATGCCGAGCAGGTTCACGCCGCGCCACCCCCGCCCGCGCAGCACACTCGGACCGCTGATGCTCCAGGCGCTCGGCGCTGCTGGGGCGATGCTCGCCGACGAGTACATCTGGAGCCCGTTCGACGCCCCGGTGGGTCGCCGCGCTGGCATGTCGCACCAGGTGCTCGGCTATGACCTGAGCATTCCCGAGGCGGGCCCCATCGGGATCCGCGAGCCCATCCGGGTGGACATTGGCTGACCCCATGGAGGCGCTGGTCCGCGCGGAGCGCGCTCGGGACCACGCGCGCTGGGCTGGCGAGCCCGATGTGGCGATCGAAGCGCACCTGCGCGGCATCAACGGCGCCCCTGCGCTGGTGCTGCAGTGGGCGCTCCGTGAGCAGGCCCGCCGGAGCGGCCAGAGCGTGGAGATCATCTACCGATGAGCGACCAGCACTGGAGCCGAAAGAAGCGCGAAGAGGGCGCGCCGCAGCTCGCTACCCTGTTCGCGGACGGCGCGGCGAAATGCTCCTGGCGCCACGAGATGGCCGCGCGCGGGGCCGCGATCTACTCCAGCCTCTACGGCGGCAACCTCTTCGACTCGCTGCCCTTCGACACCTACCGCCGGGGCCCCAAGGGCAAGCGCTGGGGCAAGCACAAGCTGAACCACGGCCGCGCCAGCGTGCAGACGATGACCGCGAAGATCGCGGGGCTCGACGAGCCGAAGAGCCAGCAGGTCACCACCGACGCCAGCGTGGAAGAGAAGCGCCAGGCGGTGTGGGCGGACCGGTTCGTGGAGGGCAACTACCACGAGCAGCAGGGCAGCTTTCAGGACATCTGGGACCTCGGGCGCCACGGCTTCAACCTCGCCGGGGCCAGCACCGGCACGGCGGGGCTCCGGGTCGAGCCGGACTTCGTCTTCAAGCGCGTGAGCCACCAGCTCCGCTCGACCCTCAACACGTGGATTGACCCGCACGACCGCGCCAACGGCAGGCCGCTCACCACCGTGGACGTGACGTGGGAGAACCCGGAGATCTTGGCGGAGGACCCGCGCTGGTCGAGCAAGTGGGGCAAACACATCCTCGACAGCGCCGCGGAGGTGCCCCCTCACCTGCAGTGCGAGAACGAGGTCGACTTCGGCACGAAGCTCGTGAAGGTCATCACCGCCTGGCGCTGCCCGTTCGGCTCGTTCAAGGGCAGGGAAGCGCGCATCGTCGGCGGCAAGGCCATTCAGTGGGACGACTACGAGCACGACCAGCCGCGCATCGCGTTCTTTCGCATGGCGCGCTGCTTGGGCGATGACTTCTGGAGCGAGAACCTCCTCGAGTCGGTCATCTGGGCCCTCGACACCGCCAACGACGTGACCGAGATGACCGAGCGGGCGATGCGGCTGCTCTCGGGCCTGCTGCTCGCGTACGACAAGCGCTCGGTCAAGCCGAACGATCTTCGGAACGCCAAAGACGCGACGCTGCTCCCGTACGATGGCGAGAAGGGCGGCCCCCCGACGGCCGTCTCGATGCCCATCGTCGATGGCTCGCGGCAGGCCTTCAAGGATGAGCTCATCCGTTCGGTCCACGAGATCCTCGGGGTCGACCAGATGCACACGGCAGGGCAGCGCCCCGAGGGCATGACCAGCGGGCGCGGCGTGCGCATGGTCGCCGCCTTGTTCAGCGAGCGGCACTCGCCCATCCAGCGCAACTGGCGCCACTGGCTCGCGGTGGACGCGGCGCACCTCAATGTCTTCGCCGCGCGCGAGATCGGGCAGCACGAGCCCGACTGGCAGGTGACCTGGCCCGGGCAGGACTTCGACGCGAAGGTCAGCGTGAAGGCGCTCGATGCCGTAGCGGACAAGAAATACACCCGTCGCCCCTACGCCGTGTCCGAGCAGAAGAACACCCCCGGCGACCGGGCGGAGCTCGCGAACGAACTGGTCCAGGCAGGGACCATCAGCCAGGAGCAGGCGGCGATGATCGTCAGCTCCACCTTCGACACCCCGTCGGAGACCAAGGGGCAGAGCACCCAGCGGCGGTTCTTCGCGAAGCTCATCGACCAGGCCCTGCACGCGGAGGAGGACGATCTCCGGGACCCGAACTACTGGGCCACCAAGTACCAGAGCCCGCCGCCGTGGATTAAGCCGGACGCGGGCATGGTGCAGGTCTTCGACGCCTACCTGCAGGCGATGATCGACGACGTGCCGCAGTTCCGAAGGAACGTGATCAAGCGCACGCTCGAGGAACTGGACTGGATGATCGCGAGCGCCGCGCGGCAGGAGACGCTTGCGCAGAACACGAACGTGAGCGTGGAGGCGAGCATGGGCGAGGCAGGCCTGGCCGCTCCCGCACCCCCCGGGGCTGCCCCCGGCGACCCGATGACAGGAGCACCCAGTGACGTTACAGGCAACCCAGGAGGCAACGTCCTCCCCTTCCCCGGAGCCGAGCCCGGCGGAGCAGCTGCAGTCGGATTTTAAAGAGCGCGTCCGCGCGGGCCTGGAGAAGGCCGGCCACCAGCGGGACGATAGCGATGTCCTCGATTCGGACGTGGTGGAGGACACGCCGCCGCCCCCAAAAGCTGGGAAAGGCGCGGCTTCACAACCGTCGACTGGGCAGACCGAAACCCCCGCTGGTGGGAAGACTGCTGATAAGCCGAAGGAGGACGGCGAGGAGAAGGAGCGCGCGGCACCCCAGCCTCGCTACGATTCCAAGTCGTTCTCCAAATGGATCGAGAACAACCCCGACAAGGCTGCCGAGCTAGCAACCAAGGTCTTCAAGACGCAGCTGGGCGGCAACGCGGACGCGTGGAAGAAGCACTTCATCGCGTCCGAGAACAAGCGCCGCCGGCAGAGCGCGGCGGATGAGAGTGAGCGGGCCGCCATCGCCGCCGAGCGCGCAGAGGTGGAGCGCATCGCGAAGGAAGCGAGCGAGCCCATCGAGCCGATCCTGGCCCTCATCGAGGCCGAGCAGAAGGAGGACTACCCGGCCGTCGACCGCTTCATCAAAGAGACCTTCGGGGTCGAGTTCGACGAATACTGCCGGCGCCGCCTGAGGGGCATGGGCAAAGAGACCGTGACCGAGCGAGCGCTCAAGCAGAAGGTCGCCGCGCTGGAGAAGAAGCTCGAGGGCGCCGCCCCAGAGCCCGCGAAGGAGGCGCCCAAGACCCCGGCCGTGAGCGAGCGCTGGATCGAGAAGGAAGTCCCGAGCGACCACGGGGTGAGGGACCTCGCCGACTGGAAAGCGAAGGTCACCGCCGTCTACGAGAAGAGCAAGGACGAGGAGACCGGCGACTACGACCTCAGCATCGAGGAAGCGGCCGAGAAGGTCTTCTCGGACTTCCTCGCCAAGCGCACGGGCAGGCCCCCAGCCAACGACCGCGAGCGACCGGCGCGCCGCTCACCCCAGAGGACGGAGGCGCCTGCCGCTCGTCGCACGAAAACGTGGACGGACGACGACGAGGACAAGACCCCCGCCGCCGACCTGGACGAGGAGGAGGAGCAGAAGCCGAAGGAGGTCTTCGACTACGCCGCACGGACCCGGATTGCGCTCGCGCGCGCGGCAAAGAGGGCGGCACGATGAAGTTCATCCCCTTCGAGCAATGGGTCTCCCTCGAGCCCGCCCCCGACCTGCACCAGGATGCCAAAGAGGGCATCCACCTGCCCGTGAGCTACTCCCGGCGCAAGGCAGCCCCCAACACGGGCCGCTGGTTTCGCGTGGTGGAGGTCGGCGACGGCGTCCCTCCCTACATCAGTCCCGGAGCCCCGGTGCTCTGCAACCTCGCCATGCTCTCCGACGAACTGGACGTGGGCGACGACAAGGTCTCCCTCATGCCCTTCCGGCAGGTCGCCGGGGTCCGAATCGGCAACACCACCATGCAGCACCTCGCAACCCAGCACCCCGTCCTGCCGATCGGCGACTACGTGCTCTGCCGCGACAACGACGACAAGCACGCGCTCATCCTGGGCAGGGACCCGAAGAGCAGCATCCACCTGCCGCTCATGACGCTCGAGCGCGGGCAGAGGACGGACGAGGCCTACGAGACGCACGTGGACGAGCACGGGTGGGAGACCGCGAGCCCGAACCGCCCCAACGACGGCGTGAAGATGATGTTCAGCGAGGTGCTGGAGGTGGGACCCGAGGTGCCGCCGGGTAGGCTCGAGGCGGGCGACATGGTTGCCTTCCGTCCGAACATCTGCGGCATCCGCTTTGACTTGTTCGGCATTTCCTACCGTCTGGTGCGCTGCAGCGAGAAGAACAGCGAGACGATGGGCAAGGTGCCGAAGGCGATCTTCGAGCGGATGCTGGAGAAGGCGTCGTGAGCGACCAAGGCCCGCTCTCGCTCGACCCGAGCAACATCCCCGCGCTGAAGGAGAAGCTCCAGCGCAGCATGGCGGAGGACGAGGCGCTCATACAGCGGATGGAGGAGCTCCAGCCCTACGCGGACGAGTACGCGCGCCTGAAGGAGTGGTACGAAAACCGCGATGCCGGGCGCACTTGCACGCGCGCGCTGCGCATGACGCTGGGTCTTGCACTGGTGAGACGCGAGCTGGGGCTTGACAGCTTGCCGGCCGCCCGTCACCCTGAATCACCTACCGGGAGTTGACCCCGGCGGCCACTCGGGGCCCCCAGTACCGAGCGCCCACTCCGCGGGCCCAATAGCGAGACGCCACGTCCGGCGCGAATAGGCGAGCCACCGACCAGGCCCAACCGGTCGAGTCTGCTTCCCTCTCGCGCAAGGACGCTCGCCGATGTCCGGCTATATCGACTCGTTCGCTCACGATCTCTTCCCCGACAAGCGGTCGATGGTGGCTTTCAGCCAGATCGGCCACCCACTGCTCGCGATGCTGGAGCAGCGGAGCCACAACAGCCCGGGCCGCAAGTACGGCTACCCCGCGTACATCCAGGGCCCGATCGCGATGGCGGGCACCCGCGCTCAGGTGCAGGAGATCGCCGACCAGCCCGACGACGTGGCCAACTTCGACGGCGAGGACTTCCTCGTCGGCTACAGCGCGTACAAGGCGGGCTTCAACATCTCGGAGCTCGACTACGCGACCACCGAAGGCTCGGGAGGTGTGCCGGACGGCGCGTACCTCGAGAAGTTCGCGGTCAGCATGCGCGAGATCTTCGAGAACCTGGGCGCTCGCAAGGAAGCCCAGTTCGTCTCCGCGCCGGGCCGCTCGCTCGCGCTCAGCACCGCCAACGGCGGCACGACCACGCTGAACACGGGCGTGATCACGCTGGCGGAGAAGACGCTGGTCAACCGGTTCCGCAAGAACATGCTCATCGAGGCGTCGCTCAATACGGGCTCGTCCTCGTCGCACACCAAGATCGACTCTGGCTCGGTCGCGTACATCGTGAACATCGACCACGACGCGGGCATCCTCTACGTGTCCAGCTCGAGCGGCGGCAGCGTCGGTCACTCCGGGTGGAACACGGCAGCCGGGTCGAGCGCGATCTACCTCTTCGCGTACGGCGACTTCCAGGGCTCGGGCGTCACTACGGTGCTCGCCAAGGGCTACCAGGACTGGGTCCCTTCGAGCTGGACGACGACCATCGACAGCGCCGGCAACTTCTTCGGCGTGAACCGCGGCAACGACCAGCGCTTAGCTGGCTGGCGCCTGCCCGCGGCTCTCGTCACCGGCGAGCAGCTGGACACGGTCATCGAGAACTGCCTCGACCACGTCTCCACCCTCTACGGCGGGTCGGGCGCCTTCGTGTTCCCGCTCTCGAAGAAGCGCTGGACCTCGCTCAGTCGCATCGCCAAGGCGCGCGGCTACCGCGTGCTCGACGGCAAGGGCGCAGTGATGGGCTACAAGGCCATCGAGATCGTCCACGGTGACATGACCGCAGAGGTCGTGGCCGTGCCCCAGATGCAGCAGGACGACCTGTTCTGCATGGACATGAAGGACGATGGCTGGGTGGAGCGCCACTTGGGCCAGGGCCTCAAGGTGCTGAACGGCGACGGCCTGACGATGCTGCGCAAGACGGCGTCCGATGACTACGAGGTTCGCATCCGGGACTTCTTCCACTGGGGCACGAACCGCGTCTGGCGCCAGGGACGCGCGGACATCAGCGGAGTCTCGCTCTAATGCCGCTGCCCAACGGCTTCCCGCTGCTGGTCGACCCGGACTTCCGGGAGGGCGGCATCGCCGTCTGGCGCGGCACCGTGGCGAGCGGGGTTGTGACAAAGCTCGGCGGGCTCTGCACGCTCAGCGACTTCACTACGGGCGCGGCCACCGGCACGTTCCCCAAGTGCAAAAAGGCGGTGCAAGTCTTTGGCGAGAGCAACACGGACAACGCCTCGTCGACCAGTCGCCACAAGATCAAGCTCACCGCGATCGATGCCGGCGCCGGCACCTGTACCGTGCGCTGCGTAGACGAGAACAACGGCGCCACCGAGAACCCCGCGGACGGCACCATCTACTTCGGCCTCTTGCTCAGCTGGTAATCCAACATGGCTAGCTCAATCCAACAGAACCAACGCGGCGCAACCCAGAGCGCCTACCGCAAGCTGAAGGCCGCGCTCGCCTACGGCGGCAACCCGGTCGGCTCCAGCGCGGAGCTCGGGCAGATGTTCGCTTCGCCCATCCTCTTCCGCGCGCCCGACTACACCTTCGACGCGCAGACGGACGACGCGACGGTGTTCACGGTGTGGGACAGCAACGACCCGCTGAACAACAGCAATGCGGAGGTGAACGGCGAGGCGTCTCCCGCGCTGGTATTCCCCGCCAATACGCTGACCCCCGTCTATGCCTTCGGCATCGTCGCCAACGACGACACCATCGGCGCCATCGGTGTGCAGTGCCTGGTGAAGGGCTCGGCGACGGCGCCCACCCTGGTCGAGGCCTTCCAGAACATGTACGTCCTGAAGGCCACGTTCTCGAGCGGCACCGCCTCTCGCGTAGTGGCCGAGAGCACGCCGGGCTTCACCATCACGGCCGCTGCGGTGGCGACTGGGCGCTACGCCATTGCGCTGCCTGCCTCGGTCTCCGGTCACATCAGCTGCGGGCTCGACTCTGCCGCGGCCACGGTGGCGACGGCTGCCCTGCACGCGCAGCCGAACGCTTTCGTCACCTCCACGGGCGTGGGTGAGATCCGCACCTACGGAGCGGCCACCCCGGCACTCACGGCTCCCGGTGATACCCACGTGCTCCACGCGCGCGCGACCATCCGAGAGGCGAATGGCGCCCTGTTCCGCTACACGAACGACAGCGCGGATACGGCCGACACCCAGCTCGCTTTCAGCATCAACACGACCCCGACGCCGGACTCGCTCCGCCTGCGGGCAACGGGCATCGCGAGCGCGGAGCTGCGCTGGACGGGCGGCATCTGGCTCGGTGAGCGCATCCCGATCGCGTTCCGCACCCAGGTCTGATCGCTCCCTGAAGGAGCGCAGCTAGCGAAGGACGATGAACATGGCCAAGTCGAAGCCGAAGCCCCCGCCGCCCAAGACCAAGGGCGGCAAAAAGGGCAAGGGCTGCTGATCTTCCCGGGACTGGCGGCGTCACTGGCGCTGGTCCCGGGGCATTTCTCCCTGAAGGACCGCCCCCGTGAATCGCTTCCACCTCTCCGCCCGTAGCGGCCTCATCGCGGGGGCCGTCTCGGCCAATGCCGTGCTGTTTGCCTGGCGCAACGCGATCGCGAACAAGCACCAGTTCATCGAGGCCATGACGGTGAAGTGGCGCACGGTGACGGGCTTCCCCGCCGAGCAGGAGATCGCTTTATCGGTGCTGCCCGTGACGGCGTTTGGAGCATCGCCCGCCAACTACACGGGTGGCACCGACCTTTCCAACTACACGGGCGGCTCTGCCGTCGTGGCGACGAACGCCATCAAGCCCCGGAGCAAGAACCGCAAAGACCAGAGCCTGGTCCTGCGGAGCGCGCTCGAGACGGGCAACGTCCGCATCGCCGACACCACCGCGCTCAGCCACGCTGGCAGCCCGACGATTGCGACGCACCCGTGGATGGCGGACGGGTTCGTGGAGCTCGCCGCCAACAGCGCCCTGCCGAGAGGGTTCCTGGATCTGTTCTGGGAAGCCCCCAAGCGCGCGGACGCGATGATCGACTACGAGGCGCTCTGGCCCATGCCGCCCGAGAACGGCTTCGTCATTACGAACCCCATCGCGCTCGGCGCCACGGGCACGGGCAGGCTCATCGTCGAAGTCGACTTCATCGAGTCCTGATGCTCTCCACCGACCGCGCGCAGCGTTACGCGGAGAAGCGGAAGCGCCGCAGCCGGGGGAGCTTCTCGCCACTGCAGGTGTCTTCCGTCTCCGGGTGGCTCCGGCTCGCCGCGTCGACTCCGAGCGGCGGGGAGTGGCCAACCATCGTCGATGTGCTGAACAGCAACCCCGTCACTCAGACGGATGCGGATCGTCGCACTGAGGTCGGGTCGAGCGCCAACGGCTTTCCGACGATGGTCTTCGATGGCACGGACGTGCACGTCTGGCCGCTGTCGTCGACCATCAACAATCGCACGGACAAGCTCGGGTTTTGGCTCTGGTTCAAGCCGAACACCGTCTCGGGCGTCCAGCGACTGCTCAATA
>JACCDR010977566.1_pt1 | contig 11368 bp, 16 predicted proteins | sample 7446431 | NCBI WGS metagenome assembly JACCDR01 (sample SAMN15323443, study PRJNA562643) | freshwater metagenome | isolation source: river surface water | place: USA:Blue River Watershed | collected 2017-08-17
AGGGCAACGGTGGCAAGGAATCAATTCTCTCGCATGTGGACGCAGCCCTCTCCCGCCCCGCCGCTCCCTCAGCGCCGAGTGCGGCTGTGTGCGGGACGTGCGGAGGCAAGCGCCGCGTGTTGGTAGATCGTGGTCAGCAACGAGATCAGTTCGAGCCCTGCCCAGATTGCGCCGCCCCCGAGCGAGCAGGCGGGGAGGTGGCTGGCCTATCACGAGAGAACGAAGCCTGCGACGAACTGAGCAACGCATTGCAGGCGCTACGTAACGCGCGCGATGGATTTTGGTCGATCACTGAAGCCATCAACTATGTCGAGCGTGGCGTAAAGCGTGTCGCCGCCCGCCGCGCCCCTGCTCCCGTAGAGCGCGCAGGCGGAGGTGTGGAATGAGCTGCAAAAACTGTATCGGCGGCATCGTGTACAGCGAAGACGGCGAAATGCGTGGGACTTGTGTGAAGTGTGTGCCATCCGTCCCCGAGCGCGCTGCTGGAGCGGTCGGCAGGGAGGGAGGGGAAGTGATGCCGCGAGTCATCGCCTGGTTTTCGTGCGGTGACGCCTCGGCTGTCGCGTGCTGGCTTACCTTGAAATCGCATCCTGAGGCGATTGTGGTGCGCATCCACATCCCGGACGAGCACCCAGACAACGAGCGATTCGCCGCCGACTGCGCGCGCTGGTACGGAAAGCCCATCACGGTCATTCAGGATGCCGAGAAGCGATCCACGTTCGACGTGTGGGAGAAGCGCCGCTACATCGCCGGCATTGCCGGAGCCCCATGCACGGGCGAATTGAAGAAGGCCGTTCGCTACGAATTCCAGCGCCCCGAAGACGTTCATGTCTTCGGATTCACCATTGAAGAACGCAAGCGCGCCGAGACCTTCCGCCAGAACAATTTCGAGCTGGCGCTACAGTTTCCGCTGATCGACGCCGGGCTGTCGAAGCCCGACTGCCATGCGATCGTGCAAGCGCAAGGCATTCAGTTACCGGCGATGTATCGACTCGGCTTCAACAACAACTGCATCGGCTGTCCCAAGGGCGGCGCTGGCTACTGGAACATGATTCGCCGGCATTTCCCCGAGAGATTCGCGCGTATGGCCGAGTTGTCACGAAGGCTAGGCGCGCGTCTCATCAAGCAAGACGGAGTTCGCGTGTTCTTGGACGAGTTGCGAACAGATACCGGCCGCCAGAAAGACGAGGTGACGATCGAATGTTCGCCGCTGTGTGAGCCGTTTATCCCCCCCTTACCAGCCGAACGAGGTGCAGTCGTGAGCGGGCCAAGCAGAGGTTGGCGCGCGTGGGTGATGTCCGCGCTGATTCGCGCGATCGGCGGACACTGTTTCCGCTGGCAATGCCAGAGTCATTGCAACGGACTCATGTGCCAGCGGCTTCATGGGCATCCAGGCAGGCACGTCGATAGCTACGGAACCAAGTGGCACGTTCGGCAGTTAGCCGCGAAGCCGAAGGAGCAGAAGAAGTGAGCTACGTGCAAACAGTTCGTGACGAGGTGTGGGCCGCGAAGCTGGGCAACGTCAGTTGGCTATGCATCTGCGACCGCCCGTGGTGGGCCTTATGGGGATCGCGTCGAAAGATGTACCGCTCGCACGACGACGGCAAACACTGGCACGAGATCATCGCACCCGGCGAGACGTTGTGCGTCGAGGAAAGCGTGGCTTATGAGCTGCGACGGCTGTACGCCACGAGCGCCGCCATCGGCCCGCTGCCACCGCGGACGCAGGAGGGGGAGTGATGAGTCTTACTGATTGGCCTCAGCACCCGAAAGAGATCTACCCGCCAGAGTTCAATGCGCTGTCGAGCGCGTACCGAGAGGCGATGATCAACTACTACATTGGCATGTTCGAGGCAGCGCATGTGCGGCTGAAAATCGCCCACCACGCACTCAACGTGCTGGCATCGCAGATGAGCGGGAAGCCTGGAAGCGCTGCACGCGCCGATTGCATGGCGGCGATAGCGAAGACTGCCGTTGAGCAGATTGGCGAGGTGCCACAATGACCGCCCCACTCACCGTCGAGCAGGTCGCCTACCTCTCCTCCAACCCCTTCGCGCACTGTTCCTTCAGAACGGCGCAGTACCTGGCTTGAGCGCCGTTGACCTCTGTGCAGTTCAACTCTTCTGCCGCGCGATCCTCGTCGTCCTTGCCGACGTAGTATTGCGAGAGCTTGCAGGTTTGAACTTTGCAGCGCTCAAAGCAGACGTCAGGGACCGGGAGTTCCAGTAACGGCTTGGTTGAACAACTCGCGATAGCGAGCAGGGTCACGCTGCACGCAAACAGCCTCAGCACCTTCTTTGGTGACATAGCGGATCTCACGGGTGATGTTGCGCTTAGCCAGCTCATCTCTAAACGAGGCGGTTGACTGGGCTTGCTCGCTGCGGAATGCGGCGAGATCGGCGGATATCTCACGATTGGTCTGTGCGGCATCCGCCATTGATTTGACTGTGGCGGCGAATTCCTTCTCCGCCGCCTCGAGCTTGTTGGCATCAATGCGCCAGTCGTTGATTTTCCAACCGGCGAAGCCAAGTGCGGCAGCGCCAAGTAGCGCTAAGGCCGCCTTGACCTGCCATCCGATCACTTGGCAACGCTCTTCTTGAAGGCGCGGCCAAGCTCTTCCTTGGTTGCATACGCACTCAGGTCCACGGGAGGAGCGACAGGCTGCGCAGGCACAGCCACCACGGGCGTTACATATTCGCAGTCACCAGGCCGCGCCACGGCGGCAACAATCGGATCCGCGCACAGCACGCGCAGGGCCAGAGACGGGTTCAGCGGCGCGATAACGCGCGCCAGCTCGCGACGCTCGCAGCCAGCGTCCACGCGGGCTTTGCCTCCGCCCAGCGCACCACCAGGGATAGACACGCCAGCCGACCAGCCGAGCGCGCAGGGATGGCTGGCGTAGACAGGGGCGATACCAAGGCCAGGGGCCTGTAGGCGGTCTCTATAGCTCACAGAGAGGCTATTGGCGCCCCCAGTGGCATTGGATGTGCTCTGGCCGCCATCTCCACCGTTCGCCTCGCTCCACGAGCCAGACGACGTGTAGGCGTCCACCGTGGCCAGAGACGAGGAGCCGGACTCTGCGGTGGTCGTGGTGGCCGGAGCGGTGCCGGACGGCTTGTCGCCCGCGAACGCGTTAGAGGCCAGGAACGCAGCCAGGGCGAGAGTGAGGGCGGCGAGGTATGCGGGGCGGACACGATGGCGGACACGGATCATGGTTGTTTTCCTACGTAAGGGATTGGATGGTTGCTATTCCGTAGCCGCTCGCTTGGCCTTAGCCTGCTCAGCAGCACGAACTTCTTTTAGCTTGTTGTGTAGGGCAATCAAGCCGGTAAGCGTGCCGTTTACGTAGAGTGTGAACTTGAGCCAAAAACCTTGGACGAGTTCTGCTGCCGCCAGATTGGCAACCATGATCTGCGCCACGGATAGCGTCATCGTGCGATTGGACCAAAGGAGCCGCCATGCCTTGCTCACGGATACCTCGCCCACGGCAATTGGAAATGAGGCATGTCCACGAAGGACTTCCAGTCACCGCCCCATTCAATTTCGACGCCGAGTTTGTGGGCAGCCTGCCGCATGGCGATCGCGATTGGGCGGAATTCCTCGGGCTCCCAACTAATTTTTCCGTCGATGATTGGCGCGAGATCGACCGCGTGGCCGCTCAGATGACGCGAACGCATGGTCTTACTTTTGCCCGCCTCAAAATACTCGCGCTGCTTCTCAATAGTACGGACACCCTCAATAACCTTGAAGTCCGTCGTAGTCAGTTGAATAGCCTTGCGAACCACCCCCGCAAGCTCAGGATGTACACCCAACAACTTGGCCTCGCTAGCAATGGATAGTTTGAAAGTCATCTTCCACCCTTCTCCCATTTCATGTGTTCAAGGTCCGCCTCATGGCGGGTCAAAAACTGTGAGTGGTCATGCATCTTCGCCCGCAGCCGCGCCACCTCTGTCTCTAGCACGCGGAATTTCTCGTCATGCACGGCAAGCCCGGTCGCCATACCGCGTTGGACGCCAAAGTAACCAGCCACCCAAGGCCCAACGACGGCCGCAACACCGAGAGTGATCTGAAGCCACAGGGGCACTAGAACACCAATGCACCAACTACAACGCCAAGCACAAACGCACCGGCCAAGCTATGCCAGACCTTTACCGGCGCGCTCGCCGTGTAAGGAAGGCGCATGGTGTCCGCAATGGACTTCAGAATGATCACGCCGCCGCCGCCGCCACTCATTTTTGCTCCTTTGGCTGCTGTCTGGCAGCCCATGATTCTTCATACTTGATCACACCAGATGCCATCAGCTTCCCATCCAGTTCCATCGTGTAATACTGAAGCATGTCGGCGCGTTTGGTGGCATACGCGGCTTGGAACGCAGCCCAGCCGGCGAATACCGCGCAGATACCACATAGAGCGGCGCAAATTGCGACTGTCGCTATGTGTTTTCCGCTGTCGATTTGGATTACTTGGGCGCTGCGGTTATCCGCGCTCACATCGAAATCAGCCGGGTAATCAGCGTCCATTGGTGCGCCCCGATGTACGCCCAGATGTACGCTCAGAGATATTCAATTCCCCATATCCTGGGACACCGCGAAACCTGGTGCCTTCCAGCGCACGAATGCGGTTCTCATGATCCTTGAATCCATCTTGCATCATGTCGTTTTGCTTGATCATGACGGCAATCTGCGTATTGGTTGTGTTGAGCGCGTCGCCCAACTGACCAACCTTGTTGGCGAAGTACAGAATCACCGCCAGCGCCAGAGTCGCGATAATCGGCAAGATCCATTCAATGATCTTAGATAGCCTGCCATCGCGGATGTCGATGCGTGCCCCGCCGCTCTGTCGCTTCCCACGTCCGCGCACCTCCTCTGCTTGGTCATCCAAATCATCCATCTCAGTGTCTCCACACGTCCACGCGGAATGTGCCGCTTCCAGGATTGGGAGTGCCGGCCACGCGGAAGGCTCGCACGCTCACCGTATCTGCACCGCTCACCCAAGGAGCGCTAAAGCCAACATCGCCCACCATGGCAGCGCCAGGAACACCCAGCGCGCAGGTGTCACCCGGCAACGCTCCAGGAACAGCGATGGTCAAGTCTTGGTAAGCCACCGCCGTGAGGTCGAAATCAAGAACAGCAGTAGCTGTCAGGTGCGCGATAATCGGCGTATTAGGAGATCCGCCCGTAACGCCAATGGACAGGCTATTGCGAGCGTTGACAGGACCGACGAGCTGACGCGGCACAGGGGAGGAGTCACCAGCCGAGCCATACTGAGACTTGTAGTCAACGTATTGAACGTCTGTGCCAACAACATCAGTGATGTTCGCCGGCAGCACGAATTCGCCACCACGAACAGAGCCATTGGAAGACAGAACCAATGGAGCCTTCGTGCCAGTCCATGTGTCTCCCGACATGAGGGAGTGCATTTGGATATGGGAGTTGTACAGGCTGCGATCAGAATCCGGGTTGCGCGTGGCGGGGTTCGCAAACGTCCATTGCAAACCAAAGCGCGCGTAATCGTAGTCTACGTCTTCATAGTACGGCTCGAGAAACACGATGCCGTCAGCGCCAATGCCAGTGCCGGAACCCTGGTCGATGACGGGCCCAACCACACACTGTTCAAAGCGCGGGCGAATATAAACCTGGTTCAGAACTGTTTTGGTGGCGCCAGTGGGGCGAATCAGCACAGGATAACGACAGCTCGTGAACTCCTCGCCAAGGCCTAGGAATTCCGTGTTGTCGTTGTCGCAATAATCGCCGATGTAGCAGCCATGGGCGGTAAACCCTGTGGTGGTGAGCGGGAAGACGAAATTGCGGAACCGCGCGTTGTAGAAAAGCTGGATGCTGACGTTGACCAGCACCACCTTGAGCGCGAAATCCAGAAACAGACCAATGGTGGACGTGGATGGATCGTTAGCGGGGTTGCTCGCGCTCAACGTCTCAGGGCCAGTCATCTTGACGTTGGCGAAGTAGACGAACTCCGTATCCAGAGCGCTAGGCTGATCAATCGCACCCAGAGTGAATGCAATCTGAGATCCAGAGATGTTGCTGAAGTCAAGAACAGAGCCGTTGAAATCCAACACGTAGTTAAACGCTGTCGGTGTGTTGCTCTGTAGCGTTACGCCGCTGTCCAGTCGGTATGTGCTGCGCGGAATTATCGGCTGCACGCCGTAATCCCTCAGCAAGTTCAAAGATGCCTGAATGGCCGCAGCGTCATTGGTGCCGCCGCCAGATCCGTTGCCGTCGCCAATGACTCCGTAGCGGAACCAGTGGCCAGGAGGATAGGCATACGTCGTGATGGCGATTCCGGCCGACGTTTCTTCAGTCGTCGGCGGCCACAGAATTCTTCCGACGATCTGCTGTGTCAGTGCCGCAAGCGTAATACCAGAGGCGATGTTATCGACAGTCCAGATGGGACGCGTCGGCGGGTCGGTATCGCCTTCAGGCGAGAGAGTGAATTTATACGAGAGCGTTGGATCCAGCCAGACGCGCGCCTCTCCACGGTAGTCCAAAACCACGGGGTTAGTGTTCTGTGTTGCGCCCGTGTCATCGGTATACGTCGCAATCTTTGTGGTCGTTCCGGCGACATAGGTATAGAGCAACCCGCCCGTTAATGGGCGGCCGTTGTTGTCAAAAAACTTCTGGATAGGCAGCGGACTTAGGTTCATAGCGTTCTTACAGAGGGTAGAAGATCGTCCAGCCTGTCAGAAGGCCCTTGTTGTTGGCGGCCGTGAACGTGCCGGGAGTGGCCTTGGCTCCAGAGGTGTCAATGGTGCCGAACGTAACGCCACCACCAGTGCCAACGCCTGCAAACCCGTACACGGTCACGCTGTTGTCTAACAAGTCAGAACACAACACGTTGCGTTGATTGCTGGGACGACAGATGGCGGGAACGCCAGTCATTGCTAGCGCAGTCGTGTTCGACGTGCCAAAAATGTTTCCAGTGGTGAACAGGGTGCAGGAGCCGCCCGCGATGCGGTAGAACACTGTTCCCGTCACGGTCCCAGACACGCCAACGAGCGTGCCGGTGAATGATCCGCTGGTTACGCTGACGGACAGCAAGTAGAAGCTGCCGTTTCGGTACAGAACCGCCGTCACTTGGTTGGCGATGATGTATCCAGCAGGAAGCGCGAACCCCTCAGGGTCGAGAATAGGGACCGCGCCAAGCCCGTTGACGTTGAGGGTAGAGGCACCAGTATTCGTGTTCGCCGGAATCCAATAGATGATGGTCCCGGTGGTGTAGCTCGAGAAGTTCGCCGTGAAGTCCAACACGTAGCTGTTGACGCTGCCGGTGTCCACCCCGCCCCATAACGTGATGAGCTGCGAACTGACGATATCATCCACCGTCCACACTGGATTTGTGGGCGGGTCGGTGTCGCTTGGGCTTGCAAGAACGTACTTGTATGCGACGTTCGGCTCGATCCACAAACTGCACTCGCCTCGATAGTCAAGCACAATCGGGTTGGTATTCGGTGTAACGCCCTCGTCTTGGTAGGTGGTTACCTTCGTGCTGGTGCCAGCCTCGTAAGTGAACAACTTGTAGCCGACAGCCGGCCGCCCGTTGTTGTCGAGAAACTGTTGCTTCGGCGACGGGGAGAGGACGTTGGGCATTTAACAGGGCTTGCGCGGCTTTTTCTTCGGCCGCATGAGATCTTTGAGTTTCACTTTTTCTCCTTGGTGGCGGACTTGGTAGCGGACTTGGCGGACGACTTACCCATCTTGGCGAGATCGGATAAACGTGTCAGGCCGGCACCTGGGGCGAATGTTTTCTCGGCCGCCTTCCTTGCCTGGTTCTCGTTGATCTTCCTGCGGACCTCGGATGCAATCGGGATACCGCCAGTCTTGTAGTTGACGATTCCCTCTAGCGCGTCCGCCGCCTTCTCTGCCGCAGCCGCAACCATCGTATTGGAGTTGTTCGCGAAAGAGCCCTTGGGCTGGAACTGCGTATATCGCGCAACGTCACCGAGCGTACGGGCTTGCTCTGTCAGCTCAGGCCCAAGCAATGACAAAATTTTAGGATCCAGCGCCTGAAGAGCCTTGTTGTATCCGGCTTGCGTAAAGTTGCCATTGTAGTTGGCGTCGATGCCGCCAGCCTGGCGCAAGTGATCAAGCGTGGCCACGCGCAAGGTCTGTATGGCGACAGGATCGCCAGACATGGCCTCATTCAGCAGCGCGACGTTATCTCGAGTGCCGCCAGTGACGTACTTGCGGATAAACGCATCAGGCGCCACGGAATCATTTACCGCCGCCTTATAAGCAGGGTCGGCGTCCAAGGCATCGAAACGCTGCTTGGCCGCGTTACGGGCGCTGTCCGCCAACGCCTTCAGTTGAGAATTCTCGGCAGACATCGGAAGCGACTCCAGCTCGCGCCGCACGATGTTCACGGCTGCGGCTGCGTTTCCGTCACCGGAGCGCTCTGCCTTGCGCGCCTCAGTGGCAAGATTGGTGCGAAGGTTCTCAAACTGCTCAAACGTCATCTGGCCAGCGTTATCACGGAACTCTTCAATGTCTCCGCGCACTTCCTTGGGCAGATAACGGCCTTTCATCTTCTTGGCCAATGCGGCGTCAGCGGCCTTTATGAAGGCAGCGCCGTCTACCGGGAACTGTCCGCCATTCGCCTCTTCAAGCGCTTTGTACTTCTGAGTGATCTCCGCGCGACGAACGTCATCAATTGCCTTGTAGCGATTGATTAGAGTGTCAGCGTGCTCAACCGCATTGGTTGAGAAAACGTCGGGCCCCGCCTCGTCACGGAACGCGCGAGTATTTTCTATCAGGGCCTTATTCTGTTCCTGAAACCCCTTGGAGTAGGCTTCTTGCTTCCCGCGCGCGTTCAGCTCGAGAGAGATAAGCCGCTCATCGCCAAGCGCTTGGCCTTCAGACAGGCGAATCTTGACCGGCAATGAATCCGCTTGCGCGTGCCTCTCAAGGGCCGTCTTATTGACCGCGCCGCCAGTTTCGTTGGTCGCCTTTACAACCGCTTCCTGGAACTCAGGGGAGTGCTTCTTGAGGTCTATTGCGGCGCCTGCCGCACCCATAGACTTATCAGCCGCATTGGCGTTGAGCTTCGCTTGTGCGTCATCCACCGCCGTGCGCGGTGCAACGTCGTCAGGCGTGTCCTTCAGGGGAGCCAATGGGGGCGCCGCAGTGGGGGTGCGCGGCTGCATCGCGCGAGCGGCAGCAACGCCGCCTAACAAGCCGGCCGCCATCTGTCCAGATGGATCTAGGCCAAGCTCTCCAGCCAGCGCGCCAGCAGCGCCACCAGCGGCTTCAGCAACAACCGGCGCACCTCCCCCACCGCCAACCATAGCGCCAGGCACGCCAACACCAGCGGCATATGCCACGCGTGAAGAGGCATCGTTGGGGTACGGGTTAGGCGTGACCGGGCCAAGCGGGGTTGAGTCGATAACGTTCGCGAACCAATCGTTGGTTAGCGGAACCTGACTGTTAGGGATGATGTCGTATATTTTGTGCGCGGGAGTGCCGGTAAGCGCTTCGCCGGCCAGCGCGATACCAGCGCCAGTGGCGTCTGCCAGCGTTTTGAGACCCGTGACAGGAAACCCGACTATCTCAGCAACGCCGCGATTGAAGCCAGCAGCGCCAGCAACCAGCGGCTTGGCATTGGCGTTCTCGATACCGTGTTCACGCCGGAACGTCGGATCGTAGTACGCATACGGAGAAGACGAGGTGGTTACCTCCTTCTTCTCGCGCGGGCCACGCTTCAGGATATCGGCGACAGGATCCGAGGACGCCTGAGGCTTGGCGCCTTGGGCCTTGCCGCGCAGCATGTCTGCTACCGGGTCACTCACAGCGCGCCAGTCTCCATGAGCTTCTTCAGGTTCTCGCGCTTCTCCAGCAGCTCTGCCGCCTTCTCTTTCGAGAGACCGTCCATGATCTTCTCGGCCGTCTTTGTGTCGCCATCAGCCATGGCGTTCTCAAGCTTGAAGATGTTGATGTCAAAGTTTTTCGCCCATGCGGACTTAAACTCGGGCAGTTTGCTGTAGTCGGTCTGCGAGAGGCCAACGGCCTTATCCATGCCGGAGCGGAATTGCTCTAGCGCGGTGTTCGTCGCGTAGTTGAACTGCGTGACGGCTTTGAGCGCAGCGGGGTTGAACTTCGTGCTGCCCGATGCCGCCATGGCCGCATCAAGTCCAGCATTGGACTGTGGCGTTCCCATTTGAGACATGTTCTCAATAGCTTCACGCTCGAGGTTCTTCGCCAACGTCTGGTAGTTGTCGCCGAACGCCTGGCCGATGAACGGATTTTTCTGCAACCAAGCGGTTAGCTGGCCCGTGCTGGTGTCATCCGACAGCTTCAGGATTTCCTGATACACGCCGCGACGCTGCGGCGCGCGGTCGGCTGAGGCGCGCACGCGCTGGACTTCCTGCTGTGCGATCTCGATATCTTTCGCCTGACCGGGGTAGTCGTACTGCATGAACTCATTGGGAGCGGCAGTCGGTCGCTGCACGGTCGGAGCGGGTTGCGCAGGCGGCGCAGGCGCTCTGCCGCCGCCAGTCCCGCCAGTACCCACAGGGGTGACCGTGTTGGTCTGCGGGTTGAAGCGAAACTGGTTCCCCTTGGCATCCGTGAGGATGCTTGGCTCAGGCGACACGCCCATGCGGATAGGATCAGTCGGCACCGCGGTCGGGCTGACGTTGATCAGCTCATCGCCTTTGCTGACGAGCTGCGGACGCTGCGCAGACACTTGAGAGTCAGGCGTGAGTGCGCTGAGCTGCACAGTAGTCAGGGCCTGCTTGTAGCCACCCGGAGGGACGCGCTTGAGCATGTCCACATAAGGCGCAATCTGACCGATTGAGTCAGGGTGCGCCTCAAGGTAGCGTTCCATCGCCAAGTTCAGCTTTTGCTTGGCGCGCTCGCCTTTCTCGGCGATTTTCGGGTCATCCGGTTGTGCGGCGATGTCTGGATCTTGCAGCAACGCGCCAGCCATCTGCGCAACGCCAACGCGGCGCGTCTCGTCCAGTTCCCACAACTTCTGCTTGGCACTCACCTGCGCTTCTTTGACGCCGGCAAGGGCCTGAAGAATTGCCGGTGCCTGGTCTCCGGCTACCTGCAAAAGTTCAGGGTCTGTGGAGATTTTCGGAAGGTCCAGCGTGCCGTCCTCAAGCATGTACTGAGGGGCTTTCTGGAACATGTAGCGCGCAATACCGGCGCGCTGCCGTTGGGACTGTTCTGCGCTCGCAACTTCAGCCGCTTGCCCTGCAAGCGCCTGTTTCTGAGACTGCAAAGACATTAGCTGGGAGAGCTTGCCGCCGATGTCAGGAGTACGGACACCGAGTCCAACATATGCAGGCGCGTCAGCCATCAGAAGTCATTCCCGTAAAAGGCTTGATTCGATGCCTGCGGTTTTGCGCCGCCTG
>JACCDR011731910.1_pt1 | contig 11367 bp, 7 predicted proteins | sample 7446431 | NCBI WGS metagenome assembly JACCDR01 (sample SAMN15323443, study PRJNA562643) | freshwater metagenome | isolation source: river surface water | place: USA:Blue River Watershed | collected 2017-08-17
ATCCTCCGCACGACACCGGGCACTGCGACGACCGGTAACGTGTACTGGGCAACCTCAACTGCAGCGATGTCTACCTGGAGTGCGGAGCGTGGACCAGTAAATATAACGGCCGGTGATCTTCGTGGACTTGATCTCAATCTCATGAGTGATGAGCGTATCTATGTGACGTGGCAAGATCCAGCCCCAGACGACATCTTTGGTGAGACTTTGGCCGACATCGCACCTGTAACCAAATTAACAGCGAGTGGTACGCCAAGCACGACGATAGTTGCGAGCACCTCAAATGCCTATATTGGTGGCAAATTTGTCATACGCGAAAGTGTGACGAGCCGTAATCTCACTGATATACAATTTACCGAGCGTGGTACGATTGCTGCAGACACTGCTATCGCTAACGTGCGACTGCGATACGATTTAGATACGACTGCACCCTATGACTGTGCGAGTGAGTCGTATGCTGGTACAGAGTCACAGTATGGCTTAACTGATACCGATGGGTTCTCAAGTGCAAACGGCACTGTCTCGTTTGCCGATCTTGTGAATATTTCTCCAACGCAAGCCTTTTGTGGGTATGTGGTCCTTGACGTACTCGACAACGCGCTTGATGGCGATACTCTAGCTGTTTCGGTAGAGGCGCCAAATACAAATGTGCTGGTCACTGGGGGAGTCTTGGTATCTCCAGTTGGTCAGGTGCGCTTTGCTACGTCAACACTTATTCAAAATGATGAGCTGACCCAAACGAGTTACCATTGGCGCAACGATAATGGTTCTGAGGCCGCCGCTACCTCAGCTACTGGTGGTATAGCTAATACTCCAATTGCCGCTATTCTTCCCACCGTGCCACGCCGTCTTCGACTCCAGGTCTCAAACGAAGGAACGCTCTCTAGTCCGGCTACAGCGTTTCGTCTCGAATATGCTGAAGCGACACCGACGTGTGATGTCGCGACAGGCTGGACAGACGTGGGCGCAACCAACGACGCTTGGAACATGTCACTCTCAGCCAACCTCACTGAAGGAGCCAATACAACCAATATCGCAGTGGCAACTGGAGGTGTAACTGATGAGAATACTACCTTTCTGACACCGAATGGTGGCGTTCGTGAATCCTCTTCACAAACTGGTAACTTAACACTACTGAGTACTAACTTTGTCGAGCTTGAGTATTCTATCGTGGCGTCAACCTCAGCCTCTGAGGGGTCGACGTACTGTTTTCGAGTTACCAATGCCGGAACACCTCTGCCGGTATATACCCAGTATCCCGCCGCCACGATTGCTGCAGACGTGTCGGTCTCTGCCAGTGGCACCCAAGCGACATCACTTGTAATTCCTTCAACGGTACAACATGTTGGAGGACAGTTTGTACTTCGGGAGAACACGAGTAGTCGCAATATTACCAGTATTATGATTACAGAGAATGGTACCGTTGACGGTGCTGTTGGTTTAGATAACATCCAGCTCCGGTACGATGTTGATACGACCGCTCCACAGAATTGTGCAAGTGAGACATATGCTGGTACTGAACCGCAGTTTGGCAGTACCGATACGGATGGATTTTCGGGTGCTAATGGTACGTCAACCTTTACGGGTACATTAGCAGTTTCAACAACTTCTACCGTCTGTCTCTATGTGGTGTTTGACGTGACTGGGTCAGCAGTCAATGGTGAGACCGTCCAAATTGAAATCAATTCGCCAGCGAATGATGTGCAGGTGAGTGCTGGTTCGGTGTCACCATCAACACCAATTGCGCTCGCCGGTACGACTACCCTTGCTGGTGCAGTAATGACTCAGAGTGGCTACCATTGGCGTAATAATGACGGCGGGGAAGCGACTTCAACCTCAGCCACTGGAGGTACAGAAAATACTATATTAACTGAGCATCTTGCGAACACCCCGATTCGACTTCGTCTCGCGCTCTCAAATGAAGGCGCAGCGACATCAGTTGCATCCACCTACCGTCTTGAGTTTGGTCCACGGGTAACAACGTGTGATGCAGTGAGTGTCTGGACGCCGGTTGGTGATGCGACTGATGACTGGAATATGTTTGATGCGCCTGCGCTCATTAATGGTGCAAACACGACAAACATCGCAGTTGCTTCAGGTGGGGTTACTGATCCAAATCCCACATTCATTGTTGCTAATGCCGGTGTTCGTGACACCACTTCAACATCGTCGAGTCTCACGATCAGTACGACCGAATTTGCTGAGCTTGAATTCAGTATCACCTCGACCAATATCACCGCCTTTAATACTACCTATTGTTTTCGACTCACTGCGGAGGGTCGTCCACTTCAGACCTATACACAATATGCACAACTCACAACTGCACCAAAGCGTGACTACAAAGTGCAGCGTGGGGTGACGGTGGTAGCTGGTCTGACACAGACACTCACCGCTGGTGTTGATTACACTGCGCCAAGTGCCTCCTCAACTGCGTTTGTGCGCATCACTGATACGCAGCATACCCCGCCAGGACGCACGACCGCGGGTGGTGGTGCGCAAAACGCCGATGACTATACAGCGTACATTAGCAATCCAACGAATATCACGACAAGCTTCACCATCTCGCGCCCACCAGCAGCGACGGGTAACACTCGCGTGACGTGGGAGATTGTAGAGTTTATCGGTGATGCTGGTACCGATAACGAAATGATTGTGCGCGGAGGTGGTGCAATAAACTTTGCTTCCGCTTCAACAAGTGCTACCGGTACCACAGTCTCAGGAATTACTGATGACGCTGATGTGGTCGTCTATATCACGGGTATTGAAAACCGCGATATCGCGCGTAACCTCTTTTATGCACAGCAAGTGACCGCTGAATGGGATGCTACAAACGATAGACCTATCTTTCGTCGTGGAGCAGGGGGAGCGATTATCAATGTGAGCTATGCAGTGGTCGAGTACACGGGTATAAACTGGCGTGTGCAACGGGTCGAGCATACCTATGCCTCAACAACGGTGGTAGAGACACAGCCAATCGACCCAGTAAATAGCTTGGCTCGTACCTTTATTCATACACAAAAGCGCATGGGGGCACTTGGTAATGTCAACAACTTTGGTCATGAGGTCTGGTTATCAAGTATAGGGCAAGTGTCGTTCAATCTTGAGCCAGCAGCGACCACACCAACGGGTCATGTATCGGTAGCGTGGGTTATTGAGAACCAACAAACGAGTGCTGGCGCAATGAAAGTACAGCGTACCAACGGTACGACAAACGCGGGCACTGAGCCAGTAACACTCAATATCTCACTTTTTACTCCCATTGAGTCAACCAATAATGCGTCTATTTTTGGTATGACGCGTGTTGTTGGCGCGAATACTAACTTCCCACTTGTGAACGCTGGTCTTCGAATTACCGGCACCTCTACCTTTGAGCTTTGGCGTAGTGAAGCCTCCGCCGAAATGACCTACCGAACCGAGGTGGTCGAGTGGCCAGTCAGTGGGCTCGCGGTACGTCAAAACTACTATCGCTTTTATGTTGATAATAATGCACTCACACCAGCTGATCCATGGCCACCTGGTCCTGTTGATGTTGGTGAAAATAGCCCCGTTACTGCTCTCGATGAACCGCTCGGTGAGAGTGAGGTGGTGCGTCTCCGGATGTCACTGCGTGTTGCTAATGCTATCTTGCCGGCAGGTCTGTATGCCTTCAAACTACAATATGGACTACGTGTTACGTCGTGTAGTAGTGTCGGCACATGGTCTGACCTTGGTGCAGCAGGTGGTTCCGGTGCGTGGCGTGGCTATGCTGCCACTGGTACTACTGATGGTACGTCACTCAGCATAAATCCGCCGAATAGTGGCGACCTTCTCATTAGTGTGTCTGACAGAGCCGGTAGTCTTGAAGAAGAAAATCCAAGCCCTGCTAATCCTTACTTAGTTAATCCGGGCGAAGATCTCGAGTATGACTGGTATATACAACATAATGGAGCACTATCCCGTAATACATACTGTTTCCGCATGGTGCGCAGCGACGGGACTCCGCTTGATGGGTATCTGAACTATCCGCAGCTTCGTACCGCAGGATATGCGCCACAGACCAAAAATTGGCGCTTCTATGAAGATGCAGAACTCGAGACCCCGATTACACCGCTTTCAAATGAGAACATTTCACCTATAGAGATTCAAAATCAAAATGTCATCGCGCTTCGGGTGACAGTTGGTGAACGTAAGAACGTAACTGGTCAAAACGTAAAGTTCAGATTGCAATATGATGAAGATCCTAACTTCACTAACCCACAAGAACTAGCAGCTACCTCGACCTGCACCGCCACATCTACCTGGTGCTATGCCGATGGTGGTGGAGTTGATAATGCTACTATTACGACCAAAGTACTCACTGACGCTGATGCTTGTACTGCTTCAGTCGGTAATGGCTGTGGTACGCATAATGAGAGTCCAACTTTTGTCCCTGGATTTACCCACCAACCAAGCGCTAATAAAGAATTTGCCTTTTATATCCGTCACGCGGCGGCTCGCGCCGGTGCCGTCTACTATTTCCGACTCTATGAGGTATTTGAGGATGTGCCGGTCCCCGTTGCGAGTGGGGAAGTCACCCCGAGTCTTGTAGCGGAAACAGCGAAGTTAACACTCACAATAAATGGTCTCCCGAGCGGAACTACCACAGCCGGAATCGTCACAACTGCTACCTCAACCCCTTCGACGGTTGCATTCGGTTCACTACCACTTAATACCGATGTGTACGCGGCTCATCGCATAGCAGTTACCACTAATGCTACTGAAGGCTATCGCGTCCTTGCTTTTGCACGGCAACAACTCCTTAATGTCTACGGGACAGCGATTCCATCAGTGACCGGTACAAATGCAGCACCGACAGCCTGGTCACTTGGGTGTAGTCTAGCCGCATCAGGTTGTGTTGGCTATCATGCGACTGATGCAGTTTTGTCTGGCGGTTCCACCCGCTTTGCAGCACTTGATACCTATGCCGGACTTCACACTACTCCAGCAGAGGTGATGTACAACCCTATACCAGCTAATGATATTCATGATATTGTATATCGAGTTCGGGTTGGATCGACCCAGCCGGCAGGTAATTACGAAACCGAAATCGTCTATATCGCTATCCCAACCTATTAGTATGAAAGCTTTACTCTTCTGTTTTGCACTATTTATTACCGTACCGCAGTTTGTATTGGCAAACAGTTATAGTGTGACTCCGCTTGTGATAGAGCGAGATGTATCAGCACGAGACATGCTCGAAGAAACCATAAAGGTGACCAATACTGGCACAGTGCCGGTGAAGCTATTTCCGTCAGTAAATGCTATTACCCTTGGCGAAGATGGTTCAATCGAAGAGTTTATATCGCCGGTTATGACCGACCAAACCACTAATGTCGCGAGTTGGCTGGCTATTTCTCGGGCTCGGATTGAGTTGGCGCCTGGTGAGACTAAGCGGATTCCACTCTCCATTACCGTGAATCCACAAGCTGTCCCGGGTGAATATTACGCACTTATTGGTTTTGGGAGTGGTGATAAGCGTGACGAAGCTGAGGCTATGGTCATGGCTGGTCGTGCACCCGGTGTGACCGTCCGTCTTGCCATCGCTGATAAGAAGAATGAGTACCTACGGCTCCATTCATTTGTTGTTGACCGGTTTGTAACGAATCCCGAAGAAAGTCTCGTACGGTATGAGCTTGAGAATATCGGTGATACAGCCATTACACCAAAAGGTGAGATTATAATTTACGACGTGCGTGGTAAGGAGGTTGGTGCTGTAACCGTCAATGGTGCTGGTGAGGTGCTCGAACCAAGTACACGTCGTGAATTTACAGCCACCCTCCCGAGTACCGGTATCTATGGTCGACACAAGGCTTTCTTAAATCTTGAGTATGGTAGTACGCAGCGAGCAAATCTCTACGATACCACCTTCTTTACAGTAGTTCCGATTCTCTATATTGTGATTGCGTTCGGTGTGCTCTTGTTTACGACCCTCATACTCACGCTTTTGTATATCTTTAAACAACGTCGACATCACCATATTGATGATGAGTCAGTGGCGATGTATATCCGCGATGGGGTTCATAGCGATCTAAAAGACCATGACATCAATCTTAAACGTAATTAAATACTCGGTAATCACTCTTTGTATTGGGTTGCCGTTTTTTACGTTTGCGCAGCAACCTGATACGCAGACACTCACGGTATCGCCGACGCTATTTGAAATGCGTGCCGAGCCAGGTCAGGCTTGGACGAGTGAACTCCGTGTTATTAATGCCAACAATTATGAAATTACAGTATACCCAGAGCCAGTAAACTTCGCGCCACTTGGTGAAGATGGTCGAGGCGACCTCATTCCCATTATGAGTGAAGAGACCGGTGGTCAAACACTTGCCGAGTGGATTACCGTACCACCTGAACCAGTGGTAATCCCACCACAGCAAACAGCAACGATACCACTCCAGGTTAATGTGCCAGACAATGCCGCTCCGGGTGGACACTATGCTGCTGTTCTTATCGGGACAAAACCACCAACAGAGGGTCGCCAAGCGTCTCAGGTTCAGACCGCCCAATACGTAACATCATTATTCTTTGTTCGTGTCGCAGGAGATGTGCGTGAGGTGGCTGATATTCGCGAGTTTGTGACTGAGCCCTCGGTAGTGCAGCGTCCTGAGGTGACGCTCTCACTCCGGTTTGAAAATACCGGTAATGTTCACGTACAGCCTCAAGGTGATATCAAGATTTTAAATATGTGGGGGCAAGAGCGTGGCCTTATTCCAATCAATCACCAAACTCACTTCGGTAATGTGCTTCCTGATAGTGTGCGCAAGTTTACCTTTACCTGGAAAGGTGACACTGCTCTGTACGATATTGGTCGTTATAAAGCCGTGGCGACACTTGGCTATGGCGTGGAAGGGAAGCAATTTGTGACGAGTACGACTTATTTTTGGATTATCCCCTACACAACCATTCTGTTGACTATTATCCTTGTGGTGGCAGTTGTCAAAATTGGCGCTTGGCTGATTCGTCGATACATCGAACGTATGTTGGCATTATCAGGTGTATCACCAGACACCCGACCATACGTCCCGCAACATATGCGCACTGGTAATCTTGATACCAAGACTGTCGTGATGCGTGGCACCTCTTATCAGCGGGCAACGGCACCGGTCCGTGCTGGTTTCCTGGATATTTTAAAGTCATGGCAAGCGGGAACTACCGTTAAGATGCGCCTCAAGTCACTCTTCCGTACGCTTCGTCAGTACGCGAAGCCAATAGGAGCCTTCATCGTTGTGCTGCTAGCCTTTGTGGCAATTACCTATGTCATCGCGAGTATTATGAAAGAAGACACACACTTTGAAGTTGCTATCAATAGTCCCGGCGCTGACGTCGTGATGTCATCTGAAGAAATCTCATATAATGAGTTGAAGCTGAACGAAACATTCCCAGAAGAAAAAATAGCTACACCACCAATTACCGTTGTAAACGCAAGTGGCAAGGTGGGTGCTGGTGCTCGTACGCAGATCACTCTTGAGAAGGCTGGCTATAGCGTGTATGATCTAGATACTGATGAGGGTCGACAGGATGAGCGTACGATAATCGTGTATTCAACCAAGGATCAAGAACTGGCGCTGACGCTTAGCCGTCTCCTGACTGGAGCACTACTCTCGGCACGTGAAGGTGAGGAGAATAGTATTATCATCTATGCTGGGAGCGACAGCCTCTCACGCTAGGTGTATACTACAGGTACCTTTATTAGGTAATCAAAAACCTATGCGTCAAAGAGAAATTATCTTAGTCTGCGGTTTACTTGGAGCAATAGTACTCGGGATGTTTACCTACACCTACCTTGCAAAGCAGCAACCAGTCCCCGTTGTGTCTGAGCCAGTCGCCGAAACGCCTACTCCAAGTCCACTTATTTCTCGTATCGAAGCAAAACACTTTTTCCGCGATGGAGTACATACGATTGTCGGTGAAGTGATGATGCCAACACCATGTGATCTCTTAACCTATGAGTCACAGGTGGCCGAATCGATGCCTGAGCAAGTCACTTTCCAGTTTGATGTCATTAACAACAGTGAGATGTGTGCCCAGGTGATGACGCCACAGCGCTTTATGGTGAGTGCTACCGCCAGTCAGGCCGCCAATCTAACTGCAACTTTTGCAGGGACTCAAATCGAACTCAATTTGGTTGAAGCAGCGCCAAATGAGACGCTCGAAGACTTCGAGCTCTACTTTAAGGGATAGATTGTTATGGATGCTCGCTCGTACAAACGTACCACCATCATTTTTCTCGTTGCCATGGCAGTGGTTATCCTTGTTGCGGCCTGGTTTACCTACGATACCGTGACTGAGCGTCAGGATAAGGCGAGTGATGCAGGGCAGGCTTTTATTGGTGAAGAAAACAGTCCTAATCGTTATACCAGTATTACCGGTGTCCCTATCGCAGTAACAGAGGTCGTCGGCAATCAAAAGCTCTATGTGAACTCATGGGCAAGCTGGAGTCCGTTAAGTCGTGATGAACTGATTGCACTCAATGAAATAGCGGGGGAGTACAAGGATAGAGGTATAACGTTTATTGCCCTGAACCGTAAGGAACAAAAAGAACAGGCAGAGCGCTATTTAACTACGTTACCAACCCTTGATAACCTACAGATTGTCATTGATACCGAGGATCATTTCTATAGTCGCTCAGGTGGGTATGCCATGCCCGAAACCATCACCTATAACGATGATGGTGTTCTTGTTCGCCATGAACGCAATCCACTCTCAAAAGATCAAATGCGAGTTCTTATTGAAGAACTCTTGGCAACCGAGTAAGTTGTACACGGTATTAGCTACTATGTCACACATTACGGTGGCTTTTCTGGTATAGTTTTGCTATATGGCTCGAGGGAGAATCATCGAGTATACCTTTTTCTTTAGTACGCTTGCGCTCGTTGGTTATATTGCGTGGCAGATTTTCTTTCCGTTTCTGACGGCGCTCGCCTTGTCTGCTATAACTGTCATCATCTGTTACCCGATGTACCGCTTTATCCTGCGGTTTATTACAAGACAGAATCGTACCCTCGCTGCACTCTTGGCGACACTCGTGGTATTTTGCGCCGTTGTTACACCAGTGTCACTTGTTTCGACGCTGCTCGTGAATGAATTCGTTTCCTTCTATCGCTCGCTAGAAACTACTGGTCAATTACCGATTGATACCATGATGACTGGTGTGGAGACAACCATCCAAACCTATATTCCGACCTTTGATCTCAATCTTTCGGCCCAAATCCGTGAAAGTGTTTCGTGGTTTGCGGGCAATCTCGGTACTATCTTCGCCGGTACGTTATCTGTTGTATTCACGTTCCTTATTGCAATGCTTGGATCGTTCTATCTCTTTAAAGATGGTGAACGCCTCGTGGCATGGATGGTATCGGTGAGTCCACTTAAAGACACTGAGGACAATGTAATAATGGATAGAATCGCTCGTTCTATTCGCTCGGTGGCAACTGGCACCGTACTCGTTGCTATCCTCCAGGGTGTAGCAGCAGCTCTTGGATTTTCTATCTTTGGCATAGATAGACCAATCCTGTGGGGTACTATTGGAGCACTTGGGGCACTCCTTCCCGGCTTTGGTACTGCGACAATTATGGTGCCTGCGGTTGGATATCTGATTTATATTGGTGAGTTTGGACCGGCAGTCGGTCTTGCTGTCTGGGGTATCGCAACTATGGTTATTGTTGATAACTTCATCAGTCCGTATCTCATGAGTCGTGGCAATAATCTCCATCCTTTTGTTGTGCTCTTGTCGGTACTTGGCGGTATCTCATTATTTGGACCGATAGGTTTTATTATCGGTCCCGTGATGGTGAGTCTCTTTATGGTACTCCTCGAGCTCTATAGTCTTTATGTATCAGATGATAGATTAACCCCGACACGTAAACCAAAGCGCTAGTATGATAGACAAGAATCAGATTGAAACAATATTGAAGACTAACGGTATCCACCCAACCGCACCTGATGAGGTGATTCGTTCTGTCCTGATTAGTGCCCGTTGGAACGACAATGACGTCGACACGGCACTCATGGTACTCAAAGAGAACACCAGTACAAATACAACCCACGTTGACACCTTGCATCGCGTCTTTCATACCGACGATAAACTTTCACCGGCAGATATTAGTGCCATGCTCGGTGTCAAGGTAGCCATTGATGACAGTGACCTTAAAGACCTCCAGGCTGAGCGACGCAAAATTGAAAAGACCCAGATGCGTGCCTCGCTTATTCTGGCTTTCAGTATTGTACTTTTTGGGTTAACGTATCTTTTGTATGTCGAAAAAGCTGGAGTTTTCCACCCGTCAGAAAATCCTCCTGTATCTCAGCCTCGCTAGTGCTGGGGTTGTACTTTTACTTATTTAGCTGTTTAGTCCTGCCACTATCGTTACAGAAGTTACCTTTGACTCCCAGGTCCTAGAAGTAACCCCAGTCCTTCCACCACCTCCTAAACCGCTGGTCATAAACTTTACTGGCGATGTTATGCTCGGGCGACATGTCGAGGTGCTGCTCAACCGACATGGGCATGAGTATGTGCGTGCGAGTAGTTCACCTCTCTTACCACCCGCCGATGCGACGGTGGTCAACTTTGAAAGCGCAGTCGCCCTCCCGCACGTAGCAACTCCGTCTGGTGGTATGCGATTTTCAACTGCTATCGAGCATATTGCACTCTTACGCTCACTCGGTGTCACACACGCTTCACTCGCGAATAATCATGGACGGGATTACGGTTACGAAGGTCTCACAAACGCATATGAAGCACTTCGACGTGCAGAGATTTTACCCTTTGGTGATCCAATACGAGTCGCTACCTCATCACTCCTTACTATCAGTGGCGAAGTGGATACTGTTGGTGTGATTGGTATACATACACTTTTTGGTGTACCTGATGAAGAAACACTCGCAGCCCTTATGAGAGCTCTCAATGCCTCAAGTACCTACCAAGTAGCCTATATACATTGGGGTAATGAGTACGAGCTCGTCCATAGTGACACTCAGGCTACCTTCGCTCGTCGGTTGATTGGGCTGGGAGTCGATGCGATTATTGCCCACCATCCCCATGTGGTTCAGGATATACAGCTCATTGATGGTGTGCCAGTATTTTACTCACTCGGCAACTTTATCTTTGATCAGTACTTTAGCGATGATGTGCGTGAAGGTATGAATCTAACACTCACGCTTGCTACTACTACCGCAGCGTTTACTATCATTCCGCACGCACAGTGTGCGCTCGCAGTACCGTGTCCTCGTGATGCCACTTCAACAACGCGCTTCCTCGCAGCACTCGCAGACAGAAGTGAACCATCACTTCGAGAGCAAATAATGGCTCAAACTATCACTATTTCACGCTAGTGGTTGCACGATAGCGGTCAC
>JACCDR012139918.1_pt1 | contig 11365 bp, 8 predicted proteins | sample 7446431 | NCBI WGS metagenome assembly JACCDR01 (sample SAMN15323443, study PRJNA562643) | freshwater metagenome | isolation source: river surface water | place: USA:Blue River Watershed | collected 2017-08-17
CAACAACTTCACCTGAATCGGTCAGCGTGATAAAGTTGAAATACGTAGGTGAACGACCGCGTTCAACACGGTACTGAACACCATCCTTTTCAAACTCAACGCAAACTTCAAGGTTTTTTGCATTGATCTTGTTTACGAGGTTCGGGATCTTGATATCATTACTGATACTTTTTCCGTACAGGCCATAAACAATACCCTGAATGATGGCAGACTTTCCTACGCCATTACGACGCCCTGCGGCGTCGTCTCCCACTGATGCATCGTTGTTCTGACCTAATACCAGAACCAGATCGCTGCCCGTAAGGACAAGTTCCTGTGGTGCATTGCCAAACGAAAAGAAGTTACGCATAGTAATGCGTTTAATAGTTAACATATGTTCTCCGGTTAAAGTGAAAGATAAATCTGAACGAGAAGTTCATTATCAATAATGTTCGATTTGTTATCCCTGATTTGTGCAATGACTATTTCATCTATAGTTTCGCTTACTTCAGAGAATTCTTCACTTGTGAAGTTACTGTCTAGAGTTTTCTTGCCCGGAATAATGTTAAATTCCCTTATATTGTACAAAGTACTGAAAGTTTCCCGGATAAAAGAGATTTGCTCAATTGTCACGGGAATATCTACCTGAATTTTAGCAATAACGTTATCTTCCAGATAGAAAGTAGGTTCATTCAGTAGTTCAGACAGCGTAAAGGTGCGGTATCTCGGTGCACCAGGCCACATCTTGAACTCCGGCTCTCCGCCGTGCTCAAGAAACATAATTCCCCTTGCATCATCCCATGCATCTGAGAAGTTATGGGGGAAACAGTTCCCTGTGTAGAGGATCTTCGTTCCTTTTGATGTGACCTTAGCCTGCCTCTTGTGAAAATGTCCGCTAAACACATACTCGCAGCCGCTGAATGAGTCTTCCGTTTCTTTTCCGTGGTCAGGCATCACTACCATCTTGTTCAGAAGATAGCCGGGAAGCTCCAGATGACCAAAAACGTACTTGGCACGCAGAGAAGGAAGCTGTTTGTATTCATCATCAACAAGAAAAGGAACAAATGCACAGTCATCAATCGTTTCAATGGAATTGATGAAGTGGATCTTGTCAAAAACCCTTGCCATATTAATACTTGTTACATCTCGTTTGTTTTTATGATACATATCGTGGTTTCCTACCAGAAAGTAGGTCATATCGAATGAATCATTGAGGAGTTGCATAATTTGCAACCCACAATCCAGTGTATTGATATTAATGTTGCTTCGGTTATGGAAGAAATCTCCCATAAAAATACAAATACGTATATCTCTTTGTTTCGCTTCCTCAATCATGAACTTAACAAATTCAGTACAGTCATTGTTGTGCTCACGACTATTGTTTTTCATACCAAGATGTATATCGGTAAAGATAACAGATTTATCAAACAGTGCCATTTTGCTTCCTTTCCAGCATATTGATTTCAATTTCGAGTTGTCGCGTCAGGCTTGGGTTAAATCCATTAAGCTCAAGCAGGTCGTCTCGTATATTACGCACGTTTTTCTCAGCATTCAGTACTGACCTGAAGGCGTTATTGACAAACGAGGTATAATACGCAAAAGGGTTAAGCTGATTGGTCGGCTTTACCTTTCGGTACAGTAAACTCTCATTGAATAGTAATGCATTTTTAACTAACTGAATTCTCGCATCACCCATCATCTCATCGAGATAGGTATAATACCTGTAGTTGGCCTTATGGGAAATTTCTTCAGCCAGCTTAATGAACATTTTGCCTAATTCATTAGTCTGTCTGCCTTTCGTAAGAGAAAATTCCCCGTTTTCAGGCGTCCCCTTCCAGTGAGAGCGTGCAACTTCATACAGCTGACCACTTTCATCAGTGATGTAGTGCTTGAACGGTTCAAAGTTAGTTCTGATTTTCTTGTTATCGGGATTATCATCCACAAAAGGCACGTGTTCGTGTGTGATAACTCGAATAACAACTTCATCCACAGGCACATCATGTACCAGCAGGTTGTTTGCTTCAGCATATTCTTTAGTTTTCTTAGCAGAGAATGCATTTTCTGCCCGGATTTTCTCTAAAGTGATGTTGTTGAGACGTTTGATACGCTCAGCTGATGCAAGTTTAAGTAATTCCTCAGTAATTTCGGATTCGTCGAAGACGATGTAATCATACATACTGTAAGCATCGTCAAGAACCCAACAGTACGACATTTTACTGATGTGAATTTCCCGCAACATATCTGCGTTGTTCAGATACTTCTTGCGTTTAGGTCTATGTGACATAAAATTCTCCATGTTGTTATATAAAACGATCCTTGTTTTACAGTTCTATTATACCAGAAAATAGAAAATCGTTTCAGATAATAAATACTTGATAATATTTTCACGGAGACTTATATGATAGATCGCAGAATCAGGTTACGACCAAAAGATGCAGCTGCAAAATACGTATACGGAACTGTATCTAACGCCGGAACGAATCAATCTTCTATACTGGCTATGTTACAAAATACTAATGGAATGGTATGGAACTATACACCCATCATATCAGAACAACGTACAGTAAACTATGATACAGAGCAGCCAGTTCACACGAATAGTGGATACAACAGTTACAAAAATACATCAAATACAGTAATTACTATACAGGGTTCTTTCTATGCCAGTACTGGTATGGAAGCTATGTATACATTAGCGTGTATGCACTTCATCCGTTCAATGTCACTGATGGACTTTGGCAGACAGGCAGCTGTGTCACAGAATCAGGACTTTGCAGTAGCAGGTGCACCACCTCCTGTACTTCTGCTCAGCGGCTACGGAAGATACGTTTATAACGATATTCCTGTAATTATCAAATCATATTCTTTCAGTTACCCGGATGACGTCTCCTATATTCAGGTTCCGGTAGATACATCCACTGACGGATATAACTACGGAGACTCGGCGACCAGGCAGTACTTTGAAAACCTGAGAACGACAGGAACAACTAATCCAGAAAACGAAGTATGGGTTCCGCAGAAAATGACCATTACGCTTCAGCTGGAGCAGCAACCTACTCCCGACTTCATGACGACTAAGTTCAACCTGAATGCGTTCAAGCGTGGAGAGTTGCTGAGAAAAGGAGGATTCATCTGATGGTCATTTACAGCTTATATTCCCCGTACGCAAAAACTAAACAAACGTGGCACCTCGGGTACAACCTTCCGGCTTCAATTATTCCGGCTGACTCTGACTCAGAGTATGAGATCCCGAACATATACCATGAGCAACCGTGGCGGCTCGCAAAGGAACTTTACGGCAATGAACGCCTGTACTATATCTTTGCACTTCTTAACAGCGATCTGATAGAAGACCCTGTCTATGACTTTACAGCAGGGAAGACTATTCGTATACCTACTCTGCAGCGAGTTCAGCAGTGGCTTAACGGTTCCCGTAACGTAAAATAAGGATTTTTTTATGGCTTCATTTAACGACATTGTCAATAAGGTAACGCAGTCCGGCAAAGACGCCGCTGCGAGTAAGGTAGAAGGATTAAAGGATCAGGTCAACAACGAGATTGAAGATGCTATCGGCTCCCTTAATCAGACTGCCCTTAACCTGAAGAACAAAGGTACAGCCGCCGCTGAGGGAGTAGTCAATAAACTGAAATCAAAAGTTGATGAAGCCGGAAGCACGGTTAAGGGGATGATACCGGGTTCAGTGAACGGTTACGTATCCAGAACACTTAATGAAAAACAAAAGTCATTTAACGCAAGCGAGGGAAGCTTCTCTGGTGTTGACTTCAATAACTTTATTATTCCCTATGACAATCCGCTGTTTTCATACCATAACTACACGTGGAACTTTTCTCTTTACACGATGGCACCTGATGAGTATGAATTTTTTCTCGATAGTGGAAGCAGTGACGTATCAAAGTATATTATTGCACAAAGTGGCGTAACAGGTAAGTACTCAATCAATAACGTCAAGATGACAGTAGCAGGTCCAGCAACACCCGGACTTACTTCTAACTTTTCGATGAACAACCTCACTATGGAAGTTATTGAAAACGGTGGAATGAGTTTGTTCGACGACATTGTAGTACTGTCAAATGAGCTGGGATATAAAAAGTTCATGGATGTTCCTATGATCCTTGAACTCAACTTCGTTGGCTACGACCAGAACACAGGTATACCACAGGTCATTGAATCTCTCAACCGTAAATGGGGCGTGCGTATAAACAACATCGCCGCAGCTGCCAGTCCGTCTGGTGGTTCTATGGTATATACCTTCACTATGGCAGGAACACGTGGGGGAATTATGGAAAACCGTGACTGGACACTCAAGGAGACCTATACCTGTAATACAGGAAGCTTTGGTGAGTTCATTCAGCAGCTTCAGGAACACCTGAATAAAATATCAACTGACCAGTACGGCTATCTCCGATACAGGTACGGTGCGTTTGCAAATGATGAGTACTTTAAACTTATGTGTGCTCCAGAGCTTGCAAATATGACGATTAACTACGACTCGAAACAAAGTCCCGAAGTTAACCAGTCTAAATCAGGTGCATCAGCTTCAAAGAACTTTACGTGTGGTTCCGACGTTCCTGTGTCAAGGGTAATTGACGATGTACTGGACTGCTGTATGCCTCTTAACGAAAGTACTGATAAACGCAGGCAGTTTGTGAATATAATCCCTGTGTCAAAGTATGTTGGGTATGATCCGGTACGAGATACGTCAGTGTACAAGAATTACTTCTACGTCCTGAAGTACAAGATTGGTGACGTAACCTCAAAGGATGACCTGGAGCATGAGTCGTTCAATCTTGAGTACTTTATGAAAAACGCAGACAAGATCATCGACGAGAAAGACCCTGCCAAGATCCCCAAGATTAATGCTAAGCGTTATGATCATCACTTCAGTGGCTTGTCATCTGAGATTATCAACCTAGACTTGAAATTCGATCAGGGCTTCAATATCGCAACTGTGCGTAACCCGCAGACACAGATTGATAAGAGTAACAGCTCAGGTACTCACACTGCTGAAACGCTAGAACTGGCAGGGCAGGAATACTCGGTATCTGATACAGCAGAACTCTGGAAGAAATCACAAAGCCTCCTTCGGGAACAGCAGAATGGTAAACAGCTTTCGGATGAAGAAAAACAGTTTATTCGTGATGCACAGGGTGTGGCACAGTCAAGGGTAATGCCGACGGAACAGGACACCGACCGTCGCAGTACTAACTTCTCCGTCGCTGCTAACCTTCCCAAGTACATTGAGGACTTCCGAAAAGATTTCGATCTTACGGTAGAGGGAACCAACGGAATAGGCATACCCAGGGTTGATTCAGTTCCTACTGAGCCAACTAACATTAAAAGTACCAATTCAGGTTCAAAAGGCGATAACAGTTCGGATGATGAGCTTGAACGCAGGCTAATCCGCGATAACTACTACAACCGTTCGTTTCTGGCTAAGCTAGACATGAAAGTTGTTGGCGACCCCTTCTGGTTAGGATGGGGAGACTATTCATATGTGCGTTATCTCGACAGGGCTGTTCAGGGAAAAGACCTTGAACTGAACGCGGAGGATATTCACTTCGCTAACTACATGACCACCGAAACCTATCTGCTGCTTAACCTTAAGCCTATTGTCGCCATCAGTGATACGACGGGTATTCTGGAAATTAATAAAACATCTGTATTTGCACAAACGTTCTACCGCGTGAACCGGGTCGTCAGTGAATTTGACAGCTCAGGTAAATTTACCCAGCAGATAACCGGAGGACTGGTTATGCGTTCACTCAGAAGGATAGATCAGCAAAATCCAACTACTGAAAGTGCAGAAACAATAAAGAAAAATGGAAGAACTAACTAATGGCAAAAAATAACAGTCAGCAGTACGCAAAGAACCAGACGGAGAGATTCGACCCTGCGTTTGTTCAGATTGCAACTGTAATGGATAACCGAGACCCGAGCCGCTCGGGTAAACTTAAAGTGTGGATTCAGAACTCACAAAGTAACAGTGATTCTAAGGATTCATGGATCACCGCGACTTACATGTCGCCTTTTGCCGGAAGAACCGAGGGAACTCCAAACGCAGACTCATATCCTCAGTTTCCTAAAGGATATGGATTCTGGGGTGTCCCGCCAGACGTAGGTGTTCCTGTAGCAGTGTTTTTTGCTAACGGTAATATCCACGACTGTTATTGGTTCGCATGTGGGTATGATGATCGCATGAACACAATGGTTCCGGGGAGTGCAACTAAACTACTGCCCGGTAGCGGATACGATATGCCAGTACCTATTACTGACTACGACCGCAATACCCTTCACACGAACATCGATGAACACTATGTGAACGTACCTTTAGTTGCGGGTCTGACTAAACAGAACCTTCTGTACGATAAAGAAAAGGGCGTACCTAACCGAAGCAGCACCCGTCAGACTACCAGTACTGTCTACGGTCTCGCATCACCCAGGGGTAACAGTTTTATACTGGATGATGGATTTACCGATGAAGAGCTTAATGCCCCTACGTGGGATGACGACCCGGATGGTTATCAGAACACTCAGGTTAATAGCCCTGCAAACGATACCCGAGTGGGTAAACGCAAAAACGAGGGTATAGTACTGCGAACCCGCAGCGGTGCACAGTTTCTTTTATCAGAGAGTGAAGGTAATGTATTCATTATTAACCGGGATGGCACGGCACGAATTGAAATGACGCCGGACGGTCAGATAACGGCTCACTCAGATAAGAGTATCACAGTACGCACAGACGAAGACTTTAACCTTTCAGTACTCAGGGATCTCAATATAGAAGTCGGAAGGAATATGAACTTCAGCGTACAGGGTGATTCAAAACTTAATCTCATCGGGAAGCTGGATGCCCTCATAGCCGGACAGACTGTGATAAACACCGGAACAGACTTACGACTGGCAACAGGTGGAAGCATCAGAATGCAATCCGCTGGCAGTACTAACATTATCTCGGCTGAAACAGTTGCCGTGCAGGCACAGACTGCTTTCGATGTTACTGCAGCTGAAATTAATCTCACTGCACAGGGTTCCAACCTGAATATCTCAGATAAAGTATCATCCAGTGCACAAATTAATGCACCTGATTTTACTACACCGAGTGTGAGTTTAAGTGAACACATCCACTATCACGATTCGTGGACGGATGCGAAAAATCACAGTAACGCTATGTCGCCACCAGTCAACGGTGGTCAGAGTGGGTCAACAAAAAAAGCGGCGGCTCCACAGCCTGCAAACGATGTTGCTGCAGAGACGCCAAGTAGTCAAGCCCAATCAACAGTACAGCATATTAACAGTACAACCGAAGTGAATCAAGTACTGACACAGGATCTGGTGATACCTGACGGGGGGGATGACGATACCACCGTTGAAAGTTATACCACTACCTATGAAGGACTGCAACTTTTTATGCCATGTACCGGAACAATAAGAGAATTCGGATACTGGGGACGGGATGTACCAACGGCTCAGGGTTCCAGAACTAACCGCAATGGATGGATTATTCAGTGCAAGGGTGACGTGTTCGCACCCGCTTCCGGTCTGGTATCAAAAATGGCAAATGGTGGAGTGATTATTACCCACCCAATCGGATATAAGACAATCATCTATGATATTGATATTACTGTTAATAATAAAGACACTGTCCAGAAGGGGCAAAAAATCGGAACCGCATCAGGAGTCTTTACGTTTGAAATAAGGTTAGTTTCCGCCAATATCTACGGCTTCATGGGAACGGTTGACCCCGGCCTCTTTTATAAAACCGTTACAGGTAAAGGTGCGGACTGTGCAAATAAAAGCCTTACTGCTGGTAAACCGTCTAACCCTAACCCCGCTCCGGGCGTAGGGAACTCACCTGACAGTACTGATCTCGTGGTCATCACCACTGTGAACAGTATAGGTTCAGGATATGCCCAGCGTGGGTCGATGCACGTTCCAAAGAAAACTTCGACTCCTAAGAAAAACAAAAACAGTACAGCATCTGCTCCGGCTGAAGACTTATCGGCAATAGATAAGACGGTGGTTGACTGGAAGGTCGCTGTTACTGATGAAAAACTGATTGAAGAGGTCAAGGAGTTTGAGGGAACTATTCAGTACCAGACTGGTAGGGGATACTACCGAAACGATAAGTTCTGGATTTACAAGGACAGTCTGGGATATCCGACTATAGGATACGGTCATCTCGTTACAGCCAGCGACAATTTCTCAAACGGTATCACTGAAGATCAGGCAAATGCACTTCTGCTGAAAGACTTATCCAGAACTATACGGGATGCCAAATCAATTTATGCACAGTACAACATGAAAACACCTTATATTGTACAGATAGTATTAACTGAGATGGTATTTCAGATGGGTAAGAGTAAAGTACTTAAATTTAAAAACACGCTTAAGGCAATGGCTGAGGGGGATTATAAGTCCGCCGCCGCAGGGGTTAGAAATTCTGCATGGTACAGACAAACACCACGAAGAGCTGAGGTTATGGCACGCAGATTGGAGGCCGCTCAATAAATACTTTACTGATTATTTTCAGGAGGTAATTATATGAGTAATTGGGTTCTAACTAGTTGTGATGCAAAACTGCTTAGTGATATCAAGAACTATGAGGGTTCTATTCAGTATCAGACTAAGCTTGGGTACTTCAAAAACGGTAAGTTCTGGACATATAAAGATAGTCTCGGTTATCCGACTATCGGTTATGGGCACCTTATCGTAAGTGGCGAAAACTTCAGTCAGGGGTTAACAGAGGCTCAGGCCAATGAGCTTCTGGCTAAAGATCTTGCTTCTAAGGTTGCAGATGCACGTGCAATCTACGAGCAGTACGGGATTAAGGGTAATATTGAACTACAGAAAGTTCTTACACAGATGGTATTTCAGATGGGTAAGGGCAAAGTACTGGCGTTTAAAAACACCCTGTCCTGTATGTCACGTGGTGATTTCAAATCAGCTGCCAGCGGTATGCGTAATTCCGCATGGTATAAACAAACGACTTCTCGTGCTGAAGCATTGGCACGTATAGTCGAATCACTCTAAGGAAAGAATAATGGCAATTATATTCAAGGGATTTCATTCGCCGCAGGTCGGTCCGGGTAAAGTTCTTTATGACGTTGAACTGGTAAAACAGGATCTACTGAATCATTTCAACACCCGCAAGGGTGAACGTATTATGGACGTAGAGTACGGTTTTATCGGTTGGGATCTTCTCTTTGAACTTGACCGTCCGGGAAACGTTCAGATACTGGAAGCAGACTCCCGTAACATTGTGGCTCAAGACCCGAGACTACAATTGCTGTCTATTCAGGTATCCAAATTTGATTACGGTTATCAGGTCGATTTGGCACTGAGATACGTTCACCTTAATACGGTAGACCAGCTCAGCCTGACGTTCGATAACCGTTCTCAGCAGAGAATGGCATTCCTAAATGTAGGTTAATAAAAAGGCACTCAATGAGTGCCTTTTATTTTTGCATAAATATTACAGAGAACTACCATGATTAAACTATGTAAAAGTATCAACTACTGAGACCGTTCACATATTGATAGTGTCACAATGTTGTAATGGTTAAGTACTAAAGAATATTTCATCAATAATTTTAACATAGAATTATAAAGGATATAATTTATGGCACAACAAAAGAGACAGTCAAATCTTTATATGGCAGAGGACTGGTCGCAGGTATATGAGGCTTTTTCTCAGATTAACCTTCAGGCATATGACTTCGATTCAATCCGGGAAAGTATGGTCAACTATCTGAGACTAAATTATAGTACTGAATTTAATGATTGGGTTGAGTCAAGCGAATTCATCTTCCTTTTGGATACCATTGCATTCCTGGGTCAGAACCTTGCATTCCGCATGGATATGAACTCAAGGGAATCATTTTTAGATACGGCAGAACGTCGTGCTTCAGTACTGAAACTTGCCAAAATGATCTCATACGCACCCAAGCGGGCATACCCCGGTCGAGGTCTGGCTAAAGTAACTACAGTAAAAACTAATCAGGACATCAAGAACAGCTTCGGCACCTCCCTGCGTAATCAGGTTATCCGCTGGAATGACCCGAGCGACCCTAACTGGTACGAGAATTTCATTCTGGTGATGAACAGTAGCTTCATTGACACTAACCAGTTCGGCGAACCTATTAAGAAAGTCGTGGTGAACGGTGTGTCAAACCACCTGTATCAGATGAACACTATCCCGATGAGTGCTCCGAATATTCCCTTTACTGCGAACGTGAATGGTGAGTCGATGACGTTTGAAGTCGTTAACCCGGACATTACCAGTACTGGATCGGCGGAAGAACGTCATCCACAACCACAGGAACAGAAGCACATCATCTACCGAAACGATGGTAACGGTTTTGATTCACCTTATACCGGATTCTTCGTCTACTTCAAGCAGGGAAATCTTTCCTATACAGACTTCCAGTTTGATCAGCGTATTGAGAACCGGGTGCAGGACATTGATACCAATAACATCAACGAGATTGACGTATGGGTACAGGAAATCACCGATGATGGGCTGGTGAGAACCAAGTGGAAGCGTGTTCCGGCAATCGAGTCTATTTCATATAACTCAGTTGACCGTAAGCAGAAGAATATCTTCTCAGTAACTACCCGTGATAAGGATCAGATCACCATTAAGTTCCCGGATGCCCGTTCGGGTCAGGTTCCGCGTGGAGCATACCGATTCTGGTACAGGGTAAGTAACGGAGAAACGTATACAATCAAAACTACTGACATTCAGAACAAGTCAGTGAAATATCAGTACAGAACAAAATCACAGAGTGAATATGAAAGCAGCACTCTGGATATGCAGTTCAGCCTGCAGTTCCAGTCGTCTCTTGCTCAGTCCAGAGAAACCATCGAGCAAATTAAGGAACGTGCACCGCAGTTGTATTATACGCAGAACCGCTTCGTGAACGGCGAGGACTATAATATTGCTCCTCTTATTTTAGGTAATACAGTACTGAAATCAAAAGCAGTTAACCGTATCTATTCAGGTCAGTCACGGTTTATTGATATTAACGATCCTACCGGAAAATATCAGAATACCGATGTGTTTTCTGACGATGGTGGAATATATCGTGATGAAGTACAGAGCCGTGAAACCGTTCAGCTTCCTACGTCCAAGTCTTCAGCCTCTATTGTGGTTGACAGCGTACAGAAGCTCATCGGAGACAACTCTGTCATTCAGCTATATCAGGAATACAAAGACAATACTATTGTTATTTCAACTAACCAGAAGTGGGCAGCTGAATTTAACTCCAGTTATTCATCCAACACATACGGAAGAATAATGAACGCATCTGTCCCTGTAACCTATGATATAGGAACTCTTCTGAACTTCCAGACTGTCGGTGGTGTG
>JACCDR012449639.1_pt1 | contig 11362 bp, 16 predicted proteins | sample 7446431 | NCBI WGS metagenome assembly JACCDR01 (sample SAMN15323443, study PRJNA562643) | freshwater metagenome | isolation source: river surface water | place: USA:Blue River Watershed | collected 2017-08-17
TACCGCGTGTATGATAATAAGTTCAAAGAAATTTTGTGGGACAATCCTAGTAAGCCATATACAACAAACTGGTTAAATCAAAATACGTTGGGTGATGCTCACTTTGTTGGTAAATTTCTGACTTTCGATTTAATTCCGTCAGTCACTAAGGAATATCAAGACACAATAAAACTACTTAAGACTAAGAAAAAATATTCTTCACGCGGTTACGATGTTGGTTATGTCGATAATTATTCTGACGGAACACCTTGTGATGGATATGTATTGTCTTTCAATAGTAAATGGGGAACATTGAGTGAGCGTGTAGGTAGTCCCGATGACATTGTGTTTAAGCCTGATACGGGTGTAAGAAACATCACACTTGACGATTTTATGTTTATGACATCTTCGATTAGTGGTGGTTTATACGATTATAAAAAATTCCGTGCAGTGTCGCCAAAGCAACAGGAATATATGGAACGTGACCCAGAGTTCGTGGAACGTGGTAACGAACCAGAGGACGAAGATGAATCGCAGGATTACGAATACACCCTTGACGATATGGATGATGAGTATGATAATATGAGAGAGTACAACAAGTCTTATAGTATCAAAATGGATGTTAGTGATGAATATGTTCAATACATTTCAAAAACACTGAATGAAGCTCTCGGATTTTGGGGTCGTGCTGGAATAGGTATGAGAAACCCATCTTATGAGATTAGGGGTAATGAAATATGGTTTTGGTATACCATAGGCACAGGAAAAGGCGGTGGTAATCCTGTTAGAAGGATAGTAATTACGCACAACATTCCAAACGATTCTTATGGTTTACGTGTTTGTAAAAAGGGAACACGTTTGACAGAAGAATTTATTCCAGAACTCACTTATGACGATTTGTTTGTTGGTCAACTGGTAAAAGTTTTAGATGAGTTATTCTATTCAGGTGGTGTCGCCAAATATGATAAAAAGAGCAGAGGAAAGAGTATGAAAACTAGCGCACGTTCGTTCATTAAGGCACAAAATGAGGCGTTGTATGAAAAGTTTATTGAAGAACTAAAAGAGGTTTTTCAATCGACTATTGGTGTAGAAATTGAAGAAGCATGGAATGATAAGAATGCTTATCACACGAACACAACACAATTTTCAGATAAGGTGAGTGAGTTTGAGCCTAGCGAATTGCCCAAGTATAAACAATTGTGCGAAAAACTCAAAGACTTGGCGTTGAACTACGAAGAACAAGGTTTGGGAGCGCCTAAATATCCACGACAAATGACATGGTTGTACGAGATTAGCGCAGGTCAAGGTAATGTCATTGACAATCTGAAAATTCTTATGGAGTTAATGGAAGCTAATTGGAATCAAGACGAGGAAAAATTTGCCTACTACGCATTTGATGATGTGGATTTTGATGCTGAAGAAGATGGCGCTTTCGATGCTTTGTTCACTATAATAAGCGATATTGATTATGGGTTGAGCATGGCAACTAACCGTAAATATCTAGTTGGAAAATAGTGAGGTAGATGAGTATGGATAGTCTATTAAGCCAACAAATACGACGGTTTGCAAAAACACTGGTTGCTTACAAATACATCAAGGAAGGGTTTGAAAAACGTCCTGTTCATGAAACACGTCCGAGTAGTGTTACTCATAAACCTGTTCTTGAAAATGTTCATGAAGTTAGGCAAAGTTCTGGTAAAAAACCGAGCAACAGATTAGACCGTGACGGTGATGGTGTTATTTATGAGGGTACTGCGAGAGAGCGTCGCGTGGGCGATTCTGAAACGGACAATTCAAACCGTAGTGGACCTAGACGTGATAGTCGATTTACTGGAACTACTGAAAGACCAAGTATGACAGGTTCATCGGGAGCGAATTACAATCAAACTACGCACTATGTTGGTGGCAATCAAACACGCAAGCATTAAAGCAGGCGACAATGAGTACAGGTAAATGGAAGGTATGCGAACAGTGTTCGCGTGCCTTTTTTGTCGTTTGCAGTATTGGTACTGTAAGTGTTATAATGGGTGTGTATGTACATAGATATTTTAGTTGGAGGTGGTATGACAACGGACAATTTCTTTCTTTGGGTAGGTATAGTTTTTGCACTTTATCTTGTTTGGCGATTGCGTGGATTTATTGCGCTATGGTTCAAGATTAGGTTTCTGCGAGACAAGAAAAAGGATAAAGGTTGGATATATGCGTTTTACGATAGAGGTCAAATTATACCAACCATAAAAATCGGTTTGACCAATGACATGAAACACCGTATGAGAGCGCATCGGACTGGAGCGCCTTTTGGGTTACGCATACTGTGTCAATTCTATGTGCCTCACATGAATGCTGTTGAAAACTTACTTCATACGCGCTACAAGGGATTACGGATACGTTCCGACGGTGAGTGGTTTTGGTTAATGCCACGTATCTGGATTGAGTTGAAGCTGTTGAATTTGTTCAAACCGTTTTTTAAGTAAGGGAGAATATGCTGATGTACAAGTATTTACGTGAAACGCAAGACAATACTTTCCAAGCTCCTTTAACACTGTGGAATAACGAAAAAGTTATCCCGACGGGTATATTTGGTCACAAACATGAGTATATCGTTGCGTGCGCGGAACTCAAAGATGTGTCAAGTACGTACAGTGTTTTAGAAGGTATTTCGCAGATAAATGATGTGGGTGTAGCTGAACCGCCAAGCCAATTTGATATGTACATTAACGATAGGTTTTGGTCTGTAAATGTTGAACGTTGGCAACCTTCAGTTATTTACACAGCGTTTAATATGCCTGACAACTTGAAGCAATTCGGATTTTTTATATGTGTTACGTGGTGTAGTGCAGGTGAATTGACCTTTAGTACTCGAAATTAGTTGACAACAAAAACGTTAATACTCGTGATACAATTAGTGAATACGGACGTTGATAAGGAATTGTTTTATGGCAATGATTGATTTGAAGGTCGGTGTTGGGAAACGGTCAGTATCGGCTTATCATATTGGTACATTTGTAGTGTGGGAACATTGGGCGGGTCAGTGGTACATTGGTGAATATGGTAAATTCGATGCTTATGGAATGCCGTATGCTTCTTTATCGGTAGGTAAAGAACATGACGCTATCAATTTTGCTCACTGGTTAAAAGTTATGGAGCGAGAAATTAGTCAGGAAGCACTTACGTACTGGATGAGTGGACGGTAATAGCAATCGAATGATTATCTCAATATGGTGTGTAAACTTTGAAAAATCATCGTCAAACTAAAATCAGATAAGGGGAATTGAATATGGTAACAAATTTAGATAAAAAGGCACAGAAAGCAGAACTTGAATACTTGGTGCTTCGCTTTAAGGAATTAGGCGTGTACTCTGCTATGAGTGATTTTGAGAAAAACTCATTTTTTTCTTTGACACACGAAGAAGAACAAGAACCACTTGAAAATCGTTATGGTTCTAGCATCACATTTACACTCGACAAAGACTTTGTTTATAAATTTTCGCTCAATGTTTTTTATGTGGTTTTCAGCGACTTTGATTTAACACCGCACTATAAATATTTTCAAAGTCTAATGCGTTCAGTTGGTGTTGTACCTCAAACCAAAGAGTTTGAGTTAAAATATGATAAACATGGTTTCCACGTCGCTGAAATGAAAGTCAATGGGGATTATTCGACATCTCCTTTGATTGCAGACATTGGCAGTTATGAAAACAATTTGAAGGTGTTGGGTGATGGTATGGTTGAATTTGTAAAAGAAATTCAGAACGGTTATGATGATGCTCTGTCAACTTTCAATCAAATAGTCATCAAAGGTTTAGCGTAACTATGTACAGAATAAAAGCAACATTAGCCAAAGAATTGCCCGGTGTTAGCCTATTTAACCGACCACTTGATACTGATACGTTTATGTCAGAGTTTAAGGGGTTGAAAGCGCCATTCAAATACGATAAGGCAAAGTATTATATGTGTGCTGTCTCCGATACAGGGATTGCGCTCATGGGTGAAAATTTTGAACCTTATGGTGACGGTCAAGCATCAATGATTTTGAAGAATTTTGACCTGTCGCAAACGTATCTTATCCCTCATACGTTTCTGGATATGGTTGGGTTAATGAATAAGTGTGACCATAAACGTAGTAAATTCTACTATACAGACTTAAGGTTTGAAAATAGTACATGGACACTTACGCTTGCAGAGAGTAACCCTGTACCTGATTTCCCAACACCCAAAACACCTCTTACTTACAGTTACGCAGCTCGGTTTAAGCTAACACCATTTGAGTTTGTGAGAGGTCAAATTTACATCGGGAACGTTTCACTGTTTGAGATTATTCAAGGCAAAAAAGATGAAACGACAAAAGAAAGACCATTAGACATTCGTAGTGAGAAACTCTATCTGGAGCAACGGTTAAAAGAGACTGGGTATGAGATAAGAAATGTTCAAGACCTTTCCAACTCGATTGTTGTGTATGAGTACAAAAAGCGTCGGAACACTATGAGCAGTGAACTTGCGCTCATACTAACACCACCTACAGAACCTGAAACCTCATACATGATTGAGTTTAGGATGACCCTTGTTCCGCACGACGTATATTACGATGGTAGTAGCGGTACGTTTAGCAAGATGCTTGACTTACATAAGTATTACAACGAACTACAGGGTTTAGTGAGTGGTGTTAAGCATGGGTTATCATCACCGCGCATCGTGGTTGAAGAAAATGAAGAACGTAAGCGATACAATGTGTCTGTTTTTGGTAAGTATGGTCAAAGCCCGATGTACTCGCCTGATGATTATGCTGAAACTGTGAGAGTGTTTGCCGACAATCTAATCAAATACACCAAAAAGACTATGGGTTCATACTTGAAAGTTTTGGACACAGTGGCTAAGACTATTGGTACTGAAACCAATCAGAAAGTTGATGAATGGTATGCAAGTACACGCGCTGGTGGAGCGCAATAGTTAGAGGTTGTTTTCAGTGAGTTAAGTAAGGAGTTCGCGTACAGTGTTCGCATTCAAGTCAAGTATCATTCAGTACCACACAGCACCCGAAGGTCGCAATGTCGATAAGGGTTTATATCGGTATATTGACTACCACATCTCGAATACGTGGACAGGTGATGCTCTTGAATACGGTCAGAACGCTTTAATGGACATGGCGGATTACGATTACACTACGATTGCCTTTGAGAACGCTCGTAACGCCGATAATACGCGAGATGACCAAGCGCAGGGACGTTATTGGCGCGGTGATGTATCTCCAGCTATGTCTGACCAGTATGATGAGTATGAACGGATATACGGTGTGCCTATCGGGATTGGTTCGTACACATTTCGTCAAATGCAAAGAGGTGCAGGGTATCCAGACCGCGATTTTGACTGTGTATACCTCTACAACCTAGCAGGTAATGGTCGTGGTGGTGGTACGTCTGTATTGAATTACGTGATAAAATTTGCTAAACAATGGAATTTGCCACTTGCGCTACATTCACTATTCAAATCAACGTCATTCTATGATAGAATAGGATTTGAACGTATCGCAAAGGGCGATAAGGGTTATTTTATGGTTTATGGAGGATAGTTATGGATGTAAGTAGAAATTTGTTAAACACAGAAGCTCTTTTTATGATTGAAATGTTGTCAGAAAAATTTCATCTTCAATTTGTGGAGGTTTATAATTTTATGAATCTTCCGAGTGCAGGTGGACGTAGAAGTTATGGCGTTTCAGTTGTAAGTGATATGTCAGTTGCCTATGTTATTAGTGAGGATTTTGAGTATATTTTCAACTTAAAAGTAACCATGTTTCCATTTTTTAGTTCAAAAAACAAGCATAAAGAGAATCGTGTCAATATGCTGGATTACTTACCTAGTTTATTGTCTGGAATAGAGAAAGCATCGGGTGGGTTTGATGTTAAAAACGATAGTGACCCAAATGAAAAATATAGCCAAAAACATTTAGATATTTCAGTAAAGCATAATACTGGAATATATAGCCCGTTAGTAAATGGGAATGTTCTTAATGAGAGTAATTATAGCAAAAAAAAGATTTTGGTCGCAAAAAAACTAAACACAATAATAGTGCCTGTCATGGAAAATGTTTTGGAAGTGGTTAAAAATGTTCAAGAAGTCGTATTGCGGAGGGCAGGTTTACAATGGTAAATTACAAACCGTTTACAAGAGAAAACTTAGTTAATTTATGTGTTACTCTCATTGATGAGAATATGCTTGATGCGGATGTTTACCAGATAAAAGCGGATGGTAAAAACATCATCACCTATGCACGCATAAATGAAGATAATGCTTTTTATCTGTATAACGAATCTGGTGAGTTAGCAAGTCCGATTTCGCATTCGAGTGGTTGGGTAGAAAATGACCTTATTTGGTCACTTCAGGATGCAGATAAGGATAACGGTAATAAGGTAAGAAACTACGAGTTCGAGAAGTTAAAGACGTATGGGTGGGATGTTTACAAGCCATTTTTAGACCATGCCAATCGTTTTTTCAACAAACTGATTAAGGGTAGTACGAGTTTTCCTATTCCGGGATGGGGTGGGCGTAACGATATGGTCATTCAGGTGTTTGATGAGCGTGCGGATTCTAGATATTTAACTGTTCCATACCCTACTGAAAACGGTAAGGTGATTGCACAGAACTTAGGGTTTCTTACGGAAATCGTCAACGATGACCGTTTGCCACGTCCAACGGCACTGTGGGAGTTACTCTACATTCTTGAACAAAGCAAGAAGTATAAGTCACGTTAGTTTTGGAGGATAGTAATGGTAGATTACAAGCCATTTAAGTTAAGTGATTTGGTCAATATTATCGGTGATTACACTTCATCAAAAGGTTGTTTTCTTAGTGCATGGGGATTTGAAGATATTTCAACAGGGTTTAAGTATATCACTGATGGTCAACCTGATTATCCTAATGCTGATAGATATTCTTACGAAAAATACGATGAGCAAGGCGTAATCGTTGGACATGCGTCATATAGTAAAAGTTCTGCCGATGACGAAAATATACGAGAAATTGGTCACATTTACTCGTTTGATGTTGATAAAGAATATCTGTACCTTGCTAACAAAGCATACAAGAGTTTTCTGAGTGGTGATAAGTTTTTTATTGATTGGGGTGGTCGAGAGGATATGTTTATCCAGATACTCGACAGTCGAGTGACATCAAGGTATGCGCTTGTGCCTAACACTCGTGAAGATGAAAATAGGATGATGAGAAATCAAATTCAAGATGGGACAGTGATTGCTCAAGATTTAGGTAATTTGACTGAAGTTGTTGATGACCCTCGTTTCCCTCGTCCTACTGCAATTTGGGAGTTATTGTTCATATTGCCGTATGCTATTCCTGTGTCTAAAAAGTAAAGGTAAGGTAAATTATGGGAAAGAAACCGTTAGACCCACGTTATGAACCTGAGAGATACACCATATCTTATCTTATCAGTAAATTGTTTAGAGACAGTGCGCCGTTCCGAGCGCCAAACACGATTAGAGATTATGTATCGTTAGGTTGGGACATTAACAAAAGTCGTGAGTTTGGGGAAAATTTTGATGCGAGTATGAGTTTAGACATTATCTATTCGCTTGGTCAATGGTTAGGGAGAGTTGATGTGACGTTTAACATCGGAACGTCACTTGAACGTCGCAAGCAATTGAATGCGTTATGCTCTCCGTTTGCATTACAGTATTTCAAGGATACAATCCCGTCAGGTAGTGATGCTTGGGTAATGAGCGATAGCATTGTCAAAATGGGTATTGAGTATGTCTTGCCTGAACCTCCGATTTCCAGTGTATCTCAAACAGTCGTTTCTGGTAAGTTGCCGAGAAGTATCAAACCATTAGACGATTACTATCAGGCAATCAAGCCCATTTTATTGAGCGCATTAAAGGGAGCAAATGAAACGATTTTTGCGACTTTTGATTACCTATTAGAGAACAAATCGCAAACACCGAACAGTTCTCGTTCGGTTTACCGCCGTTATATTAGAGGTGTTTAATGCCAGCCTACCCAAACGCCCACCAGCACGTCATCATGCAACTCATCGACGCATTCAACATCCTAACCAATGAGATGAGTGTGGTAAGTGATAGTTTGCCTGAAACGCCAATAGAGAACACGGTTAGCGTACTCTATACGCCTCTTATGCAAGCGGTGATGAGTGTGTTGACAGTGGACAAGATAGACCAACTGTATAGCACCGCACAAAAGGTTGCCAATATTTATCGTGTGAATAAGGAAAACGGGAATGAGGTCGAGCATAGCTTATCTCATGCTGGAACGGATACGATTATCAAAAACCTTATTGAAGTGATGAATAGGTTGGATAGAGCAAAGGGTTGGTTGGAAACGTGCGGTGATGCACCCAAGAGTCAACACAGGACGGCTTTTAGGGTGTATAATGAGTATTATGACTGCTTGACTGTACTCGTTCGGTGTGGGGATAAATTTGACCAGTTTGTGGTCTTTCCTGAGTCACCCATAGATTATTGGGGAACACTCTATAACCTAATCCCAAACACAGTGCCAGACGAAATTGCGCTTGCAGTCATATATCCTCCTACTTATGACCTTTAATAGTAAGTTTTTTGTGCAGGAGTATTATGAGCGATTACAAGCGTTTAGTGCAAGTTTACAAGTCGGTTTTAGATGAGCGTAGTCGCGCCTTTAGGGGAATGTCACCACGCGAGATTATGTCTGACCCACGCAATAAGGTTTATGCCCGTCGCGCCCTGAAAGCACTAGACGATGTTATTGATGTTGTGGGAGAAGATTCTTCTGTAGCCATTCAGTATTCTCACGATTACGAAAATCTAGTTAAAATGGTGAGCGCCAAAACTGTATCGCAACCAGTAAAGGGCGGTTTAATTTCAGGCATAGTCGATGGGTTTAATCAACTGAAAGACAAAATACAGATGACTTTCAGTGGTTTACAGGAAGCTGATTTTCGTACACTAAAAGCTATGGAAAGCGAACTGGAGCAAGCTAAGGCTAAATTAGAGGGCGAAATTATACCAGCTTGGAACAACTTGATTGAAACTATCGAAAATGCCCATAGTGCTATTCACAGCATTTCGGATATGTGGACACAACTTAACGCAAGTATGCCATTATCTAAAAGTGGTTCAGCAGAACTTAAAAAAGCCTTATTGAGCGCAAGTCAGTTTTTCGGCGAAGGTGGTATGAAAGGTGACTTTGAACCTTTTTATGAAACATTTGATAAAACTCGTGCTAGTTTTGAGAAGGCACAAGAGGTTTTTAATGGTGCATTGGGTGACGGTGGTAGTATCATCAATGAAATTTTGGTCAAGAAAAAGGGATAAATTTTATGGTCAACAGATTACAAGCACAAGCACTTAAAGCCTTAAAAGAACTGGATGCAGTGATAGACAGTAGTGGTGGTATTCAATCGGAGGTTGCTGACCAACTCACGGACGCTTATCTAACATTGACTGCGATTGCCTCTGGTAAAAGTATTCGGTCAGTGGTAAAATCTAATGGTACTAAGGGTTTTGGTGATTTTTTGAAACAATCGGGAGAGATGCTTAATAGTGTTGGTCAAAGTATCTCTAATGCTGTGACGAATTTTAGGGCTTGGATGGCTGGAGTATCACGCGCTGATTACGATACATTCAGACAACGCGAGAATGAACTTAAGAACTCAAAGGCAATCATCCAAAATCAAGTTATTCCAACATGGACTTCATTAGGTACAAACATTCAAGAAACGAACTCTGACATCGCCAACATTATTGGTCTTTGGAAGCGTACAGTGGACGGCATGGAATTGACGCTTGATGGGTCACTGGATATGACCGAAGCTATGGACACTGCTCAATCTTACCTTTTAAGCGTAGGGCGTGCCTATGGGGAGTTTTTTAACGTATTCTACAATTCTCATCAAGACTTTCTGGATGCTTGCGACTTGATTGTTGGGGGTATGAAAGCAGGTGAGGAAGCGAGTAAGGAAGCAACTGAAAAAGCTAAGAGTTTAAGAGGATTTTGATGCCAAAACTTCCAGACGTTAAGCAAGTTGATATTGAAAAGTTGCAACAGGTTATGCGGAACGTTTATCAAAGTGTTCCAAATTCAGGAAAGTTTAAGTCTGAATTCTCTGACCCTTTAATGAACAATCAGAACGTCTACAATATTTACTTTGATGTTAGAAACCCAAAAGGTTCTGGTAAACCTAACGAAACCTATATCTTAGTTAAGGGTTGGGTTGATGATGAAGGGGTGTATGGTTTTCAAGTTTATCCAGAACACATTAACCATGACGCATATTTTAGTGAATATTGTAAGCGTGCAGGTTATCCTAATATGTTCCGTGTGATGGGTGAAGGTAGTTATCTTGTTGAAAAAATGCCTTCTCGTTATTCTGGGGATATTGGCAAAATGACGGATTGGCTTGAAGATAAGGTTCGGATTGCGCGTGACATTGTGTTTGGTTATGTGCGAGATTATCCGTCAATGGCTGATTGGGTGCAAGGGTATTAGTTTAATATTAGGAGATAGGAATGAATCAAGAATTTGTAGTGAATGAAATTAGAGATTTTGCGGAGAAAATATCAAACGATTGCGTTCTTCCGTTTAATCGTATTGTTGTTAATCAGAATAAATTGGCTACTTCTATTAACAATATGGAGAGCGCAATAAGGCATGGACCTTACTTTGGGGCGTTTGCCTTTATACTGAAACTGAACGATGACGGAATTTACCAATTCCATTTGAACGAAGTTGTCATTTCACCAAATCCTTCAAGCGATACTATTTCAATACTTGAACGCATTACAGGCTATTCTTATGTGCCTCTCAAAATCAATAACAGCATGACTCAGTATAGGATTAACGCGACAGGAATTCGCGTTTTTGAACCAATTACTCGTAATATGACTTTTAGTGGAGACATTCCCACACCAACTGATTACTTTAAGCGTATCGAAGATGATTCTGTTCCGTTTGTTAAATTTATTGATAAAATTGTAAAGTCTGTTTTGAAATAAATCAGACCTTGACAAATCCATATCTCGTGTAGTAACCTAAGACCACCCACAATATCAAAGGAGTGGTCTTTTTATGTGCAATTCTCCAAAAGTAGTTAATCTTCATGTTCACTCAGAATACTCAAATCTGGATGGTTTAATGCCTGTATCTGAGAAAACCGTTCAACGTCTGTCCGAAATGGGGCAAACGGCGTTAGCAGTGACTGACCATGGCACTATGTCGGCTATTCCGTCAATGTATCACCTTCTCAAAAAGAACGGCATGAAACTTTTGCCCGGAATTGAAGCCTACCAGTCACAAGGCAAGATGAGTGACCGTATCAAGGATGAAAAACCGCGTCACTTACTAATGCTTGCAGAGAACAATGCTGGTCTTAAAAACCTGA
>JACCDR010863512.1_pt1 | contig 11361 bp, 7 predicted proteins | sample 7446431 | NCBI WGS metagenome assembly JACCDR01 (sample SAMN15323443, study PRJNA562643) | freshwater metagenome | isolation source: river surface water | place: USA:Blue River Watershed | collected 2017-08-17
AGGCATTGCCATCAGCTCGTACCAAGGCGGGCATGTGGAGTACTTCAAGTACATGGTCGATTTGCTGCGCCAGCGCGGCGGCGAACACATCCAAGTGTTTGGCGGCGGCGGCGGCGTGATCGTGCCACCAGAAATTCGCGAGCTACAAGCCTATGGCGTGACCCGCATTTACAGCCCCGAAGACGGCCAGAAGATGGGCCTACAAGGCATGATTGGCGAGATGATCATGCGCTGCGACAAAGACTTGTCGGGCTACGCCCCCAAGGCGGTGAAAGAGATTCAAGGCCATGACGAAATGGCTTGGCGCAAATTGGCGCAACTCATCACCGCACTTGAGAACGAAAAAGCCGACCCCAAAGTGGTCGAAGCCGTGCGCAAAGAATCGCTCAACCACCAAGTGCCCGTGCTCGGCATCACTGGCACAGGCGGTGCGGGCAAGTCGTCACTCACGGACGAGCTGGTGCGCCGCATCCGTTTGGACCAAGGTGATGCGTTGCGCATTGCCGTCATCTCCATCGACCCCTCACGCCGCAAGAGCGGTGGTGCTTTGCTGGGTGACCGCATCCGCATGAACGCGATTGGCACTTGGAGCAGTGGCTCACGCGTGTTCATGCGCTCTCTCGCCACACGTGACTTTGGCAGCGAAATCAGCGCCGCCTTGCCAGATGTGTTGGCCGCCACCAAGTGCGCAGGCTTTGACCTCATCATTGTGGAAACCTCAGGCATTGGCCAAGGTGATGCAGCCATCGTGCCGCATGTGGATGTGCCCATGTATGTGATGACGCCCGAGTTTGGCGCGGCCAGTCAGCTCGAAAAAATCGACATGCTGGACTTTGCCGAGTTCGTGGCCATCAACAAGTTTGACCGCAAAGGCGCCAGCGACGCGCTGCGCGATGTGGCCAAACAAGTGCAACGCAACAAAGAAGCGTGGCACACACCGACCGAGCAAATGCCCGTGTTTGGCACCATGGCCGCGCGCTTCAACGACGACGGCGTGACCGCGCTGTACCAAGCCCTCAAAGGCCGTTTGACCGAACTGGGCCTGACCTTCAAAGAAGGCCGCTTGCCACTGGTGAATGTGCGACACAGCAGCAACCAAACGCCTGTCGTGCCTGCCGCGCGCACACGCTACTTGGCCGAGATCACCGACACCGTGCGCGGCTACAAAAAGCGAGCACGCACACAAGCCAAACTGGCCCGCGAAATTCAACAACTGCGCGAAGCCGCACGCATGCTGCAAGAAGGCAAGCCTGATCGTGCCAAAGCGTCTGAAGCCGCCATTGACTTGGCCGTCAAGCGCGAGGAAAACCTCGGCAGTGCTGAGCGCAAGCTGCTGGCCCAATGGCCCGACATGCAAGCTGCCTATGCAGGCGACGAATACGTGGTGAAGATTCGCGACAAAGAGATCCGCACCGCACTGACCACCAAATCGCTCAGCGGCACCACCATCCGCAAAGTGGCGCTGCCGCAGTACGAAGACCACGGCGAAATATTGAAGTGGCTCATGCTCGACAACGTGCCCGGCAGCTACCCCTACACCGCAGGCACGTTTGCGTTCAAGCGCGAGGGCGAAGACCCCACCCGCATGTTTGCGGGCGAAGGCGACCCCTTCCGCACCAACCGCCGCTTCAAGCTGGTGAGCGAGGGCATGGAGGCCAAGCGCTTGTCCACCGCGTTTGACTCGGTCACGCTCTACGGCAATGACCCAGATCCACGCCCTGACATTTACGGCAAAGTGGGCAACTCTGGCGTGAACGTGGCCACGCTAGACGACATGAAAGTGCTCTACGACGGGTTTGACCTGTGCAACCCCACCACCAGCGTGTCGATGACCATCAACGGCCCAGCGCCGTCCATCTTGGCCATGTTCATGAACACGGCCATCGACCAAAACATCGACAAGTTCAAAAAGGACAACGGCCGCGATCCGACCGAAACCGAGACCGCCAAGATCAAAGAATGGGTGCTGCAAAACGTGCGCGGTACGGTGCAAGCCGACATCTTGAAAGAAGACCAAGGCCAAAACACCTGCCTCTTCTCAACCGAGTTCAGCCTCAAGGTGATGGGCGACATCGCGCAATACTTTGTGCACAACCAAGTGCGTAACTTCTACAGCGTGTCGATCAGCGGCTATCACATTGCCGAAGCGGGTGCAAACCCCATTTCGCAATTGGCGTTCACCCTGTCCAACGGTTTCACCTTTGTGGAAGCCTACTTGGCGCGCGGCATGCACATTGACGATTTCGCGCCTAACCTGAGCTTTTTCTTCAGCAACGGCATGGACCCCGAGTACACCGTGATGGGACGCGTGGCGCGCCGTATCTGGGCTGTGGCGATGAAAGAGAAATACGGCGCGAACGAACGTAGCCAAAAACTCAAGTACCACATCCAAACCTCAGGCCGCTCACTGCATGCGCAAGAGATTCAATTCAACGACATCCGCACAACGCTGCAAGCGCTGATTGCGATTTACGACAACTGCAACAGCTTGCACACCAACGCGTTTGACGAAGCCATCACCACGCCCACCGAAGACTCGGTGCGCCGCGCCATGGCAATTCAGCTCATCATCAACCGTGAGTGGGGCTTGGCCAAAAACGAAAACCCCAACCAAGGCGCGTTCATCATCGAAGAGCTCACCGAGTTGGTGGAAGAAGCCGTGTTGGCCGAGTTCGAGCGCATTGCCGAGCGTGGCGGCGTGTTGGGCGCGATGGAAACGGGTTACCAACGCGGCAAGATTCAAGACGAGTCGATGACCTACGAAATGCTCAAGCACACTGGCGAGCTGCCCATCATCGGCGTGAACACCTTCCGCAACCCACATGGCGAACAAGTGATGGACAAGCTGGAGTTGGCTCGCTCCACCGAAGAGGAAAAACAAAGCCAGCTCAAGCGTTTGAACGACTTCCACACACGCCACAAAGAAGCCGCCACAGTCCAACTCGCACGCCTGCAACAAGCCGTCATCGACAACGCCAACGTGTTTGAGGTGTTGATGGACGCGGTGCGTGTGTGTTCACTCGGCCAAATCACCAACGCCTTGTTTGAGGTGGGGGGGCAGTACCGTCGCAATATGTGATGGGGCTGTGACGAGCGCTGTCAGACCTTGACACAAAGCGCTCGTAACATTGGGGCATGAGTATTCGCCCACCCTTCATCGCCCCCACCCGTCACACCGACGCCGACAGCGCCCTTGCCCAAGTACAGGCGCTGTACCAAACCAGCCTCGATCATCTGCGCCAAGCCATGCGCGACTTTGTGGCGGGCAAGCAGTTTGAACAACGTGTAAGAGCGTTTTACCCGTTTGTGCGCATCCACACCAAGACAGGTGCGTTGCAAGCCAACAGCGAAGGGGCTGGGCTGAGCTATGGCTTTGTGGCCGAGCCTGGCCGCTACGAAACCACCCTCACCCGCCCCGATTTGTTTGCGGCGTATTACCGCGAGCAATTCCGCCTGCTGCTGCAAAACCACGGCGGCACGCTGGAAGTGGGTGTAAGCCATCAACCTATCCCTGTGCATTTCTCCTTCGCCGACCACGACCATGTGGAAGGCGAGATGAGCGCCGAGCGTCGTCAACTCATGCGCGAAGTGTTTGACCTGCCCGACCTCACCGCCATGGACGACGGCATCGCCAATGGTACGTTTGAGCCCAAGCCGAACGAGCCACAGCCTTTGTCGTTGTTCACCGCGGCACGCATGGACTATTCGCTACAGCGCCTGCGCCACTACAGCGGCACCAGCCCTGAGCATTTTCAGAACTATGTGCTGTTCACCAACTACCAGTTCTACATCGACGAGTTTGTGCGCTTGGGTCACGAGGCCATGCAAGACCCCAACAGCGAATACATCGCGTTTGTGGAGCCTGGCAACGTGGTCACACGTCGTGTGGACCTGCCCGCAGAAGCCAACGATGCACTAGGCAAAGTGCCGCCGCGCCTGCCCCAAATGCCTGGCTACCACTTGGTGCGTGCAGACCACACGGGCATCACCATGGTGAACATTGGCGTAGGCCCAGCCAACGCCAAAAACATCACCGACCACATCGCTGTGCTGCGCCCACATGCGTGGCTGATGCTGGGCCACTGCGCAGGTCTGCGTAACACACAGCAGCTGGGCGACTACGTGCTGGCCCACGGCTATGTGCGCGAAGACCACGTGCTGGACGAAGAGCTGCCGCTGTGGGTGCCTATTCCTGCATTGGCTGAGATTCAAGTCGCACTGGAACAAGCGGTTAGGGACGTGACGGCGTGCGAAGGGTCTGAACTCAAACGCATTTTGCGCACTGGCACGGTAGCCAGTACCGACAACCGCAACTGGGAGCTGCTACCCGACAACACACCACAACGCCGCTTTAGCCAAAGCCGCGCGGTGGCGCTCGACATGGAAAGCGCCACCATTGCTGCGAACGGATTTAGGTTCCGTGTGCCCTACGGCACGTTGCTGTGTGTGAGCGACAAACCGCTGCACGGCGAAATCAAACTGCCGGGCATGGCCAACCACTTCTACCGCGAACGTGTAGACCAACACTTGCGCATTGGCATGCGCGCGATTGAGCTGCTGCGCCAGCAAGGGCCTGCGCAACTGCACAGCCGCAAACTGCGCAGCTTTGCTGAGGTGGCGTTTCAATAAACCACTCGCCTTTCGTCAAGCGCCCAAAAAGAAACCGCCTCAACAGAGGCGGTTTTCATATGTGTATTGCGCTGGGGTTATGCGTGCACATCACCCATCTTCTCGCCCAAGCGCACACCTTGTGCGGCTTGCCAAGCTGGGTTGAGCGCAATGGTGTTTTTAGGCCACAGCAACACCACGGTCGAGCCCAACAAGAAGCGGCCCATTTCGTCGCCTTGGCGAAGGCTCAGGTCTTGGTCGTCGTAGGTCCATTCGCGCACTGTGCCAGGACGAGGTGGATTGACCACGCCATGCCACGGTGTAGCCATGCTGCCCACAATGGTCGCACCGACCAGCACCAACACGTATTGCTGAGGTTTCTCACCTGAAGCAGCAGGCATATCAAACACGCACACCACGCGTTCGTTGCGCGCAAACAAGCCTGGCACGCCACGGGCCGTGGCTGGGTTGACCGAGAACAAATCACCGGGCACATGAATCATGCGGCGCAAGCGGCCAGCACTGGGCATATGGATGCGGTGGTAGTCCTTGGGGCTGAGGTAAATCGTGGCGAACTCGCCATCTTGAAACTGCGCCGCCAACGTGGCATCACCACCCACCAATGCCTGTGTGCTGTAGCTGTGGCCTTTGGCTTGAAACACTTGGTCGCCGTCAATGTGGCCTAGCTGACTGATCGCGCCATCTACTGGGCACACAAACGCGGCATCGGCCAAGGGGCGTGCGCCGGGCTTCAAGGCGCGGGTGAAAAAGTCGTTGAAGCAGGCGTACTGCGTGATGTCGGGCTGGGCGGCCTCGTCCATGTTCACTTGGTATTTGCCCACAAACCATTGGATGAGGGCATGCGTCCATTTACCGCCACGCGCACGCGCCACAGCGCCCGCAAACTGCGTGAGCAACTGTTTGGGCATCAGATATTGGGAGAGAACAAATAAGGTATCGGACACAGCTTAGCCTTGTAATTAGTTGCAAAGATTTTAGGCGCTCCACCACTTGCTCTAGAGTGACACTTCTGACTTACGCTGTCGTCACACGCAGGCACAATCTACGCTATGAGCACACCTTTTTTTGAATGCAAGCACCTTCTGAAACGCTATGGTGACAACACCGTGGTGAACGATGTGTCTTTCAGCATCGCCCCCGGCGAATGTTTGGGCGTCATTGGCCCCAACGGCGCTGGCAAAACCACCACGTTGCGCATGTGCCTCGGCCTTGCACAGCCCGATGGTGGCAGCATCCATGCTTTTGGTTTGTCTATGCCCGATGACGCACTGCCCATCAAAGCGCGCTTGGGTGTGGTGAGCCAATTCGACACCCTAGACCCCGACTTCACCTGCGCCGAAAACCTGATGGTGTTTGGTCGCTACTTTGGGATGAAGAAGGCCGACATTCAAGCGCGTATTCCGCAACTGTTGGAATTTGCCGCACTCACGCACAAAGCCAACGCCAAGCCGGGTGAGTTGTCGGGGGGCATGAAGCGCCGCTTAAGCCTTGCCCGTGCCCTCATCAACAACCCAGACTTGTTGCTGCTTGACGAGCCCACCACAGGACTAGACCCGCAAGCGCGCCACTTGATGTGGGAGCGTTTGCAGCAACTGCTGCAACAAGGCAAATCAATTTTGCTGACCACCCACTTCATGGACGAAGCCGAGCGCTTGTGCAACCGCTTACTTGTGCTTGACCACGGCAAAAAAATTGCCGAAGGCACACCGTGCGAATTGATTGCGCAACACCTCGAACCCGATGTGGTGGAGGTATACGGCAACGGCGCATTGGCTTTGGTGGACAGCCCCATCGCCGCCTTGTCACAACGTGTGGAAACCAGTGGTGAAACCGTGTTTTTCTACACCCAAGATGCCGCGCCATTGCTGCAAGCGCTCGGTACCCACGCAGGTCTGCGCACGCTGCACCGCCCTGCCAACTTGGAAGACTTGTTTTTGAAAATGACCGGACGCCAAATCCGTGAGGAAGGCTAAACGCGATGCACACCTATTTCCGTTTCTGGCCCGTCTTCTTGCGCAATCTTTTGGTGTGGCGCAAGCTCGCCATTCCCAGCCTCGTGGCCAACATTGCCGAACCTCTGATGTGGCTTGTCGCCTTTGGCTATGGCTTGGGCGCGTTGGTGGGCGAGGTGACGCTAGGCGAAGACAAAGTGCCCTACATCTTGTTCTTAGCCAGCGGCTCCATCTGCATGAGTGCCATGAACGCGGCCACATTTGAGGCGCTGTACTCCGCGTTCTCGCGCATGCATGTGCAAAAAACATGGGACGGCATTTTGAACGCACCCATGCGCTTGGACGATGTGCTCTTGGCCGAAATGCTCTGGGCCGCCTTCAAAGCCCTGTTCACCATCACCGCCATCTTGGGCGTGATGTTTGCGCTGGGCATCACCCAAAGCTGGAAGCTTTTGGCTGCATGGCCCATCCTGTTGTGCGTAGGCATCACCTTCAGCTGCATTGCCCTCATCTTCAATGCGCTGGCCAAAGGCTACGACTTCTTCACCTACTACTTCACACTCTTCCTCACGCCCATGATGTTTTTGAGCGGCGTGTTCTTTCCGCGTGATCAGCTACCCGGCATCGTGCGTGACATCTCAGCATGGCTGCCCCTCACACAAGCCATCGACCTCGTACGACCTTTGTTCCTAGACCAGTGGCCTGCCAACCCTGCGCTGCACTTAGGCGTGTTGGCGGCCTATGCACTGATAGGTTGGAAGATTGCATTGCACCTGACGAAGAAGCGCTTTCGCGCCTAACACCCGTAAGCGAGTTGGCTTGGGGCGGCTGACGATTTCTGGTACTCCAGCATGAGTAAGCCGCCCCAAGTCAATTCGCTGGAGCGCAAGAAATTGATGCACGTCAGCCAAACGCACCCCTTCCCCCGCTAACATTGTTTTTTGATTCAACCGACAACAAGGATTTCCCAATGAGCATTCAAACCGTAGGCATCATCGGCGCTGGCACCATGGGTAACGGCATTGCACAAGCATGTGCGGTATCTGGCGTGAACGTGGTGATGGTCGACATCTCTGACGCTGCTGTGGCCAAAGGTCTCGCCACTGTGTCAGGCAGCTTAGACCGTTTGATCAAGAAAGAAAAAATCACCGAAGCCGACAAAGCCGCAGCGCTGAGCCGCATCAAAACCAGCACCAACTACGACGACCTCAAAGGCGCGCAACTCGTCATCGAAGCCGCCACTGAGAACTACGACCTCAAAGTCAAGATCGTCAAACAACTCGACGGTATGTTGGCTCCCGAAGCCATCATCGCGTCGAACACATCGTCCATCTCCATCACCAAGCTCGCCGCCGTCACCACACGTCCCGATCGTTTCATTGGCATGCACTTTTTCAACCCCGTGCCCATGATGGCCTTGGTTGAAATCATCCGTGGTTTGCAAACCTCGGATGCCACACACGCTGCGGTGCAAGACCTGTCCACCCGTTTGGGCAAGAGCCCCATCACGGTGAAGAATGCGCCTGGCTTTGTGGTCAACCGCATCTTGGTGCCTATGATCAACGAAGCCTTCTTTGTGTTGGCCGAAGGTGTGGCGACTGCCGAAGACATCGACGCAGGCATGAAGCTCGGCTGCAACCAACCCATCGGCCCCTTGGCCTTGGCCGACATGATCGGCCTCGATGTGTGTCTGGCCGTGATGGACGTGTACTTGCAAGAGTTTGGCGACAGCAAGTACCGCGCTTGCCCGCTGCTCAAAGAGATGGTGGCCGCAGGCCAACTGGGACGCAAGACGGGCAAAGGCGTTTACACCTACTAAGTCCTGCTCACGTCCCATGAAAAAAGCCACCCTCGGGTGGCTTTTCTTTTGGTCAAAACCGAGGGGTTTGACTTAGTCAGCGTACACGCCAGCGGCCTGAATGACAGGGCCCCATTTGGCGATTTCAGCAGCCACAAACTTCTTGTGTTCAGCCGCATCAGAACGCTTGTCGCTCACAACCACGGCACCCAAAGCTTGTTGCTTCTTGATGAACTCTGGATCTTTCAAAGCCACTTTGAGGGCCTTGTTGATTTGAGCAGTCACATCAGCAGGTGTACCTTTAGGGGCGTACAAACCGTGCCAAATGGTGACTTCAAAGCCTTTGAGGCCAGACTCTTGCAAGGTTGGCAGGTCTTTCAAAGCGGGTGTCGTCAAACGCTTGCTGGTGGTCACAGCAAAAGCCTTGACGGTTTTGCCTTCGATTTGACCTGTGGTGTTGGTGGTTTGGTCACACAACAAATCGATTTGACCGCCCATCAGGTCGTTCATGGCAGGTGCTGTACCTTTGTAAGGCACAGTGGTCATGTCCACTTTCAACGCGCTTTGGAACATCAACCCACACAAGTGAGAGGCGGCGCCCAAACCAGCGTTACCTAAATTGATCTTGCCCTTGTTTTGCTCAATCCAAACCGCCAACTCTTTGTAGCTGTTCGCTGGCAATGTGGGACGACCAATCAAGGTCATGGGAACATCGTTGACCATGCCCAAGTATTCAAAATCTTCGAGGGTGTTGTAAGGCAGTTTGCGGTACAGGGCTGGCGATGTGGCCATGCCGATGTGATGCAAGAAGATGGTGTGCCCATCTTGCGGAGCCTTAGCAACTTTGTTGGCACCAATCGTGCCACCTGCACCGGCCACGTTTTCAACCACCACGGTCGCCCCCAAAGGCTTGCGCAATGCTTCAGCCAAATCACGCGCCACGCGGTCAGTTGGGCCGCCCGCAGCAAATGGCACCACGATGGTGACGGGTTTGTCTTTGATGGGGAAGTCTGCAGCATTGGCACTCGTCAATGCGGCAAAGGCCAACAAGCTCAAAGTGAATAATTTTTTCATCAGGGAAGGCTCCTCTAGTTAAGAGCCCAATGCTAAAGCACTTTGACTGCTTTTGTTATTTCGGATTTCACGTAAGGGCTTACCTTGACGAAAATCAAAACAAACAGCTCAACCCTGATTACTGGTATGTACGAGCGTCTTCAATGACCTTGCCATCGTTGGGCAAACTGCCTTCCGCCACAAGCTCAACTTCAGCACGCAATTTGGTGATGTCGCGCACAGCATCGCCGATTTTCTGCGTCAAACCATCTGCCTGTGCGGCCTCCACTTTGATACACATTTGATCATTGGCCATTTCGCCTGTGACCACCAAACGGGCACGCTTGATTTCGGGGAATCGCTTGACCACCTCAGCCACCTGGCCTGGATGCACAAACATGCCACGCACTTTGGTGGTTTGATCTGCACGACCCATCCAACCCTTGATACGCACATTGGTACGACCTGTGGGGCACTGGCCTGGCAGCACAGCAGACAAGTCACCAGTGCCAAAACGAATCAGTGGGTAATCGGGGTTGAGTGATGTCACCACCAACTCGCCCACTTCACCTGCTGGCACTGGGTCACCCGTACCAGGACGGACAATTTCAACAATCACGCCTTCATCAAGCACCAAGCCTTCACGGGCTTCGGTTTCATACGCAATCAAGCCGAGGTCGGCGGTCGCGTAGCACTGGTAGCCCGCAATGCCGTGCCCTGCCAACCAGTCGCGCAAGCTGGGCGGAAAAGCCTCGCCCGACACCAATGCTTTGGTGACGCTGGGTAACTTGACACCCATCTCGGCCGCTTTTTCCACAATGATTTTCAAAAAGCTTGGCGTGCCGATGTAGCCCGCAGGCTTTAGCTCAGCCATCGCCCCCACTTGCTGTTCGGTCTGGCCTGTGCCACCCGCAAACACCGTGCAGCCAATGGCATGTGCACCCGTTTCCATCATCGAGCCCGCGGGTGTGAAGTGGTAGCTGAAGCAGTTGTGAATCAACTCATTGGGGCGAAATCCCGCCGCGTAAATGGCACGCGCCATACGCCAGTAATCGGCGCGAGCGCCTTCGGGTTCGTAAATCGTGCCAGGGCTTGCAAACACGCGCGGCATGGCTTTGCCAAAACCAATCGCAGCAAAGCCACCAAACACATTGGTGGCGCGCTGCTCTTGTTGTTGAGCTAACAACTCGTATTTGCGGATCACGGGTAACTTAGCCAGCGCTTCACGTGTGGTGATACTGGCCGCATTCACACCAGCCAAAGATTTGGCGAATGCGGGAGAATTTTTTTGTGCGTGTGCAATTTGCGCTGGCAACGCGGCCATGAGCGCGGCTTCGCGCTCGACGGGGTTACGGGTTTCGAGCGCGTCGTAATGTTTGGACATGTGGCCCTCCTCTTACGCCAACCAACGCTTGCGGCGTTTGTAGCTCTTGGCGTCTTTGAAGCTCTTGCGCTCGCCGCCACCCATGCCAAGATAAAACTCTTTCACGTCTTCGTTGTTAGCGAGGTCAGATGCTGCACCGTCCATCACAATACGACCCGACTCCATGATGTAGCCATAGTCAGCGTACTTCAGCGCCATGTTGGTGTTTTGCTCGGCGATGAGGAAGGTGACTTTTTCTTTTTCGTTCAAGTCTTTGACGATGTTGAACACCTCTTCCACAATTTGTGGCGCCAGTCCCATGGACGGCTCATCCAACAGCACCATATTGGGGTTGGCCATGATGGCACGGCCAATCGCGCACATTTGCTGCTCACCACCCGAGGTGTAAGCAGCCTGTGAGGTGCGACGTGTTTTCAAACGTGGGAAGTAGTTGTAGACCTTCTCCAAATTGGCTTCAATCTCACCTTTGCTGGTGCGCGTGTAACTGCCAGTGAGCAAGTTTTCTTCAATACTCAAGTGAGCAAAGCAATGACGACCTTCCATCA
>JACCDR011945737.1_pt1 | contig 11359 bp, 12 predicted proteins | sample 7446431 | NCBI WGS metagenome assembly JACCDR01 (sample SAMN15323443, study PRJNA562643) | freshwater metagenome | isolation source: river surface water | place: USA:Blue River Watershed | collected 2017-08-17
ACTGGATGACAAAGGCAAGCCGGTTGCGTACTGGATCTACCCAGAACATCCGAACAGTCCATACACGGTTCGCAATCAGATTCCTGAACGCATCAACGCTTCGGAAATTATTCACCTGTACCGTAAAGACCGAGTAGGACAGACTCGCGGCGTTAGCTGGTTTGCACCTGTTATGTCGTGGATGCGTGACCTTGGCGTGTACGTGGACAACGAAATCCAAGCGTCAGCGGTCGCATCGTGCTTCGGAGTTGCGATCAAGTCGGACATGCCTCTAGGAAGTATGCAAGCACCAAGCGGCGAAGCCACTACCGACGACAACGGCAACAGCTTGGAATATCTGGAACCAGCAATGGTCGTCCGGTTGCGTCCAGGTGAGTCCGTCGAGTCTATCAATCCAGGTCGTCCAAACTCTGCTAGCGAGCCTTGGATTAACCTCATGCTTCGCGGCATTTGTGCAGGCACCGGCACGAATTACGAAGCGATTGCAAAGGACTTTTCTAAGACTTCCTACAGTTCGTCGCGGTCGTCCAAACTGGAAGACCGACCACGTTACAAACGCGGTCAGAACTACATGGTGCACCATCTTTGTTTCCCAGTATGGGACGAGTTTTGCAATGCAGCGGCGCGTGCTGGATTGGATGGATTCCCGACATCGACCGAGTTGTTAGAGGACCGCCGAAAGGCTGCACCTGTCGAGTGGCAATTGCCAGAGCAAGATTGGGTAGACCCGATGAGCGAACAACTAGCGGCAGAGTCTGCGCTAAAGTCGTTCACGGATACCGCGCAAAACGTCATGGGGGCACGTGGCTTGTCTTACCGTGCAGTGTACTACCAAGCCGCGAAGGAACGAAAGCTTCGGTTAAAGCTTGGTTTGCTGACACCTGAAGAACAGACCACGCAGATGATGGCGGCACAGACAGGTGCAGCCGGTCCGCAAGACGAAGCGGCAGCGCTGGAAGAGGCTGGAACCGGCGAATGGATGGGGCTAAGCCGATTGCAGCTAAAGAACAACGACAAAGCCTTAAACGACATACTGACAGGCTTGGCGGATGGTTCGATGAGTGTTGCTGTCGGACAGGCGAAACTAGCAATGATCGGCATGAGCCAAAAGAACATTGACGCGGTTATTGCGGACGTTACGGATGGCGTCGTTGATAACCCGCTTCCAAAAGTTGGCGTCTTACCCACAGAGGAGGCAGCAAATGTCTAAGAAAGGCAAGCTACCCCCAATCAAAACGCAATCGTTAGCCATGCGCTCGGTGGCTGTTCAGTCATCGACCGCAGACGCAACCAAGCGTTCGGTTCGCGTCGTGACGGCAACCGAGAATCCTATTGATCGATGGGACGACTCGCGGCAAATGGTCGTTGCTGAAGTCCTAGAGATGGACGGAATGACAATGCGACCGGGATCAACACAGATTCCGATTGTGGACAGTCACGACACTAGCACCGTGCGCAACGTGCTTGGCAGTCTTCGCAATCTATCCATCGAAGGCGACGAGTTTGGCGGCGTGGCTTACTTCGCCAGCGACGACGAAAGCCAGCGTGCATACGGAAAGCTTTTAGAGGGACACATTACCGATTTCAGCATCACCGCACAGCCAAACGAAGTGCTGGAACTGAAAGCCGGACAGACGTACACGACTTCGCGAGGTACTGAGGTTATCGGACCCGCGAACGTCATAACGAGCTGGACTCCTTTGGATGCGAGTCTAGTAGCTACTGGGGCTGACTCACGATCGACGGTGCGTCGGTCTTACACTGATTTATCGCAAAGGAAAAGAGCTATGGAACCTCAACTGTTGGAACAACTCAAGGCAATGGGACTCCCTGAAGGCATGGAAGACCCAAATCAAGTTCTCGCGTGGGTTGTCGGCAAACTCGGCAAGCCAGCCGAAGAAATCGAATCGATGGTTGAGGAAATGCCAGTTGAACCAGTCGTTGAAAAGATGGACGAAGCAGCAGCGATTGACCCAGCCGCAGAAGAAGCCAAGAAACCTTTGGAAGCTTCGGCGCGTGCTGTCATCGAGGGACAAATCAAGCGAGCTTTGGCGGCAGACCAAAAGCGGCGAAGCGAAATCCAAGCTACTTGCAAACTCGCAAAGGTAGAACGCGCCTTTGCAGACTCTTTGTGTGACGCAGGCGTTAGCGTCGAGGAAGCCAAGCAAAGGATCATCCAGAAAATGGCAACAGAACCGTTAGGACGTTCGGCAGAGGGTGATTCGATTCGCGTCACTCGTTCCGCCGATGACAAGTATTTCGAGGCAGCGCGCGATGGTTTGCTGATGCGAGCGCAAAACTCTTCGCGAGTTAAGCGTTCGTTGTTTGCGGGAACGCCAGCCGCAGGTGCGGAAGACTTCCGCAATATGAGCCTGCTCCGAATGGCGGAAACCTTTATGCGACGTTCGGGAGTCAATACCGATCGATTCAGCGCACCAGACTTGGCACGCGCTGCAATCGGCGACCCCAAGGCACTCGCACGGATGAACATCCAGCGAAGCGATCCAGCCTACCATACGACCGGATCGTTTGCGAACCTTCTCCTTGACGCTGCCAACAAAACCCTTTTGGCTGGCTACGAAGAAGCACCCTACACTTGGAACCTGTGGGCGCGACAAGCGAACAGCGTTGATGACTTCAAGAACATCAACCGAATTCGTTTCAGCGAATCGCCAGACCTGGAACAAGTTCCAGAAAACACAGCCTATCCTGAAGGCGTTATGTCGGATTCTCGCGAGTCCTACCGCGTTGAAAAGTTCGGCAAGACGTTTAGCGTCACTTGGGAAACCGTTGTGAACGACGACCTGGACGCTATCAGCCGCATTCCTGCAATGCACGGCAACGCAGCACGCCGAACGCAAAACAAGAAGGTTTACGAAGTCTTGACCAGCAACCCGACAATGGGTGACGGGTTTGCTTTGTTCTCTTCTTCGCACGTATCCGGTGACAATACCCAAGGCGCAGGTGCACCTAGCGTAACATCGCTGAACACTGCCTATGCAAAAATGATGTTGCAAAAAGGCTTGAGCAGTGACGCAATCATTAACGTGATTCCACGCTACATGATTGTGCCTGTTGCATTGTCTGCGACTGCGTTGGAACTGTTCGGTTCGATTAGCTATGCAGCGGCCAACAGCAACTCAGGTGTCAAGAACATCTACGGTCCTGGTGGTGAGCGTGCATTGACGCCAATCATCGAACCACAACTGGACGCAAACAGTTCGGCAGCGTGGTACTTAGCGGCAGACCCTGGACAAATCGACACCGTGGAACTGTCGTTCCTGTCCGGTGAAGAATCGCCAGTTCTTGAAACCGAATGGGACTTCGACCGCGACTGCTACAAGTACAAGATTCGCCAGACGTTCGGTGTCAAGGCAATCGATTGGCGCGGACTATTGCGAGCTGGCGTCTAGTCTCTGACTTGAACCAAACAGTTTCGCCGGTTCTGTCAAAACCGGCATTTTGCAGAACGCAACGTAGCGGAATGCGATGACCGTTAGCTTAAATCACAAGGCACAAAAACATGGCTGGTATTCAAGACTTTCAAGAGTATGTGGACGACTTCCAAGGAACGGTTGCAACCTTCCCAACCTCGGCAGACCCTGCGACGCCCTGGCTGGTCGTTGACACATCCTCGTCTGGTGCTCCTACCTTCACACGCGGCACCAACGTCGCATCGCTTACGCTTGCATCGACAAGCGAAGTTGAGAATGTTTGCTTGGCGCACGGCGATGCGCTGAGCTTCGACATCGATGACATTCTTAACATCGAAATGCGGGTGCGTCTCGGCGTTGCTATGACGACCGGCACTGAGTTGGTTTTCGGGTTGGGATCGGCGCGAAACGATACGACCGACAGTGTGGCGGCAAACGCCTGGTTCAAGATGGTCGGCGCAAACAGCACGACACTTGTTTACGCTGAATCCGATGACGGAGTGCGAGACAACGACGACGTTTCGACTGGTCAAACTCTCGGCACTTCGTTCAAGAAGTTCGTGATTGACCTCTCGAACAAGCGAGACGTGAAGTTCTACGTCAACGGAATTCGCGTTTGTGCTTCGACTACGTTCGATATGAGTGGCTACAGTTCTGGATTGCAGCCAATCATCCAGATTCAAAAAGCTGCTAACACCAACGTCAACTCGGTCGTTGTTGACTACGTGAAAATCAACGCGAAACGAAGCTAGCATGACGCTGCACGACACGATACAGGCTGATGCCGTAACCGTGTTTTGCAACGCTAGCGACTTTGCAGAGTCCGTTGAGTACATCAAGTCCAGCGGACAGGTACGGTCGATTGATGCCGTTGTAATTCGTGAGGCGTTAGCACAACTGCAAGAATCGGACGCGGTTATACCGCTGTTCGAGGTGCACGTTGCTAACGATGCGACCAGCGGCATTACGGCAGCAGAATTGAATCTTGGTGGGGATAGTTTGCGGTTTGCCGTCAGAGTTGGCGGCAAGGTTACAAGCCGAACCATCCATAAGCTACTTGGTCACGACGAAGGAATGCTGATTCTCGAATGTCGCTAACTGTCTTGGAACAAATAGCACGCACGCTATACGACCGGCTAGACGCAATGCGTAACAGCGATGCGTACAGCACGCAGGTAACTAGCGTGGTGCGTCCGAGGCGGCTGGACGACTTCACACCAAGAAACGGGATGATCGTTATGACCCAAGGCGACGAGGAAGAAATTCCCGAACTAAGCTACCCAGGCAACCCGCCAGCGGTAGCAAAGAGGCAGACGTTCAACCTTGCGTGCTTCGTCATAAACTCCGAACGCGAGTGTGCACCGATAGATTCGATCACCAACACATTCGCGGCAGACGTTCGCAGAGCTGTCTGCACACCGCAGGCAAATTGGTATCAGATGGATGGCAAAGCGATAGACACGACATTTGGCGCAACGATGCCGATGGCTGGCGACGGTGGTGCAGATGGCGTCGTTGTTCCTGTGCTGGTTGTTTACCGGACAGACGAAGACAACCCTTTCAACTTGCGAGGGTAGCTATGGCACGTCTTACGATAAACGAACGGCAGGCAAACAGGCTTCTGGAGTTGTTGAAAGACAACCAGAAGTAACTACGCAAGCAGCTATCGATTTGCGTGAACAAAGCAGGCAAGACAACGCAGGTGCTTATGTCTCGCAAGCTTCGCGAAGAGTTGGCAATCAAGTCCGATGTAGCCAAGGGCGCAGTTCGGCAAAAAGGCTTCGCATCGCAAACAAACTTGCGGCTAACGGTCGAAGTTCCAAAGGGAAAGCGAATTGCACTGAGAGAGTTTTCGCCAAAGCAAAACAAGTCCGGAACAGCCTACAAGATTGCACGCAAGGGAAAGCGTTCTTTCGTGGCTGGTGCGTTCATGGGGCCGAAACCCGGACTGGTTTCCATCAAGACACGCGGACACGTCTTCAAGCGAGTCGGAAAAGATCGACTACCAATCATCAAGATGTTTGGTCCAAGTCCCTGGGGTGCGCTTGTGAAGTATCCAGACCGGACCAAAGAGGTCGCGAAGAAGTCACGCGCAGAACTAGCAAAACAAATACGGCGGCGAATCAGATACCTGGAGCTGAAAGCTTCAGGCGGTCTTAGAGGCAAACAACCAACCTAGAGAGGGATAGATGACACTACTGAAACGCAAGCGCGTATTAGCGGCAAAGATTGAATCAACGTCAGGCACTGCGGAATCATTGCTAGCGGCGGATGCAGCATTCAACGCCTATAACATCAACATTCAACAGGAAATCGAGTTTGAGAACCGCGAAGGTCAAGGCGGCTTTGCTGCTATCGGTTCGATTCCCGGCGGGTACAAGGGACGGGTGCAGTTCTCTATCGATGCTTCATGGGACGGCACGGCGACAGAGCCAGGATGGGCAGATACATTTCTACCGGCGTGCGGATGGGTCAAGAGTGGACAGGTTTACACTCCACGCACCGAAGCACCTGGTTCGAACGTCAAAACGCTAACGATCGCGGTCTACATCGACGGCATGCGGAAGATGCTGCACGGTTGTGCTGGTACTTTCCAATTGGTTTGTCCGACAGGTCGCGCAGCCGTGTTTAACTTCGACTTTCAAGGCGTCTGGAACGCGCCAACCGATACCGCGATTCTCAGTCCGACCTATCCGACAGACTTGCCGTTGCGTTATGCCTCCAGCACGACAACGTGGAACAGCGTTGCATTGTGCTTGGAGAATTTGACGCTAGACAGCGGAAACACGATCACCATGCGAGAGTGTGCAGCCAGCGTTAGCGGCTATCACGGTGCGATCATCACCAACAGGCTTTGCCGAATCACCGGCAACCCAGAAGCCAAGCTTATCGCGACACAAGACAGATGGGGTCAGTTGCTTGCGATGACCGAAGGCGTTTTGACTTGGGACTTAGACGGACCCACCAACAGCAAGATTACGATTGCAGCACCCAAGGCGCAGATTGTTGGACTTGCCGAAGCAGACCGAAACATGCTGGTAACGGATGACATCGAATGGCAATGCAACCGCAACGGGTCCACTGTTGACCAAGAAGTTTCCATTACCTTTACCGCAGCAACATAACACCAATGCCATTGTTCTTAGAACCAGACCAATCATTTCCGGTCGTCCTAGACTCGGACGAAAACAAGCCAAAAGAATCGCGTCCAACCTTCCTGGCGAAATCGCAGTCAATGCGAGGTCAAAAGAAGATTGCCGAAGTTCTTGACCGCATGTTTTCCGACAAGGAAGTAACGCACGACGAGTTGATGAACGACGCTTTGGACTTGCTGGAAGACTGTTTGACCGGCTGGAAAAACATGGGTGGTTACGAGTTCTCTCGCGAGTCAATGGAAATCGTGCTGTCGTACAACGAAGCGCGAAGCCTACTGCGAAAGATACTCGCGAACCAGCATGTGCAGTTCGAGGAAAAAAAAAGCTAAGGATAGCGGCAATCATTAGGCAAGGCATGTTGTGCCGTCACTGCACTACCAAGTGCATGGACAAAGGTACAGACGCCGAGCCAGTGTTAATCCGCTGTCCAGCATGCGACGGTGCAGGATGCGACCGATGCGACCACGGAGACGTAAAGATTAACGGTTGTCCGCAAGACGAGTGTGCATCGGTGGTTTCCGCGATACGAATGTTCGACTTGTTTGAGAAAGGATTACCGCCAATAAGCGGCGGCGTACTAGACCAATCGGCGTGCTTCATCGAAGCCGCGCAACTATTCCGCAGCGAAGAAGAGGCGGCTAAAGCCGAACGAAATGGACGAGTCAGTTAAGGTACAAATTGAGGCAGAGGACGAAGCTAGCGCAAAGCTGGCTGCGTTCAATGCGAACGTCGATAAGACGGTTGGAAAGCTGAAAGCGTCCGGCGAAGCTACCAAGAAATCCGCAGAACTAGCAGGCACATTTGCAGCCGCATTTGGCGGTTCTGAGCTTAGCGGCTTTGCCTCCATGCTGGGTGGCGTAACGGAAAAGATAAGCACATTCTCCGAGATGGCAAAGAATGGCGGCACGTCATCGCTTGCGTTCAAAGCAGGATTGGCGGCAGTTGTTGGAGTAGCAGCGTTCGAGGTCGGTAAAGCACTTGGAAACGCTATCTTCCAAGTTGAGAAGTGGAATAACAAGCTTGAAGAATCGCGAGCGCGTTTCAAGGAAATCGGGGACGCAACCGCAGCACTGCAAAGCAAGCAGTTCGACATGGATGTTGAGGACATCGAACTAATTCGAGATCCGAAGGAAAAGCAAGCCGCATACAAGGCGTTACTAGACACGCTGAACAAAGACTTGGCGGCGGTCCAGACGCAAACCATCAACAGCCGCAAGGCAACAGAGGCATGGCAAGCAGCGTGGCAAATTACTGGCGAACGTAAAGCCGAAGCACAGATGGCTAAGGACCAGTACGAGTCCGACAAGGAACGCCAAAAGATTCTGCTAGAACGTCGCCAAAAGTTGCTGGAGATCACTAGCGAAGAATCGCAACAAAGGGAGCTGCGAAAGGAACAAATCAAAGCCGAAGAGGAAGCCGAAAAACTTCGCGCGCAGACCGAAAAGCAAGAAGAGGCAACGGTAGAAAAGCTTCGCCAGCAATTGGAAATCGAAAAGGCGATAGGCAAAGAGAAGTTTGCACTACAGGCAGCACAGCAAGTTAGCGACCCTGCTAGACAAGCAGAGGTGGCATCATTGCTGGAACAGCAAGACGCATTAGCAAAGCAACGCGAAGCCGAAAAGCTTGCCGAGTCTGAGAGACAAAAAGCCGCAAAAGCCGAAGAAGATCGGCAGATGCGCATTCTCGATATTCGCGACAAGGAACTGCAAAAGCTGAAAGAACGCGAGATTCTGCTAACGCAAGGCAAAGAAGCTTCGCAGGCTTTCCAGTTGGAAACGCAAGGACTTGCAAAAGACGACGCAGCAATGATTGCCAAGGAAACCGAACGACTTGCTGCGCTGGAGGCTGAGAAGGCACGCGAAGACAAAGTAAAAGACGCGGTTAAGGAGGATGCAAAAACACCGAAGCAATTGCAGGCCAGCGAATCTCGATTCCTGCGCAGCGGTGGTAACAATCCAAACGCAAAGCTTGAGGAGTACGGCAAGCAAACAGCCGAGTATTTGAAACAACTTCTAGCGGCACAAATAAAGCAAGGCAACGTAACAGGCGCGAACAACACGCTTGGCAAACTCGTGCAACTGGAGGCGATAGCGTAGCATGGCAGTTCGTGAAGTGCATGAGATGTGGTCTAGGACCAGCGGAGACGCATCGACAGAAGACAAGTTCCGCAAGCTGTCAGTGCGATTCCAAAAAGCTTGGCAAGTAACGCACGACGTAGGAACAAGCGATTTCGACATCTACGCTGCACCTACAGTTCCACGAGTGGCGGAACCTTTCCCCGGTACTGCGTTCGTTTTGGCAAACAACGCACAGCTTACTCGTGTTTCGCCGATTATGTCGATCATCACCGTCGAGTACCAAGGGGAAATCGGTAGAGACTTCACCGAATCGCCACTGATGGCACCCCCGAAAATCGACTGGGGAGACGTAGAAGTTGAAGGTGAGATAGACGAGGACTTTGACGGCAGACCGATAGTAAACGTACTAGGCGACCGGATACGCGGTGTGAAAGCTTTGTTTGCCGACCAGACAGTTACGATTCGTCGCAATATGCCGACATTCAACAACTACGTTCAGGCAGTCTATCGACGGTCGGTCAACTCTGATGATTTCCTCGGATGGCCGCCAGGCACAGCAAAGATGATGCAGCTTTCGGCGTCGAACGTACTCGATAAGGATATGGGGTACTGGGAGGTAACGGCACTGATTCAGTTTCGTTTTCCATACCGAACGACTCCCGCAAAAGCGTGGTACGCACGAGTAAGAAACGAAGGCTTCTACGTGCGAGACACGACAGGTCGCAAAGTGCGTGCAACCGACGAAAACCAGATGCCAACAGTGCAGCCGGTATTGCTAAAGGCAGACGGGAAGATTGAAACGAACACCGATAACGCATACTGGCTTGAATTCAAGCTATACGGCGAACAACCCTACAACGCATTAGGATTAATCTAGCATGGCAAACCTAACGATAACGGCGGCAAACGTCGGTATAGCATCCTCCTCAAGAGTTCGTGCAGTAGTAACAGGCGAAGCGATAACGCACGCGCAGCCTGTCTACCTAAACGCTGCGGATGGCAAATACTACAAGGCAGATGCAAACGCATCGGTAACAGCGGCGGCAGCGTCTGCAATTTCGGTTACATCCGCAAGTGCGGCAGATCAATACATTGTCATCGTCGAAGCGGATGATACGCTTGTGAATCTCGGTTCGACGCTTACGGTCGGCGAAACCTATGTTGTTTCGGCAACAGCGGGTGCAATCTGTCCGATTGGCGATTTAACGACCGGCTCGTATCCCTGTATCCTCGGAGTAGCGACAACAACCGCACTGTTGAAACTAAGAATCTTCGCATCTGGAGTTGCTAAGCCGTGAGCCGATTTGGTGGATTTACTCCAGGTGCAGCTAGGCGAGTTTGGAAGGCAACGCTTCGGTCGGAGGGTCAAGACGGCGGCGGTCCAGGTGACGGCAGCGGTGGCGAGTTCTACGACCCAACAGCGTTTCGGATTGCGTTCACGACCGGCGGTGCAACTGCACGTTCAAGCACCACGCCGGGAACCGGCACGGCAACGCTTTGCTATATCACCGAAGGCGGCACCATTGCGCAAGAGGAAAACGAAGTCACGTTTATCAACATGGCAGCGTCAGCGGTCGGTACAAACAAGTACATTGCGGTGATTCAGCTCGGCGTTCGTTGGATGGTCATTTGGGAGGAATGTGCCTAATGTCTCGCCGTCACTCCCCTGGATGCGATTGCTGTCAAACATGCTGCAACGTATTCGACACGCCAGCAAGTTCAACCCTAAACGCGCCAGCAAACGGTACTCCCGGCGACTGGATCGTTGTTAGCGATTGTTGCAAGCGGCGCGAGTGGACTTTTCCAGCCGACCAGTGGGAATACGCATGCACAGAACCAACGCATTCGGATAACCGCTACGAAACGATAACGCGAGACGTTTACATTCGAGCCGTGCAGTATATTCGCGCGAACGCTGGAGACATGCCTAATTCGGTTTCTTGCGGCATCAACAAATCGACCGGACTGGAGGAGTGCAATTACAACGGCACGCTAATTCAGTGCGGCACAGAATCGCTTTGCACTACCGTTAGCGAATCGCGAACGCTGGACAGAAAACGATACCTAGCCGCACGGTGGCGACCGCTGAAATTCACGCTGCACCTAGTTCGCGAAACACTCGATTGCACCGGCGACACTGGAGAAAATTGTAAGTGGCTTTTGGTTGCGAAGCTACAAATTCTTATCCAGTACGGACACATCAACTCAACAGCAGACACGTATAGCCGGACGTTTTCCGGTTCCCCTACGTGCTGTTCGTGTGACGACCCGCCAGACGTAAATTTAACGCACTTAGACTGCGAGGAATTGGAAAGCTTCCCTAACTTTACATCGGTGACATTTACGCGGTCAAAGTGGTACGAGTCCGAACCGACTGGAACGATAACCTTTGCCGAGGGGGATCAAATAGACTGCGGTTCAACGCCTTTTGTTGATTCGTGCGCAGGCAGTCCGACAGGTGACGATTCAATCGAGATTTGTTCGACGGATATAGGCACCTACCCAATAGCGTACACTCCTCCAAGCACATCGAACACGACCTACGCGGTAACGTGCGAAACGGTTATCGAATTCGATGACGGTTGCAGCATCTTTACGAGTAACGGCACGGTAACCTCGTGCGGACTGACTAGCGAATTGATTCCTGCGTTAGGTTGCGGGTTGAACATGGACACAAGCAACGCGACGTGCT
>JACCDR010046458.1_pt1 | contig 11358 bp, 14 predicted proteins | sample 7446431 | NCBI WGS metagenome assembly JACCDR01 (sample SAMN15323443, study PRJNA562643) | freshwater metagenome | isolation source: river surface water | place: USA:Blue River Watershed | collected 2017-08-17
GAAATCTGACTCCAGAAGAACTGATTCCCTTATTAAAAACAAATTGTAAAATCCCAGTCATTTCTGCAGGCGGAATTTCAACAGGTGAAGGAGTTAAATACACACTTAATTTAGGAGCCGATGGATTATCAATAGGAACTGCGTTTATAGTATAATCCCAAAAACCAAAAGTAATTTTTTGTAAAACCAAAAGTCGGAGTTTGGGATTTTTTTTTTAAATAACTTTTAAATCCTACACCAATGGATAATTAGCGGTAAGCACCTCTACTTTGCGTTTCAAATAGCCTGATTTTGAATTAACAGACACACCTTGCTCAACTGACCACATGTGCCAATTGTGTTTCTTCACATACGCCTGAAGTACGGGAGACGGATAAGAACTAAGTAAAAACTTACCTTTAATTTCACTCAGAGACTGGAGCAAGTTTTCAAAATCTTGTTGACTATAACCATCATAATGTCCGCAATCACTATTAAAATATGGAGGGTCGCAATAGAAAAAGGCATCCTCATGATCTCTACTTTTAACAATATACAAAGCATCAGCACATTCAACTTGCACATTTTGAAGTCTTATCGCCATTTCCTCAGTAAAACGTTCCTTATTGTTGTTGATTTTTTTAGTAGTTGTATTGCCTGTTTTGTCGTAGCCAAATGTACCATCCAACATCGCGCAGAAGCTCTGCGAAGATAATACCCAAACCGCCCATGCGCGTTTTATCTCGCTAAACATATCGGGATTATTATATATTACACCTGCCTTTCTGTGTAAATCTCTTGAATGCAACGATATTCGAATTTCTTTTTCTAACGAAACAAAATCTTCTTTAACGACTTTATAAAAGTTAATTAACTCTCTGTTAGTATCATTAATAACTTCAACTTTAGACGGCTCTTTTGCAAAAAAAATAGCCGCTCCTCCCAAAAAAGGCTCACAATAAAGTGTATGTGTTGGTATAAATTTTAAAATAGAAGAGGCAAGTTTCTGTTTGCCTCCATAATAACTAATAGGTGTTTTCAAATTTTATTTATTTTAATCTAATACTGGGTTTAAAACCTCCCCAGTTAAGGAATCAAACAATTTACCTTCTAAGAATTTCAAACATAATCCATTCAATGGCGATTTAAGCGATACGTGAGGGTATAATAATCCATTCTCACTCAACATATAGAATCCGTTATACTCAGCTTCGTCAGTAATGGGATTCTTATCGAATTTTGAAGCAACTTCTTCCTCATCACTATTTAACCAGAATATTTGATAATGGACATCGAATGATTTTTCATCAGAATTCTGAAGGGTACTGATATACTTTACAACCGTATCTACGCCCTTGAAGGTGAAACGCAACCAAATGCCCTTACCTTGTAAGATATCAGCTAATGTTGCTTTTTTCGAGTCCATTGACCAACTATAAGTCACTTCAACTCCATTTACTAATCCTTTTCCTGTCATTTTATTGTGTTTAATTAATTACCATCCCTCTGTTTTGCAGAGATGTTATATAAGTTTGATTTAATGCCGCTAATCCACCAGGGTTGTCACTCAATGTTAAAGTAACACCACTAAATAATGTTGCTGATGTACCTGGATTCTGATACCATTTTTTAAGAATGTTGTTTAGAACCAAAACAGGTAAGTTATTATTTCTTAAGTCCCATGTTTGAGAGGCAGATTTACTAAAATATCCAGTTCCTACATCTGTGAGACTCATATCAATCTTGTTAATCCATATATTAGTAAGATTTGTATTGTTTATGGCTTGAGGTGCATTTACAGCCCCAAAGCTTATATTTCCAGTAATACTTCCAGCAACGCCATCATCACTATTATTAAATCTTATTTCTTGAATCTCAGAATTCGAATCTATTACAGGTCTATTCCCATAAATAGACTTAAATCTAGTAACACCAGTCATTGTAGGAGCATTAAAAGAAGATATTGAGAAAAATTTTGCTTGTAAAACAGCATTAGTACCAACGGCACTATAATTAAACGAAGTAAGATTATTTACATCATTAAAGACTGTTGCATTACTCCAAGCACCTGACTCATATTTTTCCCAAGTATTCCAACCACAATTTGATGTAACTGTTACGTTAGGATTATTCCCTTCAAATTTATAAGGTGTTACTACATTACCTTCGTCAATTATCCACCCTCTAGTTTTTAATAAATTCACCTTATCCCGCACTAGATTGCCTTGTGCATCCCTATCCATTATGTAAGCATTATTTCCTTTGCCAGAGGTGGTAAAACCCAACCCATTTCCAATATATAATGAGATATTGTTTTTATTACTTGCTATACAATTATCTAAAAAGCTATTCAATGCAACAAATGACATATTGCAATTTTCTACATAAATGGAAGAAGCGTTTTGTAAATTAGGACAATTAGCAAAAACATTTAAGTTCTGAGATAAAATATCGTTTCTACTTAATTGGAGTAAAGTAATATTTGCACTAGAATAGAAATTCGTTATAAAATGAGCTATGAATCCAAGATTATTATTTGACAAATTTAGTTTAGTCAACCTTGTGTAATTAGCTGCAAATAAAGGTGTAACCAACCCAATCCCTGCAAGAGATAGTACTATAGGATTTATATGATCTAACTTCATAGAAGGATCATTAATACCATACGAACTAAAATTGGTAAGATTAACATTACCTGAAGCATTTATATCTGGGAAACTACCCTCTACGGCTATCCCTAATTGTAGTTTTTCTAGGTTAACGAGAGAAAAATTACTCCAACCAGTTATAGAATTAGTTGGTGAAACTATATAGATTGGTCTATCAGTACTTACATTACTTCTTAGGTATGGTAATGTAAATTCTTTACAATTATTTGCAAACGATGATATATCTAAAGTTTCAACTCGATTCCCTGTTGTTAAATTACTTGTTTGATTAAAATTGAAATACTGAATATTGGGTGAATTGACAAAATTTAACCCACGTATTGCTGAATATGTTAAACCAACATTTGTTAACAAGCTAAAATCATTCAAATCAAGGACAAAATTACCTAGTATATATTTACTTACTATTTTTGCTAGATTAGAACAACCTGTTAAGTTTAATGAAGTGAGTGTATTATTCCCAGATGACGATATACGACTAAGTAAATAAAGATATTCTAAAGATGTACAATTACTAAAATCTAGATTTACTATATTATCTAACTGACCATAACCATTATCTGTAGGTAAACCTCCACTGAATCCATTTGTTGAGAAGTATTTTAATAGTTTTTTGGAACTGAAATTTAATGCAGTAGGTAAAATAGCAGAGTTCAAATTCTCCGAATTTACATTAACTCTTATAACATTATTCGCATTTGACAAATGTTTAAAACTAAAATTAATCAGTTTCTGTACTTCTGCACTACTCAAAACACTAGCTGTAGAATTACCAAAGCGTAATTCATCTATTTTGTTAGCATCAGCAAATCTATATTCAATCTCAAAAGGATTTACAGTTGGATCGCCTAATCCTAACGTACTAATATTATTTGGTGTAGTATTATAATAAGCATATTGACCACTAACTGTATTTCTTATAATTATAAAATGCCTAATTAATCCTAAGATATTTGTTATAGAAGTCGAATTTAAGTTAGCACCTGTTGGAGCTAAATATTTAATAGATAAAAGCTTTTTCTTCCTCTGCATACTATCTAATTATAATTCTCTCCAAACGTCCACCAAATATTAATCCCATCATATTCCCACGTAATTCTATCTTTTGAATTAATAATTGCTGTAGTAATAATAGTTGCACCACCATTTGACTCCGAAATCGAGTTAGTTGGTAAAGTAATAACAGACGATGTTGCAACATTATTGGTAATATTAATAACACCCGACTCCCCATTTACTAATGCTCTACTAAAAGACAAAGCTGTATTTCCACTAACATTAACCGTAATTCTTCGCTCTGTGGTTGGGTTAATAGCTGTTAGATTGGCTTTGTAAACATACGGAACCACAATGTTTTCCTTCGACAACAACGTAGTGTTTATCGTACTTATCGCACTATTTGTCGTTGTAACGAAAGTATCGTAGGTGCTTTTTAGCACACCTTGAACCCACCCACCAATTGTACGTAGGTAATTATTAGAGTCAGGCACCTCAGTTATAGTTTGAACCGATCCAGTTGACCTCCAAGAGGATTCAGTAACATCCCAAGCGTAATGCTGAACAGGTTCACCAGTTAAATCAACAAACGCATGCCATCCCGATTGACCAGCTGGAAAAGCAGTAATAAGATCAGCCTCATTAAAATAATACCCTTTGTAGTTCGGATCACCTAAACCAAGATTCGCAACTGAAATTTTCTCAACGATTCCCGTAGCCTCATCACGAATTAATAAGTATTTACCTGCAACATTTGCTTTTTCCTCTACGTTACTGCCTTTAAGCTTCGCACTTACTTCGAAAATGTCATCTTCCAGCCTTACATAAAAGAAACCTAATAAATTATTTATTGCAGTAGTAATTCTAGTTAGTGAAGCGGTAAAGTAAGTATTAACACTTCCATCACTAACTTCAGCATGAAAAACATCTGCATTTTGTTCGTGCGTAGAACTAAATATTCCATTAAAGAACCTTCTCTTTGTATAAGTTGGCTTCTTTTCAAGCTGATATGTAGTATTACCTAATCCATCTAAATTTCTTTCGTCTAACGCATGTTCATTCAGTAGTATTTCTTTATCCGATTGTAACGACATTGGCACAGCCTCCGCCCAATCTTCATTTTCACCACTTCGTGCATATACAGCATTGACAGTTGTTGGGGCCTCGGAGATACCTCCTCCTGTACTATTCTGCAAATCTTCAATTGCCCCTTGCATGGAATTCAAATTCTCAACAAGACCATCAATATTATCTTTAGGAATAGCCTCATCCTTATGCCAATAGGAGTCTAACCAGTCCCAAAATTGCTGTTGAGTTGGTTTAAGACTTGTTTTAAACCAATTCTTTAGCGTTGTTATTGCCTGCTTTGCCATTTTTTAAAAACCTTTTAATAATACACACCTGCCACTCGTGCAACACCATCTGGATAGACGGCATTACTTTCGATATTATAAACAGAAACAACTCCGTCTGTATTAATTAACAATACAGTTGAGCCTTTCCCACTTTCATAGCAGTAATGAAACACAGGCTCATAAGGCCGAAATCCTACAGGAATCGTGAATAACTGATACCCAATTGTCCTCATGGCTGAATTCCATCTAAATCTTAGGTTAAACATAAAATAATCTGCAGTTTTTTGAACCCTAAACGAACCCCCGTTAGCGCCATCTTTGTCTGCGAATGACATTTGACTATAAGAAGGTGTTATTTTGTTGCCCCAACTCAATTTTTCTGCATCCGTCACAAATCGTCTTGTACTATTCTGAATAGCCGTCCAAAAGTTTTTAAAGCCACTCCATAGTTTTTGCCCGATTCCAGTACCAAACGTAATATATCGGGTAACTTTTGTGTCCTTCAAATTTCCGTCTTCATACTCTTCTTGTTCAGTTTCTTCCACTAAAATAACATAAGAAGACGTAGTGCCGCCTTTGAAGAAATAAACCTCCCCATTCCAAGACACATAACCATCTGCGGTAGCAGAACCTGTAACGGCACATCCCGACAGAATGCAGTCAACACCTGCCAATCCACCAAACGCAAGACCTAATTCCTTGTATGATTTTTGGAGAAAATCAAGATGTTCGGTTTGTAAAGGAAACCCTCCAGTATCAAATAATAGCGTATTCATATTACTTCAATTTTATAGCGCATGCTTGGTAATTTGTATTTGTTTAAAAGGGCTTTCAGCCTATATTTTTCTTGTTCATAATTTATATCCGCAGGAAGCATAACGATGAAATCTTCGCCAAAGGCTTCCGATTCCGATTTTGAACCAACGAACAATTTTCCTAAGTAACTAGGTTTTGTCTCTACTTGCGTATAGATGTATTTTTGCAAAACCACCGCATTATTATCCACGATATAAATGCGTTTTAATTCAGCATCGAAGTTGTCATTCAAGACCTTTTCGAGATACACCACTTGCGAATTAATGCGTAGATCATAATCGAAATTCACACGGTAAATATTAAATATACCCTGCAAGGTTCGTAGCGGCGCTGTTATTGATTTTAAGAAGGCTATTATTTTCTCCTTTCTTACACAATAAGGCAAAAGTACTATGCACAAACGAATAATATCAAGGTTATAAATCATAAGGGATATAATTGATACCTGCAAAATCTACCACTTTGAAATACCCAGACTCAGGTATTTTTTTCGCACTAATTGTCGTGTAATCGCCGTAACTATTTAAGTTTGGATCTATCCACGCACTTTCTGCCAGGATCATTTCGGGTATCTTCACACCCTCAACCTCCTGAAGTGCATCCGTAAGTTTTGCCAAAATGAAAATCCCGTTAAAATCTAAATTCTTAAAGAACACGTTTATAGCCTCTTCAATAGGTTTGCCACCGTACAAGATAGAACCTCCATCGGCTGTTAAGACTAAAGGATCATAATACACATCTATTGTTAAGCGAACTAAATCAGGCAAGGTATTTATCACCGTTATTTTAATTCCTGCATCTTTTATTTTAGCAATGTAGGTCTTGAAAGAAGCTATCACAGGCGGATCTAAAGGGACAAATTCGCCTCCTGTTTCACCCGCGACTTTCATGATTAAGCGAGGTTGTGTAGCAGATTCATTTATAGCGACTGACTTTACAACCAATGAAGCATCGATCAAGGATTGATCTACTCCTGTATTATCGTAGGTGTCAGTTTCGGGCGAAAGCAGAAATCCATACTGAAAAGCCAAAGCCTTCGCATGATACCAAGAAAGCGTGTGTGGCTTTAGCGTAGCTACATACGCATTGACTTCACTCTTATAGATATCAAACAATTTTTCCAAGCTCCAAACTGAAACAGAAAAGATATAAACCAACAAACGCCAAATTGCCACCTTACTCGTTGATGTCAATCCTGAAAGCGAAGGATCTTGCTGAATTACCGTAATAATTTCGTTTTGTATTTGTTCTATCGTGCGTGCCATTAACTTACTATAAATGTGTCCCCAATCGCCCAGTAATCAATACCTTCTAATACTTCAACGCCTAGATTTTCGTTGTTGCTTCCTGTTGCCGGCAGAATCGTTTGTTGTATGTAATAATTCAATACATCTTTGTTTTGAATTAAACCATCTGGGATCATTAACCCTACACCTGGCGCTACTTCATCTGTAATACTTACCTGATTTTGAAGTGCAATTTCGAAAACACTTTCAATCGTTCCAGAAGCCTGTAAAGCAATATCTAAGAGGTTTTGCTTGTCAATAATCGTTATCTTTCCTGCCATCGAACTCAAATATTTTATTGAATTTTTTCAAGATAAAACCTGCAATCGTTTTCGATTCGGCATATCCCAACAAACCTAGATTTTCAAAGTACGAGACAAGCAATTGAAATATAATCGCTACAAAAACCGAATGATACAACCAAACAAAAGGGTTAAGACTCAATCCCCAAACATCGGGTACATCCATGTTTTTCGCAAAAACATTGATAAGCGATAAAATGAAGAGATAAGTCCCTATTTTCAGAATCATCCGACCAAACTTTCTACTCTTAAAGCTTTCATTTTTCACCTTAAAAGCCACCTTTAAGCCTGTATAGGTCTCTGCACAGATTAGCACACAAAAAGCCACAATTACAGCGATTTGCATTCCCGTGTAGCGTTCGATTAAAACACCCAATACACTGATAACAAACATGACATCGGGCATTTTAATCAAATAAGCTTTATCTACTGTACACCAATAATCCGATAAGCTCGAAAACCCGAAACTTTTTAAAATGTATTTAAACTCCATACTGAATCTTGTCTTTAATGTCTTCATACACTTTATTATCACGTTGAAGATGTAATTTTACACGTTGTTGAATTTCTTTATCGTTAGCCTTTGCGTTTATCATTGTAATTAAATTAGGCCCTAAAATAGGATCACTTTTAAGCTCGCCTTGATTCAATTCTAGTATAATCGCCACATCTTGCATTTCGCTTTCGTCAATTCTAAAATCCCCATTCAGGAAATTAAAATCGTTTTCACTGTCCAGGAATAAATCGGTCATGATACAGTGTGTTGCATAGTTCCTGCAACAGGATAAGTAGATGCCGAAAGACCTCCTACATAATTAATCGTGAGTTGTTTGATCTCATCAACTATAGCCGTAGCCAAAGCATCAGCAATGCGGTCGCGAGAGGTTTCAGGGTTTTCCGTTTCCAATACTTCCACCTCCATGGCTTGCTTTATTTTGCCTTTTAATCTGTTTTTATCCAAACTCATACGATTAGTTTTTTAAATCTTAATTTCAAATCCTGAAAGGTAATTTCATTAATTAGCTGCGTGGTTGGCCCGTAGTTCGTCGTGAACGACATCGCAAGGATAGCATCAAACAATTCTTCAATTAGTGTAGCCAAATCTTCTTTGTCGTTTTTAATAGATACCGTATCTATTTTATCACATTCAAGCAACCAAGCAGAACTGTCCAACCCATTAATCACCGCAATCAGGCACAAAGCACCTTCTTTCGGTTTAATTTTTTTATCTCCTAAAGACGTAATGATATTGAAGTATTCCACTTCATCGGCTACGCCAATTCCCGACATTTCATCATCCTGAACATCCTTCGCTTTTACCCAAAGAACAGTTGCCTGAACTTTGTTTTTCTGTTCCCGAATTTGATTTGCCAATGTTCGAATATTGTCGTTTTCTTTCATCGTTCCACCTGCAATTCTTGTCGATAACCACCTAAGCCAAATGTTTTAATAACCGATTCAATATTATATCGTCCATTCCGATCGGGGTATAACTCCGAAACTAAATCTATTTTTTGACCATGATAAACACGAGGCAAACCAAAGAGTGTCACTTTTCCATCGAAGGTCTGTTTTACTTTTTTATCGTAATCTTCTTTTACCCGCCTCGTTAATTCTGCCATCACTTGTGCGGTTCTGTACTCCAATTCCAATACATCTCCACCATCCTCACCATGTTCGTATTTCAGTTGTTTTCCTTTCAAATCAACAGTTTTGCCTTTTATTTTAAGCGCCGAAAAGCCTGGGTTTTTATACTGCAAATCATTCGAAGGAATACGTTCCAAGTGTACCGTTTCGATTTTGTCTGTGGAGTTATCGCTATAATACTTACCAGATACAAGCACACCGAGCTGATCGAAATAACTGTAAACGCCATAATCTTCTTTAATCTTTTCCAACACTTGCGCTACAGTAGTATTGGCATACCGAACTGAACCAAGTTGAATGTTGTCCGCATCTACCTTATAAGGTTGGATACTTTCTAATAATGTTTTTAAATCGACACTTTTTGCCGAAAAATTTACAGGCGTTTTTTTCAGAATGTACATACTATCCTCGCACTGTATAACTATGGGAATGTCAGCAGAGACCTGTGCGATGTAGCCCGAAAATTCTTCATAAAGTACACCATCATACCCCAATTCTATTTTTACTTGATCGCCTTTTTTGAAAAAATCAGCAATATTGTTTTTATCAAAATCTGTTACATTTCGTGGGAGTACAATCTCAGCTTTAGCCGTCAAATCTTTAAACGATGCTTCAATTTTACATTCTTTCACCCTTCTAATCTCGAACGATTTTGAAGGGTTAGTGAATGTTAACAATGCGCTTAATACATACATAATCAACATACTTATACTTTTATAGTTAATTCTAAAGGAGCATCGCTTTTGCAAATCATTTCAAAGGCAATTGCATTTGGGCGGGCTTCCATAGCTGGGAAACTAATTGATTCGATTACGAGGTAGGAAATACCTAACTCCTTAAATTGATCCCCAGAAACCTTTATAGCTACTGCAATTTCCTCCCATTTAATGAGTTGTTCTTTTTGTTCGTTGAAAGATTGCGATTCCTTTCTGGCAAAATCCGTCAAGCAAATGCCTCGAATTCTTACATTCCAGTCCGAAAAAGAAATCAATTCTTTTACTGTTCCAGTGTTTCCTGTAACCTCAGTTTGTACAATGTTCTTCGATCTCGTAAACTCCGCTAAAGTCGCAAAAGGCAACACAAAGTCCGCTAGTTGAACATTAATAAGGGTTCCGTTGTGGTCGAATTTCTTGTAGATACCTGCTTCGAATGTAATCGGATAAAGCACCTCTTTACCCGTCCAAGATTTAACTGTACCTGTATTTTCAGTTGATAAGCCATCAACGACATACGTTGTACTTGCTTCACCTTTTTGTTTGCTTGGTAATGTAACCGAAACAGCTTCTTGCTTCGCTTTAATGCCGTAAGGAATAAAGATGGGAGACTTAATACCAAAAGCCACATCAAACAGTTGCGATACCTCATAACGTAAATCCATTTTTTAAACGCTTTTTAAAGGCTTAACGAAGCATGCTTTAATCTATCCGAAATCAAGTAAGCCACTTCATCCGCCACTTTTCGCACATCCATTCCGCTAGCTATATTTTGAAAGTAATTCTTGATCTCAACATTCATCGAAATAGACTTACTGCCACCGCCAGCCAAAGAAGTTGTTCCTTTTGCACCAGGAATCGAAGCAGTAGATTTATCCTTAGTGTTGGCGGTTGGCGAGGAGAAACTCAATGGCGAACCGCCTGTAGATTCTTGAATAGATACCCGACTTTGTTCCGAGCTTTGTGTTCCCGCCTTATCTTTTGCAAAAGATTCTTTGCCTTTTTTAGCCCCTTCTTGCCACGCTTTTTTTACATCTTTTGTGAAACCACCTTCTTTCGCAAACTGATAACTATTTACCGCCAATCCTGCTGGGGTAAGATTAAAAGCCATTTTTGCCATGGCTTTTCCTGCATCGAGCAAACGACCATCTTTAAATGCTTGAATAGCTTCGAAAATGGGCGAGAATATTTTCTTGAAGAAATCCCCGATATTGGTAAACACCTGTTTAAATGTTTCCCAAAGACCGTAAATACCCGCTCTAAAATTCTCCGAAGTCTTCCACAAATAAGTAAATGCCGCCACCAAAGCGAGTACTGCTGTTACCACAAAAAACACAGGATTGGCACTCATTACCGCTTTAAATACAGTTTGTGCCGCAGTAGCTGCTTTCGTTGCGATTGTTTGCGCCCATGTTGTGGCTGCTAAAGTCTGATAAATCGAAACTGCCGCCGAAACACCCATAAGCAAAGGCATTAATTCCGTAAATCCTGATATTAATCCCCCCATGGCATTACTAGCAAAGGCTTGTACTTCCGCAAAAACACCACGTAGGCCAGCACCTGTTTTTTCTACAACAGGCAATTTATTTATATCC
>JACCDR011369204.1_pt1 | contig 11357 bp, 17 predicted proteins | sample 7446431 | NCBI WGS metagenome assembly JACCDR01 (sample SAMN15323443, study PRJNA562643) | freshwater metagenome | isolation source: river surface water | place: USA:Blue River Watershed | collected 2017-08-17
AGTACCCCTGCAACAAGCTGTGCTCTCTTGCCCATAAGAACATCATACTGTGAACCTGTACCTGTCATTTTGATTGATTCAAAGTGCTTCATCATGGTTGACCAAACTACTACGACCTCTTCAAAACTAAACATCAGTGACCCAACATTCGGTTCGATAGTTGCACCATTTGCATTTGAAGAAACTTCTGTGATTGTATTTTCTTGTGACATCTTTTGCTTCCTTTATTTCAATTAATTGTTTACCACGATTAATCATGGCATTTGCTTCTATTGGATCTGCGTGAACTCTCTCTGTATAAATCTCTGCATTGTCTTTATTCACTGCTACAAATAGCGCTCGCTCTAAATCCATCTTCTCCATGTAGATACACATTTGCGTATAGTACTTTGGATCATTAGACCTAACACCGACCTTGCATAGCTCAGTAAATCTTGAATCATTGTACGTCTTAATCTCTAAAAGATGTGGCTGCTTTGACTCTGGTAATCCAGTAACCACACCATCGATATGGCCAGCAATTAGTCCATCTTTAAACCCAAACTGCTCGCCATTGTCATCAGTGTGTACAGTCAACCCAGACTCTTTCAGCCAATCAATGACAAGCGACTCCAGCTTGTGACCAATGTCAAAGATCCTCTGGATTCGAGCATCATCAACTGGCTTTGGGCTGTGCCAAGCGTACCACAGCTTCCTATCGCACTCTTCACCGAGAGAGGATACCCCTAGATAAGTTCTAGGGGGCTGATTCTGTGCTCGCTTAAGTATTGCCTCATCTAGCATCGACGAGGTGCCAAGCTTTATTTTTCCCATGGCTTTTTCGTTGTTGTTTTCACAAGCGCAGGAGTGGATGAAGATACCATCTGTAGTGCTGGCTGTTGTGCCACAACTCCACTAGTCTCTTTTAGTCCTCCAACAGCATTAACATCTTCCTCTGTGCCATCAGTCTTCTTGTTCTTTCTTGTGTAAACTGACATCTCAAATTTCTTCCCTGATCTTAGAAGGTCAGTATCGATAGCAAGCTCTTCTACGCCAAACGCCTTGTTGATTTCTAGGATTCTAGAAAATGCATATGACTTACCTGCTGGTGTTTCTGAGTTATAGAAGATAGCTTCAAATAGAACTCTATTCGCGTACTGCCCTTCTAGAATCTTCCACTTGATATTGAGGTACTCAACACCCTTCTGTGACTTCTTGATCTCTACATCTTCAATCCCGCCAATGTACTTGCCATTAGGGATAAGTGCATATCCTCTTTCTTTAATCTCTACGCCTGTGCCATCTAACATTAACTTTGCCATAAATTTAAGCTCCTAATACTTTTGTTATGATTGTGCCGATATTGGCTTCTTCAACATGATCTAATTTTCCAGAACGATCTTTTGCTAGCCGACTATTCTCTACGCTGGTTAGGAACACTCGCTTAGTCTGGTCTCCATCTCTGTACATGGCGAGGTGAAGGACTAAATCAAAGATGCTCTTGAGGTTTGACTTGCACTTGTTACCTTCAATATTAAAGTCATCAACAAGTGCTAGTTCATCCTTTACCTTCTCGCTTAAGCAGGTAAAGATAACAGAGTACTGAGTGAGATCTCTAAACGCTCTGATCAGTCTGTCCATTCTGTCATTGTAATCACCATACATCTTAAGGATCATCTTTGCCTCTTTGTATTGAGGATCATCCTTTAGGTTTCTAAGCACAATCGTTGACAGCTCAGTGAGCGAGTCAATGAATACGTACTTGTACTTTGGTGGCTCTTCTGTGAGGAACTCATAACACTTGTAAAGGTCATCAAGCGTCTTGATTTCCCACACATCAATCTCTGTACCTTGTAGACACAAGAGACCTGCCTCGGCAGAGAGGATGAGAGTCTCTCGCTCTGGCAGGAACCTTGCTTGGGATGTCTTGCCTACGCCTGACTCCCCAACAACTAATGCTACAAACCTACTATTGGATATCGTTTTTGTTGATTTTATCATCTTTATCTCCACTGTTTGTTAATGACTTAACTAGGATTTTGTCCCCGTTCCACTCCATATGGAATGATGGCTTGATTGGGAGTTTAGTCCCGCACATGACCCTACACCATGTGTAGTTGGCCGCTATAAGATCTCTGATCTCCCTAATCCCAGCCTTGCCTAGCCGACCTAAAAACATCTCCGACTCAAGTTCGTTAATCCTTGATTGGAAATGAGCTACGGTTGGCACCCTGTCCTCTTTACTTTGTCTCATTCATTGCCTCCACCTTAAAGTTTGGTTTGTTGTTTTTTATCTCAATCATCTCATCAACATCCCTGCGATCATCCTCTGAGAGATTGTTGTAGAGAGTTTTTGAAAACTCATATTTAGTTTTAAACAAGTGGGCAGCAAGTGCCGCTTTCTCTTGGTCTACTTTAACAGTCTGTGAATTTGTGATAACCACACGATAGCCATCTGGATATAGGGTTACTGAGCCATCTGGGTTGACATGTTCCTGTAAATTGGTGTATATGCAAGCCTCTGCCTCGTGAAGTTGTTCTGTTAGCTCTCTGATTTGCGCCTTAAGTCTTAACCATTCTTTGTAGCAATCCATTTGTTCACCTCTTGTTAATTTGTTGTTGTCATGTTAATAATAGATAATCTTGTTGTCAAAAAGTATTTTTGGAGTAACTTGTGGAAAGAATTGAGAAAATAAAAAAAGATCTTTTGCTGAAAAAGTCAACTGTTGATTTAACTTGGAGAGAGTTAGGGTTTAAATTTAACATAAATTACTCGAACCTTTTTAATTTTGTGTACGGGAAGAGAAAGACACTCCCAGAAAAGACTTTACTTTTGATTGAAAAGTGGCTAGAAAAATCTGGGGTGTAGTGTAATTCACCTTCACTCATTCCTTGTTGTTAAGGGTGCCTAAAAAGCACCCTTTTCTTTTTGTGGTAAATGGACAGTCTCTCCTAAATGAGCGATCAACTCACTATAGAACTTGCTCCCACCATATTTCTTTTTAATAGACATGATAGGAAATAGCTTGTTAAGATTTTTGGTCTTTCTCACCCACTCAAGCTGGTAGTACTCTTTTACAATAGACTTTTTAAGCCTTTCAATACGATCGTGGTCTGTCTCTGTATCGTACTCGATAAGCTTGCCATCGATCTCGAGAACTTTTCTGCCAGTGGGGTCTGCTTTGAAGTCACAAGCAGGACACCTTTCTTCTGCCGCATCATATACATAGAAACATTTTTTACATGTTTTGATTGATACGTCATATTCCCTTTTTGATTTCTCTGGCTTTTTAAGGTGTACTTCTCGAGATTGGTAGATTGTACCATGCCTGAATACATTGCCAGCATTATCCAAAACAATACAATTTTCCTTACCTGTTTTTGACCTAATACCTCGACCAACTGCTTGGAGGTACCAAACGAGCGACCAAGTGGGGCGAGCGAGAATGATGCAAGAAACACTAGCACAATCCCAACCAACGGAAAAAATATCGACATTACAGACGACTTTAATTGCTCCACTCTCTAGCCCCTTTTTGGCGCTGTCTCTCTCTGCCTCACTAGACTTTGCATCACAATGAATCGATGGTACCCCCGACTCTCTGAATGCTTGGCTTAGTCGCTTCGAGTGCTCCACTGAAACACAGAAACAGACAGCAGGCCTATTTTCGCCATAAGTTTTATAATCGGCAACAACATTTCCAATTACCGCTGACCTTGTTGCCACCTCTTCTAGTTGTTTGTGGTCAAAGTCACCAGCTCTTATTTTAACCTGTGAGGTGTCCATAATTGACGGTACAAAGATCTTTTCAGGGACAAGGTAGCCAAGGTCTCTTAGTTCATACGCTTTGATTGGGTTAACCACAGCATGGTACATGGAATTATCAGAGAACGGAGTTGCTGACATCCCTATGATGTAGTGATTTGGATAGTTCTCGTAAATATCTGAGTAGTCCTTGTGTTGTTCATCAAGGATCATAAGGCACTCTCTATCCTTGAATGGAAAATCCTTTCTACTTTTTAGCGTATCAATAGAGCAAACCTGTACGAGCTTCTTCCTGTCGTATCTATAGTGATCTGCCATGTAAACTGAGTGGGGGATTTTCCAATTGTCTAACCGCTGGCTCAGGTTCTTTACTAGCTCTCTGCCACGAACCACCAGCACAGCAGGAAAATTATAGTCCACACAGCGTTTAACCATATGACAGGCAATCTCTGACTTACCAGCTCCCATCTGCGCCCATAGAATAACTCTCCTCTTGTTTGTTCTGAAGCACTCATCGATCATATCAACTGCTTCCTGCTGATATGGCCTGAGAGTAATCATCGGTACCTCGGGTGTACAAGGATACGGCTCGAGCGCCCATCATTCTCAATACTGATATGGCCGTAGGTTTCTAATAGCTGTAGCGCCTCAGTGTACTTGGCAGTATCAATCTTAAACCCTAGTACGGTTTTCGCCTGTCCAATCAACATACCATGATTAATTCTCTCGGCTTTAATCTCAGCGAGTACTGCCATCGCTGTGCTTGCCACATCACTCTCAAGGTCAAACTTAAACAGCTTTTTGATATTATCCCTAAGATATCCAAGCAACTCATATGATTGGTCAAGACTTTCAACTGATATCTTATTCGGTCTGTACCCAGCAGGAGACTTTAAAAACTCTAGTATGTAGGCGACCTTGATCAACTGGCTCTCTTGTTTTGCGATAAACCCAGTAATCTTTGATTTACTCTTAGCGAGTAAAATCTTTTCAGTCTCAATTTCATACTTTAGCTGTCTGAATCTATCCTGAGTATCAGCATCATAATTCAAAAAGATATCAGCAGGATCAGTTTGCCAGCCAAATCTCATCTTATCAAACGCTGCCCCATGTTTTGACAGGTCAAGATCTTGCCTCACTTCTCTTGATTGCCATATGTCATTGGTGGTGCAGAACATGAATCTTTGCCAGAAACCATCATTCATTGCACCCCTTCCCTTGTTAATAGGACGCACGCAATCATCCAGTAGGAGGTCATCTTGGATACAGCCAAACACTGACCCGAGGGGATTCCTAAGGTGGCTTGATTCGTTCTTAATAACGTGAGTCCTGCCTTGAGTATTACCGTCCATTACGTCCATTACGAGTTGTCTCATACCTTCATTTCCCAGTTTATCAAACTGTAGGAATAGATCTTTAATCTCCTCGTAAATCATCCAGACACCTTCTACGGGATTTTTAATCAATGTCTGGTGGAGTGCTTGTACTGTGCCTGTAGAAAACATCACGGTCTTCGGCAAGGGGCCCAAGGTTTTTAGGTACTCATTTCTCTTCTTGGTTGCCTCATCAATTCTCTCTTCTAATTCTTCTAGTGTCGCCTCATCAGCATTATCCATCCCTGCTTTCTTGTACTTCTTCTCGAGGTCTTCTATGGTTCCATTCATCATGTTAATGCGTCTTAGTGCCTTCTCATCTGGCTTTACACCCATAAGCTTTTCTTGAATCTCACTGAGAGGGAAGAGCACTGACCTCTTGATAGGAGACTTTCTAAATCCAGATGGAGCAACCAGTAGCACGTTTATATTAGGTCTCTCATACCAGCCACTGTTAACCCCAGCAGGGAATATTCTTATCTTCCCTTGAAGTACCGCGCCTATCCCATACAGGTAAGTGCAAAACACTTGCAGTGGTGGTACATTCAGCGCCTCTGCCACATCCATGACTAGCCCTCTGCAAACAGCAGGGATCAGTTCATAGTTAAATCCCTTGTTAGCTTCAAACGCTACAGAAACGTCTACAGGTCTTTCTGGCCATACGATATCACCGTCGATGTTCTCGCGTGCCATTGGTACAGTTTTAACCTCTACCCCACTGTCTTTCATCTTGCGCTGTATTCTAGCAATTGATTTAGTCACCCAAGAGTATGCATTAAGTTTTGTATCATCAGAGAAGCTTACTCCAACAGATGTCATGTCCTTTCTGTCTTTAAAGTATTCTCTCCCTCTGTGCATGACTCTATCAATGGTCATCAGGTGCTCAGTGATATAGTCAAGGTCAATCTCTTTGTCCTTCCTTGCCATGATCTCGCCAAGTGCAGAAAAGAGCCTGTTGTTCCTGCCAAGGGAAGCATCAAACCCACTTACCTGATCATGCTTTGGTACATTGTTATTGTACTCAGCTATGGTGTTGCTCCCGAGCATTTTAATAACTTTGTTAAACGTGTCCACGGGAAGGATGGGAAGATCAATGATCTCAAAGTCCAGCAGTGTATCAATGGTTATCCACTTATACTTTTCATTGGTATCGGGGTGAATGCTTGGCGGTAGAACAATTTGCCTGCCACTTCCTGACCAATAAATAGCACCAAGTTCCATCCCACCATGACTAATTATCTGTGTAGTTTTCTCAGGTGACTCTACCATCTGATAGAAAGCACAAAATCCTTTCTTGCCAAACCTCTTCACTGGACTTGGTGTAATCACGCTCTCTATTTTGTAAAGCAACTCAGGGTCGTCAGTGTCAATGTCAATGCATGTCAACCCATCTCTGAGGAGCACGCCCATTCCAGTCCATCGCTTGTTACTCTCCCACGAGTTAATCATCTCATCTGTGATAGTATCAACGGTTAACTTCTGCCAGTCGGTTAGCTTAGGTGCTTTGCCTTCTACTGGTAGAACCGTATATCCTTTCTCAAGGTACTTTGTGTAGTCCATCTTTGCTCCTTCTTAGTTGTAATCGCGCTGACTTTATCTTTTCTTCAAAAGATGGGTTTTTATGCCTATATTTCATGAAGTTTGAATGAGCGATGCCAATTTTTTTGCAAATATCTCTTTCTTTATCCCCTGATAATATCATTTTAATGACATCATCTTCTCTGTCGGCAAGCTTTGATCTACTTGCAACCTTAATTTCCTCAATATCTGGAGAAAACTCTAGAGATATTGCTCTTCTTATCTCTTTTCTAACAAGCTCCCTAACTACACTTTTAAATGTTGTGTTGAATATGTTTTCATTTTTTGATGTGCTTACAAAGTGGTCAGCAAGAAAGCGCATCACAGAGTCTTGATCTATTTCCTTGTTGTTTTCCATCTCTCACCCCTTTATCTTCCTTTCAAGTTCTCTAGTGTTAAAGAATATCAAGCACTCCTTCCTACCATCGCCCCATGTGGTACAGCTTATATGCTTACCAGTGCAGTCTTCTTTCATCATAGGATAGGCGACAATCTCACAGGAAAGGTTCTCCTCATGCCAGATGTGAATCATGTCATCAGGATTTTTCCCACAAGAAGCAATCAATATTAAGATTAAGAATAAATTTAAAAAGCTTAGTAATTTTCTCATAACTATTCAACTCCTCTGTTTGGATAAAAGTCTTCATCGAGCCACTGATTAAACTCTTTCAATAGGTTAAGGTATTGCTCATCGCTACACATAATCACAACTTTATCCTCTAGCATGCCAAGAAACTCACACACATGATCAATATTCGCCTCGTACCATTCTTTAATCCTGTGGTGCCTACTGCCAAGGTATCTGTACTTGTACTGTGAAAAGTGTCTAAACGAGCCATCTGTCTTTCTATCAATAAAAGCATTATAGACATGGTCAGGCAGTGGTTCAAACATAGGGAATTGACTCGAGTGGACAGCATCTTTGTACAGGTCATTCTTTGCAATAAAGACCTTCTCTTTCCCGCCAACTTTAAAAGATCTCCCATCAACGCCAAATAAAAACTTGAGGCATTGATTCCAGCCACGCTTTTCTGGCACCCTAAGCAGTGACATGGCAATAGCAATATCTTGTTTATCTTTCTCACTAAGTTGATAACTAATTAAGCTCATGTAAATATCCTTTGTTTATTTAAGTGTTAATAGGGCAATAGAGAGGATTGTGGAGATGATTAGTATGGTTGCCATGATTTGCTGTAGGAAATAGCAAATAGGGCATGTTTTGCGTGTTTGGGGTGGTGGTGGCGGGTAGTCTTGGTGGTCTTCGTACTCGTATCGGTTAAGTTTGATGTTTGCTAGTCTTCTGTTCATAGTTTTCTCCTTGTTATTAGTTTTTTATTTAGTGTTTTAGTTTACTTGCCATATGGAGAAGGATATTAGTCACGCCCTCATAGTCGGTGGCATATTCGACTAGCCATTTCACGCGCTCTTTGTCGGTTATGTATGGTTTGTCATAGTCTTCTCTAGTAAAGCCGTCATCTTGGTAGTCTTCTAGGTATTGTTCTAAGTAGTTTTCTTCAAGGTAGTCGAGTAGTGGTTTGTAGTTAGTCATGGTTAGCCCCTTTGGTAATTGTGTTAGTATATCTTGCCAAGAATGCACTCTCTTAAGGTTCTTATCTCGTCAGTGTATGACTGTCCTGCTGTATATGACCAAGCATAGACAGAGTTACCACTGGAATCCGCATACTCCTCTCTGGCCAGTCTTTCATATATGCCAAAGAATGGTAGAGACCTTGCAGAATAGGTTAGTATTGACCTAAGGCGCATTTTGGTTTTAAGCCTGCATCTGTTTCCAACCAATGAAAGGATCTGGGCAATGTCTTCTTCAGTTAAGTTTGTTTTAAGATTGTTAAAGCTTTGTCTCATGTTAATTCTCCTTGTTGACAACAACATATGACAACAAGAACGTGATGAAAAGAGCAAAAAAGAGGAAATAACAAACTATTTTTTTGCTAAGTTGTTGAAAGAAGGTAAAAGGTGCTTTTGACGCATGACTAAACAGCTAAAATTGACTAAATAACAAAATTAACAGATAACTTTCTTTTCTATAGTATATATATACGGGGATAATAATAATTTTATTATTAGTATTCCCTCGCGTGTTATCTGTCAATTTGTGTTATTTAGTCAATTTATGGGAAAGAGTCATGCGTCAATCTACAGAAAACCGTGTGGATTAAATAAGCATTGTATACAACGCAATGCATGTATTAGTAAAACTAATAGTTCGAGCATGTTTTATGGTGCCCTGTCATTAGTAAAACTAATAGAGTAATAATAACAAGCAGTTGAAGTAGTTATCCACACAAAAAAAACAAAAACCTGATCTAAATCATAAACAAGGATTTGCTAATTCTTTCGATGAATACACGCACCTATCTTTTTTTTTAAATAAGGGTTATTGTTTTTAATGCAGAGTATAAAATAAAAATAACAATAATTACAAATATAGTAAATTATCTTTATGTAATATAATAAATAGATTTAGTTGTACTGCGGTGCTTATAGCGCAGCGAGCGTGGGTAGTGCAGTGCGGTGGCGGCTTAGCGTCAAGCAACTTGCAGATGAGGATAATTCTTTTTGTTTAGTTGTTATTTAGTTGACAAGTTGAAAATAGAGAATAGGCCCCCCTGTGAGGAAGGAGTAGTTTTGGGGTAATTTGTGTGTATATGCCCCACACACTTTTCCCACTTCTAATCTTGTTGTCAAACCTTATCAACCACTGTACCCTACCTATATGGACTCACTAGAAAAACTAGATACCGTAATAAAACTCCATATTCTCTGGATGTTAGATAAGTATGGCTCGCAACTACAGGCGGCTAAAGCAATGGGGATAAGCCCCCGCACGATTAGGAACTACCTGAGAAGAATGGATGTACCACCCAACACAAGCTCCCATGGCAGGACAAATAAGACCTACAAGGAACCTTCCCAGAAACAGAGAGACAAGTACCTCAACAAGGATAGATGATATGGCAGAACAAGCATTACCAGCCTCTAAGCCCCGTAAAAACCCACACACAGATCTGGTTAACACAACCCTTATAATGCTTCACAAGCTCTTAGATGGCAGGTACTGGAAGAACAATACTGGTGGGCTAAGGACACCTACTACGTTTATCAAGTATGGCCTACTTGGCAGTACCGATATCTTGGGGATTTGTAATGGCAGGATGGTTTGCATAGAGATAAAGACGGGTACTGGGCGGCTATCTGAAGATCAAAAGATGTTTAAGAGTATGATTCTTGACAACGGGGGGATACATGCTACTATCAGGAGTGTTGAGGATGTATGCCAGTTTTGTGAAAAAGTCAAGACGACAGACTTCTCTTTACCTATAGAATTTGGAGAATAAAATGAGTGAACTGGGTAAGCTTTTAAAGAGCCTAGAGGATCGAGGGTTGCCTGTGCCTCCTATGGATGAGGTACTCCTTATGTGTGATGAGGAGATAAAGAAGCGAAATCGGCAGAATATGAAGACATTCTTTGATTTGAATGGCTCGTATGATGGTCTGCTCTCTATGAGACATGAGATTCTTGATATCCTTACTGCTGAAGTGTTTGTTGGCAGTACCGATACAAGCGAAGAGCAAGATAAAGAACAAGTACAAGTCCAAGACCTTGGTAAACCAGAAGGGGCCGAGAGTGTCAGATTTAGAAATAAGAAAACTAGACAGAAGAACTAAAGAACAATGCAGGTTAATGTACTTTGCTGACTATGACATTACGGACATAGCGCTGAAATTTAACCTTCCTGTTGATACTATACGATACCATGTGTATGGCGCGGATGAGCAGGGGACTGATCCTCTCTGTTGGTCTCAGTTAAAGAAGAAGCTTAATCCTGCTTCTATTGCAATCTACATTAAAGATAAGGTGACAGTACTCGAGAAGACTGCTGGGGTGGCGCTTAATCTGCTTAACAAGAGCCTTCTTAAGCTACAGGCTGATCTAGAGACAGAGGACAAGGCTCTCTCTGTTGATGATATGAATAAGCTTGCTGCAATTGTGACTAACCTTGATAAGATGGTTAGGCTGGAGAGTGGACAGGCGACTAGTATTGTAGAGAATATTGGTCTCTCTATTGATGAGGCAAAGCATATCATGGCGAATGACCCGTTTGCACAGGCGGTAGAGGCTGAGTACCAGCATAGTAAGATTGACGAACATACCCTACCTTGGCTGAAGAATGACTAGCCCAGCTACAAAAGACCTTGAGCACTCAGCTAAGTACCATGCCATGGTGCTTGAGGATCTCCATTCGGTGTTTAAGCCGCATGAAGGACAGATAGAGATAGGGAAGGCGCTGTTTTATGATGGGAAGAAGCGGATAGGGGTGGAATGTGGTAGGAAATTTGGGAAGACTGAGATCCTTATCTACTCACTCTATAGATGGTGCCTGCTGTATCCTAACTCTTGGTCATTCTATATAGCACCGATTAAGGATCAGATTAACGACCTTGTGTGGGCGAATGGGCGGCTTCCCTACTTTTTACCAGAACAACTCATGCAGAAGTATGGGATTACGGTAAAGCAGAGCGAGTTTCGAGTTGTTTTCTCCAATGGCTCGTACATTAGGTGTGATGGCTCGGATAGCTATGAGAAGGGCAGGGGGTACTCTGCTACTGGGTTGGTGGTTTATGATGAGTACAAGGATCAT